>OGUF01000284.1_pt1 | contig 36884 bp, 35 predicted proteins | sample 1573681 | NCBI WGS metagenome assembly OGUF01 (sample SAMEA2582049, study PRJEB24529) | metagenome | biome: Human gut stool | place: China | collected 2011
GAAAGTAGCGGGCGCTTTTCTGGTTCTCTTTTGGCGCGCAAAAGAGAACTTAGCCCCAATGCAAAAGCGCTCTGCCCCCGCGCCATCGGCGCGAGAACCAGTTCAAAGTTCCTTTAAGAACCCATCCAGCTCCCGCTGGTTCCGAATCAATACATATTTCTCCGGGTACTTTTCCCCGATCCTCTCCATCTTCGCCCACTTTTGCTTCGTGCGCCCATCGTGGAGGATCCAGCGGACGAATTCGGCATCTATCTTCTCTTCGCACCCGGGCGCAGACGACTCCCTCACACGGCCTTTGTTCTGCTGCCAGCGCCGTATCGCCCGCCAAAGGCAGACCAGCGGTGAAAACCAGAGCACGATGATTTTATCCGCTTCTTTCAGCCGACGGGCATAGCAGTTCTTGCTATAATTGCCGTCGATGACCCAGCCGCCTGCGTTCTCGTCGAGAAACTGCCGGACAATGGCTTCTTCCTCGGCGAAGGGCCGCTCCACCCAGCCGGGCAGGAAATGCACGGTATCCATATGGAGCACCGGCAGGCCGTATCTCTCCCCCAGGCGCTTTGCCAGCGTGGATTTCCCGCTGCCGCTGGTACCAAGTATCGCTATTTTCATCTCTGCCTCCTTTTACCTTATATAAGATGTATCAGACAGTATACGCTGACCGTCTGATAACGTCAAGTTCCGGCTTGACATTTCGTCCACCTGCTCGTATGCTATAATCATAGAGTCTATGACAGGAGGTCTTGCAGATGGCATCTCCAAAAAAACGTGTCAATCCGCTTTTTGTTGCTTTAGCGGTCGTGCTGGTGGCCGTAGTGGTCGCTGTGGGCGTGGTCTTTTTCCAGCTGCACAGCAAAATCTCGGCTCTGCAAACCGGTGCATCCTTCACCTTCCGGTATGAGATAACGCCCAACAGCCCGGATAAGCCGCCGCTGCTGAACATCCTCGATCGGGTGAACGCTTCCAGCGGCAGTATCAGCGGCCAGTATGCGCCCGGAAAGCTGCAGCTCTCTTTCTACCAGCTCAACGAAGACGACTCCGTCAAGACGTCTCCCTTCACCCGGGTCTATATCGACTCGGAAGAGACGCTCTTCGACATCGGGCAGCTCTACACCGTTCTGCGTCAGGCTGTCACCGATAAACTCTCCATCGCAAGCGTTCTTCTGCCCGAGTGGAGCCTCGGAGACTACATCTCCCAGACGCAGGCTTCCGCCGTGCTGGGCGTCGAGACGAACAAGGTCGAGCTTCAGGAGCTTTCCGGCTTCACCCTCTCGCTCAAGGGGCTGAAAAAAGTCTCTCCTTCTGCCGCACGGGACGGCTACCGCTACTATCAGTTCCCCGCCGCAGCCGACGGCACGACCCTCGTGCTCGGCTTTTCGACGGACGCCCTCTTCTCGAAGACCACGCCCATCCATGTGCTGCTGACCATCCCGGACCACAACGTCTACATCCAGCTCACCGGCACGGTGACCTCTGCCAAGACGGTGCTCTCTCCCCCGGCTTCCCGGATGAGTGACGAGGACATCGCCACGCTGGCTCAGATACGCCAGAGCGTCGAGTCTGTCTGGAAGATGATACAGTCTGCCGCCCAGACTACAAACTGAATGATACAAAAAAGCAGACGCTTTGTGCAGCGTCTGCTTTTTTGTTTGCGATTATTTACCGGTCGAGGATACGGCCATCCACCGAGAAGGTGACGACATTCCAGGGGATGAACTTGCCGCTGTTCTTGAGGGCAGTGACGGCGGCGTGTTCGAGACCTCCGCAGCAAGGCACCTCCATCCGCAGGACGGTAACGCTCTTGATGTCGTTATTGCGGATGATCTCGGTCAGCTTCTCGCTGTAGTCCACGGCATCCAGCTTGGGGCAGCCGATGAGGGTAACATGGCCGCGCATGAACTCCTGATGGATGTTCGCGTAGGCGTAGGCGGTGCAGTCGGCGGCGATAAGCAGCTTGGCACCGTCAAAATAGGGTGCATTCACCGGCACGAGCTTGATCTGGCAGGGCCACTGGGCCAGCTGCGAGGGCTGGGCGGCGGCAGGAGCTGCAGCCGGTGCGGCCTGCTGGCGGTCAAACTGGCGCATAGCGCTGCCCGGGCAGCCGTGGAAGACGGGCTTTTCGGCAGCGGCAGCAGCCTTTTTCTGTTTGTTTTCCAGCACAGCCTGCTCATCGTAGGCAGCGGCCTCCCGCTCCTCGAAGGTGATGGCACCGGTGGGGCAGCCGGGCAGGCAGTCGCCGAAGCCGTCGCAGTAGTCGTCGCGCATGAGCTTGGCCTTTCCGTTCACGAGGCCGATGGCACCCTCATGGCAGGCAGTGACACAGGCACCACAGCCATTGCATTTTTCTTCGTCTATATGAATGATTTTACGTATCATATCCACACTCTCCTTTTCTTGATGGGCCTATTATAACAGATGCTTCGTCCTATTTCTGTTGTCATGACCACAAAGAGAGAGGAAGTTTTTCTCAGTAATGCACGACATTGCCCGCATTGCGGATGCGTGCCAGCACCGGCTCTGCCTCCGGACTGCGGAAATAGTCGAGGCTGGTCTTGGGCAGCAGCGTCTCGAGGGTATCCCAGTCGCCGCTCTGCAGGCACTGGCGGACGGTGGAAGCACTGATGGCCTTGCCGTTTGCTTCTTTGCGGGGTACAACAACACACTCGATACCCGCTTTGGGCAGCTGCTCGCACATGATCTGGTTGTAAAGCCCCGTCACCTGACTGGTAGGCTCCTCGCCCACATAGCGGGCAGTGATGTTCAGCGCCGCCGCGATTTTTGTAAAGACGGCGAGGTCCAGCCGGGCGTGGCCGTCGATGACAGCTGCCTCATCCTTCAGGAAGTAACTGGGGAAGGTGGCATTCGAGATGATGTAGGGGCCGCTGTCGTGGAGCACCACATTCGGCAGATGGGCCACGCCCGCCTCCACCAGCTTCCTGCGCACGGCAAAAGGCACGAGGCTGGCGTCCTCACTGACCACGAACAGGTGGAGCGTGTCGCAGGCGGCAGCAGCTTTTTCCACAAGATACTGATGACCGAGGGTAAAAGGGTTCGCGTTCATGACGAGGGCCGCACTTTTGCCCTCGGTCCTGGTCTTTTCCAGATCGCGCAGATAAGCCCCGAAGCCGTCGCGGCGGTTCTCCATGAAGACAAGGGTATCCTCCACCCGGGCGATCTCGTAGAAGCCGAGGTCGCCGAAAAACTTGGAGCTTTTTACCTTGGTGTAGAGAAACAGGTGCATATTCCCCCGCGCGCACTGCACCTCGATGAGGTGGGTGATGATCTGGTTCAGCAGACCCTCGCCCTGATGGGCACTGCTGACGGCGAAGCACCGCAGGGTATTGCCGAAGCAGCTGCCGGTGCCGATGACGTTATATTCCTCGTCGAACATGGCGCAGATGTAGTCCAGATTGCCGTCGCGGCGGATGCCCTCCTGACCCAGCAGTGTATCGATTTGGGCCAGAACGGTTTTATCGGTCGGATAGACCTGCGAAATGGTATATTCACTCATCGATATTCCCCTCAGTAGTAACAAAATGGAGCAGCCAGGTCAGTGCCAGCAGGTCGGCACTGCCGCCGGGCGAGAGATTTTCCGCAATGAACCGGTCATCCAGCGCCGCGAGCGCATCTTTATCCGGGTAAGGTGTCTGGGCGAGAAGGGCTTTCAGCTCTTCGGTGAGGGCCAGCTGACGCTCCCGGCTCGAGCGGGCAATGATGTTGGTATCGGTGCTGTTGGCCAGGATGGCCAGCAGTGCGCCGCCGCCGACGCGGTCGAAGTCGTACCCCTTGGCAAGGCCCTCTTCCAGCACCGGCAGACCGACATTCAGCACCGTGGGAAGTCCGGCTTCCACCTGCCCCCGCACACCAGTGATACCGTACTGAATATAAAGCTTCTGGCCCACGGTGGCGGCGTTCTCGGCAGTGACGCCTGCAAAATCCTTCTCGGTCAGGCCCGCCGTCATTGCGGATACTTCCGCCAGAACGCGGGCTGCTTCGGCCCAGAGGGAGCGGTCGAGGCGTCCCAGCGCCGCGCAGACGATGCCCACCGAAAAGACCGCGCCCTTGTGGGTGTTGACGCCTCCGGTGGCGTCCAGCATCTCGCCCTCAGCCTCACAACCCAGAGGCCGCAGGGCCGCGAATGTCTCGGGCGCGGGCTGTTCCGCCGTCTCGCGGCCCGTCTGGGCGCAGGCTTCAAAATAGGGATAGAGCGCCGCGGCGCTGTCCATGAAGGTGAAGACGTCCATGTCTTTATGGCTTCCGCTGTTACGCCGGTCCACAAGGCCGGGCTTCGGGGTTGTGGTCACTTCGTAGAGCAGGGCGCGGACGGCCAGACGGGCCGCGTCGGCAATGTCCTGCGCGTCCCGGGCCTCGGTCAAGATCTCCGTCGTCTTTTCCTGCAGTTCGGCCACGGTATGGATGCGGCGGCTGCTGCACACCTTAGCAGGCCCGCCGCAGATGAGACAGCGGCGGCCTTCGAGGTTTAGCTCTTCTCTGTCCACTTTGAGGCCGTCCGGACGGATGACGTCCATGTCGAACAGCCGCCCCAGCGGGGTGGCGTCCTCGATGTCGGTGGTGAATTTCTTGATGGTCAGCGGGTCGGCGTCCAGCACATAGAACGCCTCGCAGCCGGTCACTTCCCGGACGGCGTCCTGATACAGCGGCGTCAGCTTTGCCCGCAGAAACTGCTGGCGCAGCAGCTGACGCCCCCGCGCAAAGCCCCGCCGGATGAGGGGCGAATCCTTTATCGGGCCGCAGATATTCATGGTAAAGCAGATGAGCGGCTTGTGGTACTGGGCCAACAGCTCCTGCTGATGCTGCACCCGGCGCTCCCGTGCATCCAGCATCTGGACCAGCGAAACAGTCGTTTCCATGTTTTTCTCCTCTCAGCGGTGCTTTTTGAGCATGTCCATAAAGAGCTGCACCTGCGGCAGGGCGGCTGCGTCTCTCTGGCAGAAAATATAGGTGCGCCGGACGAAGGGCTCACCGTTCTCGAAGGTGCAGGGCTTGACATATCCTTTGAAGTTATCCAGCGCCACTTCCGGCATCAGCGCCCAGCCAAGGCCCCGCTCCACCATCTCGCGGCAGACCATGATGTTATCCACCACAAAATTGCCCGCATCGTTGGTCACGCCGTTCTCGTAGCGCCAGCGGGCCATCTGGGCGCTGATGGTGGCGTCGCTGCTGTGGTCGATATAAAGGTAATCGGAGATGGGTCTGTCCTTGTTCTCCTCGCTGCAGATGAGGCAGATATTCTCCTGCGAGAGCAGGAACTGGGTGCCGTCCCACGGATACTCGCCCCGCAGCACTGCCACGTCCAGCGAAGAGTCCAGCATCTGCTGGTAGATGTTCCGGCTGTGGCCGGTAGCGATGTCGAGGCGTACCTTCGGGTAGGCTTTGTGGTATTCCGTCAGCACCTCGGGCAGACGGTAGTAGGAGAAGTTCACCGAGATGCCTGCCCGCAGGGTGCCGCAGGCTTCGCCCTGGATGGAAGCCAGCTGGCGGCGCATCTTTTCCATCTCGCGGGCGGCGGCGGCGCTGTGGAGCAGCACCTGTTCACCTGCCGGCGTGAAGCGGATGCCCTGCCGCGAGCGCAGCACGATCTCCACCCCCAGCTCCTGTTCCAGCGCCTTGATGCGCTTGGACAGTGCCGACTGGGTCATGTACAGTTTGTCCGCTGCGTGGGTGATGTTGCGCGTCTCGTCCAGCGCGTGCAGCAGCTCGTAATCTTTTTCGTCCATCGTAGCTCTCCCCCTATTGCCCTTTATTTTTTTATCATTCCTGTTTGCGCTTCATCGCGGCGCTTTTTCTCTGATTCCATATCTGTTATTCATAATACAACAGATTTCAGCAAATGAAAAGGGGGATATTCGCCTTGATTTTTCCGAAAGTCCATTCCCAGATGGAATAACTCAGCACTTTTCTTGCGGTTTTCTTAACCCCGCCTTAATTCCATCTTAATGCGGCGTTGTTGTACACAACGTCTTAATTTTTTCTCTGCCGACGGGCGGTCTTCCTCCCGCAGTACAGAAAACGCAGCTCTCTTTTCATTTTTGCCTGAAAAATCGTTAAAAGTCCAGTTTATTGGACAGTATTTGCATTATCATAAAAATAAGAAAAGACTCGTTTCTTTCTTCTTTGGCACATTGCAGATTTTTCCGTCTGCTTTTTGTGCAAAGTCCCAGAATTTTTCGTCGAAAAGCGCGTTTTGTTGACAGCCGCTTTTTGAAAAGCGTATCCTTATTGCAAACCAGAGTCAGGAGGTCATTTTATGGAGCACTCCACACGTCTTGCCCACATCAGCGAGGACGGCACCCGCACCCAGACCGTCTACGACCATCTCGCCGGCACTGCCGGACTGGCCGGTTCCTTTGCAGCCCCCTTCGGGGCGCAGAGTGAGGCCGAATTTGCCGCGTGGCTCCACGACGTCGGGAAGTACAGCGACGCCTTCCAGCTGCGGCTCAAAGGCGGCCCCAAGGTGGACCACTCCACCGCCGGGGCGCAGGAGGCCTGGGTTCGCCAACATCTCCACGCCGCCTTTGCGGTGGCCGGACACCACAGCGGGCTGCCCGACGGCGGGAGCCCCGCCGATGACCCGGGCGACGCCACCCTGTTTGGCCGGAGCAAGAAGCCGGTAGCCCCCTATGACGGCTGGCAGGAAGTAACGCTCCCCGCCTCGACGCCGCCCGCGTGGGCCTGCGCCGACCCGCTGAGCCTCGCGTTCTTTACCCGGATGCTCTACTCCTGCCTCGTGGACGCCGACTTCATCGACACCGAGACCTTCATGGACGGCAAGGCCGCACCCCGGGGCAGCGGCACGGACATCGCCGCACTGCGGGACATCGTCTCGGCACAGGCGCAGCGCTATCTCAGCGCCGAATCGCCCTCGCCCGTCAGCGTCCAGCGCAACACCGTCCTCCGCGCCTGCCTCGAGAAAGGCGCGCACGGCCCACAGGGGCTCTACACCCTCACCGTACCCACCGGCGGCGGCAAGACCTTTGCCTCCCTCGCCTTTGCGCTGGAGCACGCCGCCGCCCAGAAGATGAAGCGGGTCATCTACGTCATCCCTTATATGTCCATCATCGACCAGACCGCCGCCGTCTTCTCGGGCCTGCTGGGCGCAGAAAATGTTCTGGCCGACTTCTCCAACGCCGAGTACAAGACTGTTGAGCAGGACGACCTGACCCCCGCCCAGTACCGCCAGATGCTGGCCAGCGAAAACTGGGACGCCCCCGTCGTGGTGACAACGGCGGTGCAGTTCTTCGAGTCGCTCTACGCCAACCGCAGCAGCCGCTGCCGCAAGCTCCACAACATCGCCGACAGCGTCATCATCTTCGACGAGGCGCAGACCCTCCCGGGCGACTACCTTGCCCCCTGCGTCAGTGCCATCGCCCAGCTCATCCAGCATTACCACTCCACGGCCGTCCTCTGCACGGCCACCCAGCCTGCCCTTGAGCCGCTGTTCCGGCGCTTTGCGCCTGAGCTCCACCCGCAGGAGATCACGCCCGACGCGGCCCGCCTCTACGAAGTGCTCCGGCGCACCACACTGCAAGACCTCGGCACCCTGCCGCAGGAGGAGTTCGCCTCCCGGCTGGCAAATCAACCGCAGGTGCTCTGCGTGGTCAACCGCCGCAAGACGGCCCAGCAGCTCTATGAATCCCTGCCCGCCGAGGGCAGCTACTGCCTGACCACCCTGCTCTGCGCCGCCGACCGCCGCCGTCAGCTGGACGCCATCCGCCAGCGACTGAAAGAGGGTCTGCCCTGCCGGGTGGTGTCCACCTCTCTTATCGAGGCGGGCGTGGACGTGGATTTTCCCGTCGCTTACCGCGAGCAGTGCGGTCTTGACTCGCTCTTACAGACTGCCGGGCGCTGCAACCGCGAGGGGCGGCGGGGCGCAGAGGAAAGCATCGTCTACCGGTTCCAGCTGGACGAGTGTTCCACGCCCCAGATGCTCAGGCAAAACGTCAGCGCGCTGGACTACACCGCCCGGCATCAGGACACACTGGACACACCCCGGGCCATTCAGCTCTACTTCAACGAGCTCTCCGACCTGCGCGGCCCCGACGCCGTGGACAAGCACGGCATTCTGGATGCCTTTCTCCGGGGCATCCGGGGCGGCCAGTTCCCCTTTGCACAGGTGGCGGAGGAATTCCGCCTCATCGAGAACGCTGCCCGCACGGTCTATCTGCCCGTCGGCGAGGGCGCAGCCCTCTGTGAGCAGCTGCGCAGCGGTCATGTTACCCGGACGCTGCTGCGGAATCTGGGCGTTTACAGCGTCTCCTGCTATAAGGACCAGTTCGACAAGCTTGACGCCGCCGGGGCGCTGGAACTGCGGCCCGATGGTTCCGCCATCCTCACCGACACCAGCTGCTACAGTGAAAAGACCGGCCTTGCCATGGATGTGGAGACCGGCATCGGCCTTTACTTCTAAAAGAAAGAGGTGGTTTCAATGACCGATATTCATCTTAATCCGAAAGTTCAACTTCACCCGGAAAGGAGGCGATGCTGATGTCCATGCTCATTGAGGTGTGGGGCGACTATGCCTGTTTCACTCGTCCGGAAATGAAGACCGAACGTGTGAGCTATGACATGATCACTCCATCCGCTGCGCGGGGCCTTGTGGAGGCCATCTACTGGCACCCCGGGCTGCGTTATACGGTTGACCGCATCTATCTGCTCAAGCCCTTCGGCCTTGACCCCGAGGATGAAGCGTCCACCGAGGAATACACCCAGCGGCCCATCCGGTTCACCAACATCCGGCGCAACGAGGTCAAGTCCACCCTGCTGTCCTCCGCCGCCCTCAGTGCGGCCAAAGGCGGCACGCCGCCGGTGCTCTACACCTCGGAGGACATCCAGCAGCGGGCCGCGATGGTCCTGCAGGACGTCCACTACGTCATCGAGTGTCACTTTGATTTGACGGACAAGGCCGCCCCCAGCGACAATCCCGGCAAGTTCCAGGACATCCTGCGCCGACGCCTGCGCAAAGGTCAGTGCTATCACCAGCCCTGTTTCGGGTGCCGGGAGTTCCCGGCTAACTTCCGGGAGTGGCCGGGCGGCAGCATTCCGGCGCTGAAGGTCACGCAGGACCTCGGCTTCATGCTCCACAGCCTCGATTACTCTGATTCGGCCAACATCCGCAGCCAGTTCTTCCGCGCAAAACTGGTGGACGGCGTGATGGAATGCCGGGACGTGGAGGTGTTTACATGATACTCCAAGCACTCACCGCCTATTATGAGCAGCTTCTGGCTCAGGGCAAGGTGGAGGCCCCCGGCTGGGACAGCCGCTTCAAGGTCAGCTACGAGCTGCGCCTCGGCCCCGACGGCCAGCTCCTCGCCCTCAACGACCTGCGGCAGGAAGTCCCCAAGGGCAAAAAGACCGTCATCGCCCCCCGTGAGCTCCCTGTCCCTCACCGGGTCAAGCGCGCCTCCGGCGTCGCCGCGAACTTTTTGTGCGACAATACGTCCTATCTGTTGGGCGCAGACGAGAAGGGCAAGCCCGAGCGCTCCCGCCAGTGCTTCGAAGCCTGTGCCGCCCTCCACCACAAGGTGCTCGACGGCGTGGACTCCCCTGCCGCCAAAGCCATCCTCGCCTTTTTTGACAGCTGGGAGCCGGATACAGCCCCCACCCACCCGCTGCTGGCAGAGCAGTGGGCCGACCTGAACAACAACGCGAACCTTGTGTTCGGCTACGAATCCCCCGACGGCGCCCACTGGCTGGCCACCACAGATGACGCCATCCGGGCCGCATGGCAGTCCGCCTTTGACACCTCCGATGCCGACGCCGAGACGGCCCGCTGCCTCATCACCGGCAAAGAGGCCGGCATCGCCCGCATCCACCCCGCCATCAAGGGTGTGATGGGCGCACAGGCCGCCGGTGCGGCGTTGGTCTCCTTCAACGCGCCTGCTTTCTGCTCCTATGGCCATGAGCAGGGTGCCAACGCCCCTGTCAGCGAGTACGCGGCTTTCGCCTACACCACGGCCCTCAATCTGCTGCTGGCCGACCGGAACTGCTGTCAGCGCATCGGCGACACCACCATCGTCTGCTGGGCCGAAAACGCCGCTCCCGCCTACTCAAACGCCATGCTGATGTTTTTCTGCGGCGGTGCCGAGGCGCGCGGCGTCTCTGAAAGTGACCTTGCCGCCGCACTGAAAGCCCTTTCTCAGGGACGCCCCGTCTCCTTCCTCGATGACAAGCTGGACCCGAACCAGAACTTCTATGTGCTGGGCATCTCGCCCAACGCAGCCCGGCTCTCCGTCCGGTTCTTCCTGCGCAACAGCTTCGGACAGTTTGCCAAAAATCTGCAGGACCACGCCGACCGGCTCAGCATCACCCGCCCCGCCTTCGACAAGCGGGAAAACCTGTCGGCCTGGGCGCTGGCGCAGGAGACGGTCAACCAGAAATCCCGGGACAAAAATCCATCGCCCCAGCTGGTGGGCGATCTGCTCCGGGCCATCCTCACCGGCGGACCCTATCCCGCCACCCTGCTCAACGGCGTGACCCTCCGCATCCGGGCCGAACGGGAAGTCACCCGAGGCCGCGCCGCCATCCTGAAAGCCTACTATCTCCGCAACTACCCCACTGAGCTCAACAAGGAGGTATTTACCGTGAGCCTGAACGAAAGCAGCAATGTCCCCTATGTTCTGGGGCGTCTCTTCTCTGTGCTGGAGACGATCCAGAGCGTCGCCAATCCCGGCATCAACGCCACCATCAAAGACCGGTACTTCAACTCGGCCTGTGCCACCCCGGCAACGGCCTTCCCTACGCTGGTCAAGCTGGCTCAGAAGCATCTGCAGAAGATGAGCACCCCCAACGAGGTGCATTTCAGCAAACAGCTCACCGAGCTGATGGCTCAGCTGCCCGAGACAGGCTTCCCGGCGCGGCTCAGCCTGCCGGAGCAGGGTGCCTTTGAGATCGGCTACTACCACCAGACCCAGAAACGCTACGCCAAAAAGAATGAGGAGGAATAAACCATGTCTGAGCCCATCAAGAACCGCTATGATTTCGTCATCCTGTTCGACGTCGAGAACGGCAACCCCAACGGCGACCCCGATGCAGGCAATATGCCCCGCATCGACCCCGAGACGGGCTACGGTCTGGTGACCGATGTCTGCCTCAAGCGGAAGATCCGCAACTATGTCGAGACCCTGAAAGAGGACGAAAAAGGCTATCGTATCTACATCAAGGACGGCGTTCCCCTCAACCGCAGCGATGCCGAGGCCATCAGCACGCTGGGCATCGACCCCGACCTGAAAGCTGCCAAAAAGGCCGACCCCGACATCGATGCCAAGCTGCGGGACTATATGTGTGAGAACTACTTCGACATCCGCACCTTCGGTGCCGTCATGACCACCTTCGTCAAGGGTGCGCTGAACTGCGGTCAGGTGCGCGGCCCCGTCCAGCTGAGCTTTGCCCGGTCGGTAGACCCCATCGTCCCGCAGGAAGTCACCATCACCCGCGTGGCCATCACTACCGAGGCCGATGCCGAGAAGAAGGGTACTGAGATGGGCCGCAAGCACATCGTGCCTTACGCCCTCTACCGCGCCGAGGGCTATGTCTCGGCCAACCTCGCCCGGAAGACCACCGGCTTCTCCGAGGATGATTTGAAACTTCTGTGGACTGCCATTCTGAATATGTTCGAGAACGACCACAGCGCTGCCCGGGGCAAGATGGCCGTGCGGGAGCTCATCGTGTTCAAGCACGATTCTGAGCTGGGCAATGCCCCGGCCTATAAGCTCTTCGACTCCGTCGCCGTCCAGCGCAAGCCCGATGTGGACGCCGCCCGCAGCTACCGCGACTACACCGTCACGGTGGCAGACACTCTGCCGGAAGGAGTCACCTGCGAGAGGCTGTCCTGATGGGCGGCGCAGACGACTGGCTGCCCCTGTCGGGCATCCAGCACTTCTGCTTCTGCCGCCGCCAGTGGGCGCTCATCCATCTGGAACAGCAGTGGGCGGAGAACCGCCGCACCGTCGAAGGCCAGCTCGACCACGCCCGCTGCCATGACGCAGACCAGACCGAACGGCGCGGCGGCCTGCTCATCACCCGAGGGATGCAGGTGGTCAGCCGTCGGCTGGGCCTGAGCGGAAACTGCGATGTCGTCGAGTTCCGGGCCGACCCGGAGGGCATCCCCCTGCAAAGCACGGAAGGGCTCTGGAAGCCCATGCCTGTCGAGTACAAGCATGGCCGCGCCAAGGCCAGCGACGCTGATCGGCTGCAGCTCTGCGCACAGGCCATGGCGCTGGAAGAGATGCTGGTGTGCAGCATCCCGGAGGGTGCGCTCTTCTACGAGGAAACGCGGCGGCGGGAGGTCGTGCCGCTGACCGAAGAACTGCGCCAGGCCACCCAGAAGATGGCCGATGAGATGCACGCCTATTTTGCCCGGGGCTATACCCCCAAGTCAAAGCCCGGCACCCACTGCAACGCCTGCTCCCTCAAAGAGCTCTGCCTCCCCGTGCTGTATCAGCGTGCCGACCCGAAAGCCTATCTCCGCGCCCATCTGGACGAGATGCAGGAGGCCGCGCCATGAGAAAGTTTTTGAATACGCTCTACGTCCTCAACAAGGACGCCTATCTTTCCCTCGAGGGGGAGAACATCGTCCTGCTCTGCAACAAGGCTGAAATTGGCCGGGTCCCGCTCCACACGCTGGAAGGCATCGTCTGCTTCAGCTATCCCGGCGCAAGCCCTGCCCTGATGGGTAAATGTACCAGCCTCGGGGTCGATTTGAGCTTTTTCAGCCCGCAGGGCCGCTTTCTGGCCCGGGCCGTGGGCGAAGAGCGGGGCAACGTCCTGCTGCGGCAGACCCAGTACCGCATCGCAGACAGCGAGGCAGAGAGCTGTCTCTATGCGCGCAATTTCATCCTGGGCAAAGTCTATAACGCCCGCTGGGTGCTGGAACGGGCCACCCGCGACCACCCTCAGCGGGTGCCGGTGGAACAGCTCAAGCGCACCAGCGCCCAGCTGGCGGCGGCGCTGCCCCTCATCGAGCAGTGTGACGACCTCGACCAGCTTCGCGGTCTGGAGGGCGAGGCGGCACAGCGGTATTTCGACTGCTTTGATTCACTCATCCTGCAGCAGCACGATGATTTTGCCTTCACCGGTCGGAGCCGCCGCCCGCCGCTGGACAATGCCAATGCCCTGCTCTCTTTCGCTTATTCGCTTCTGGCCTCCGACTGCACGGCGGCTCTTCAGAGTGTGGGCCTCGACCCCTATGTCGGCTTTCTCCACCGCGCCCGGCCCGGGCGCAGGAGCCTCGCCCTCGACCTCATGGAAGAGCTGCGTGCAGTTTATGCCGACCGCTTCGTGCTCTCCTGCATCAACCAGAAAATCATGACGCCGAAGCATTTCCAGAAGCAGGAGAACGGGGCCGTCCTTCTCACCGATGAGGGCCGCCGCGCCTTTCTGGGCGGGTGGCAGACCCGCAAGCAGGAGACTATCACCCACCCGTTCCTGAACGAAAAGCTTCCGTGGGGCCTCGTGCCTTATGTGCAGGCTCTGCTTCTGGCCCGCACCCTGCGGGGCGATATGGAGCTTTACCCGCCATTTTTCTGGAAGTGAGGGATGTGTATGCTGGTCCTCATCACCTACGACGTCAATACCGAAACTCCTGCCGGGCGCAAACGTCTGCGCAAAGTCGCCAAGCGCTGTGTGGACCACGGCCAGCGGGTGCAGAACTCCGTGTTCGAGTGTCTGCTGGATGCCGCGCAGTATGCCGTTCTCAAGGCGGAGCTGACGTCTCTCATCGACCCTGCGCTGGACAGTCTGCGCTTCTACCAGCTGGGCAACAACTATAAGAGTAAGGTGGAGCATATCGGCGTTCATCCGCCCTTCGAGCAGGACGGCCTGCTGTTGTTCTGAGTTTCCCGCCCCGGTGCGAAGGACGAGTTCTCAGCATTTTTCCGGCACCTTCGCACCGGATTTTTGTGTCATTTTGCATGATTTGGATAGCTCTTTGACCCGTTGTAAATCAAGGCTCTTCTAAATTCGTGCAGAATGTTGTATAATTTGTTTGAAAATAGAGATTTTGTCTCTGTTTTTGCTGTCGCCCTCCTCGCGGAGGGCGTGGATAGAAATTTCATCGAAGCGCTGGATTCTATGGGCTATGATGTCGCCCTCCTCGCGGAGGGCGTGGATAGAAATCGTAACATGATTGCTGCGGACGAGGTGAAAAACCGGGTCGCCCTCCTCGCGGAGGGCGTGGATAGAAATAAGCATCGGAATGCTCTCTGCGCCCGTTTTGCCGTCGCCCTCCTCGCGGAGGGCGTGGATAGAAATCATTGTCAGTGTGGTAGAACTCGACAAGAGCCTTGTCGCCCTCCTCGCGGAGGGCGTGGATAGAAATAATTTGCTGGTCTACGGTATTTGAAGAATACGCGTCGCCCTCCTCGCGGAGGGCGTGGATAGAAATAAAGTCGGATTGAAGTATCTGCGAACGTCACCAAGTCGCCCTCCTCGCGGAGGGCGTGGATAGAAATGTTTTTGCCCTGAATCAGGTTTAGCCCCTGCATGGTCGCCCTCCTCGCGGAGGGCGTGGATAGAAATATCTGTGCCAGCTGGTCATAGCCCAGAGAGCAGAGTCGCCCTCCTCGCGGAGGGCGTGGATAGAAATTGCACGTTGTCCGGCTCCTGCGCCTTTTTGATGTACGTCGCCCTCCTCGCGGAGGGCGTGGATAGAAATTTTCATTTTGTGTTTCCTTTCTATTTGGAATTTTGTCGCCCTCCTCGCGGAGGGCGTGGATAGAAATTCGACGCGCTTGTCGGTGATGATGCCGCCTGCGGTGTCGCCCTCCTCGCGGAGGGCGTGGATAGAAATTTGTCGCTCACTTCTTAACGTCTCCTCTCCTCTTGGGGTCGCCCTCCTCGCGGAGGGCGTGGATAGAAATATCAGCCTATGGCCATACTGTCCTATAACGCCCAGTCGCCCTCCTCGCGGAGGGCGTGGATAGAAATAAGTTCTGGGGCAACAATACCTGCGCATACCCCTCGTCGCCCTCCTCGCGGAGGGCGTGGATAGAAATTCAAAATCGCAACTTTTTTGAAAATAGGGCTTGAGTCGCCCTCCTCGCGGAGGGCGTGGATAGAAATACTTACACTGACCCTGCCAGCGGCGAAGCAGACAGGTCGCCCTCCTCGCGGAGGGCGTGGATAGAAATCAGTCGTAGATGGGATAGAACTTGCCGCCGCGAGGTCGCCCTCCTCGCGGAGGGCGTGGATAGAAATCCGAATCTGCTCATCCAGACCGATGCCGAGCAGCGTCGCCCTCCTCGCGGAGGGCGTGGATAGAAATTACGCAAAGGGCACTAAGGCCCAGCTCGTCGGTGTCGCCCTCCTCGCGGAGGGCGTGGATAGAAATCTCAATGCGAAACGCCCGGCGGCTGTATCGTCAAGTCGCCCTCCTCGCGGAGGGCGTGGATAGAAATGTACAGTCCTGCCTGCTGCGCTGCTGCTGCCCGGCGTCGCCCTCCTCGCGGAGGGCGTGGATAGAAATACGAGTGTGTCACCGATGACTACATATCCAGCGGTCGCCCTCCTCGCGGAGGGCGTGGATAGAAATAAGAAGAAGATTTGGATGATTTGACCCGAAGCAGGTCGCCCTCCTCGCGGAGGGCGTGGATAGAAATGATGCTATCCTCATAGACAGCAAAGTTGATAACAGTCGCCCTCCTCGCGGAGGGCGTGGATAGAAATAGATCACCTCCAATCTTGTAGGTCTTGCTCTGCGTCGCCCTCCTCGCGGAGGGCGTGGATAGAAATCTGGCTCAAAGATGACCTCTACAATGATGGCTATGTCGCCCTCCTCGCGGAGGGCGTGGATAGAAATATGGTCATACGGATGGTGCCGGACAAGCCCCGGGTCGCCCTCCTCGCGGAGGGCGTGGATAGAAATTCCATGACTGAGGAGAAGAACGAACTGCTCATCGGTCGCCCTCCTCGCGGAGGGCGTGGATAGAAATCTCGTGTTATTGCCGGGAGTGCGGCGGGAAAACGGGTCGCCCTCCTCGCGGAGGGCGTGGATAGAAATTGGAACAGCCCTTCAAGAACTACAACGGCGCCGTGTCGCCCTCCTCGCGGAGGGCGTGGATAGAAATATTTCCCGGGCGTCAAACCCGCCGTCTGCCGTCGTCGCCCTCCTCGCGGAGGGCGTGGATAGAAATACCCTCGTACTGGTCAAAGGCGACGGAAGCGCCGGTCGCCCTCCTCGCGGAGGGCGTGGATAGAAATAACAATAAGGCCATCCCTGACCTTATGAAAATGGTCGCCCTCCTCGCGGAGGGCGTGGATAGAAATTCAATGGTATTTCCCTTCAGCTTCACAGGTTTCAGTCGCCCTCCTCGCGGAGGGCGTGGATAGAAATTGCATAAAGGACAACCGCCGTGCAGTAGAAGCCCTGTCGCCCTCCTCGCGGAGGGCGTGGATAGAAATTGATGGGATTGCCCTTGAAAGAGAAATCATCCAGTCGCCCTCCTCGCGGAGGGCGTGGATAGAAATGTTAAAGGTAGTAATATAGCTCATTGCACACTGGTGTCGCCCTCCTCGCGGAGGGCGTGGATAGAAATAACAACATCCGCAAAATCTTAGCCATGCTGGACAAAGTCGCCCTCCTCGCGGAGGGCGTGGATAGAAATTTGGAGTAGTCGTTGTCCTGAAGGCGGTAGTCCGGGTCGCCCTCCTCGCGGAGGGCGTGGATAGAAATTCCTTGGTGCGCTGGAGGCCGAGGATATCGTAGGTCGCCCTCCTCGCGGAGGGCGTGGATAGAAATGGATACAAAGGAATCGCATACTCGAAAACATAGTGTCGCCCTCCTCGCGGAGGGCGTGGATAGAAATAACAGGTTTATGGGGAGTGGAAAATAAATTATCCGTCGCCCTCCTCGCGGAGGGCGTGGATAGAAATAAGTTCGATGCTGCGACCTACCCCGGCGCTACCGTCGCCCTCCTCGCGGAGGGCGTGGATAGAAATTTTTAACGCAGGCCCCGGCAAGGCGCCGGATGAAGGTCGCCCTCCTCGCGGAGGGCGTGGATAGAAATTCCGCTCTGCCGCCCTGCCGCTGCCCTGGGCACGTCGCCCTCCTCGCGGAGGGCGTGGATAGAAATTCCGCTGGTTGAGCATTCCACATACTCTTTGCCGCGTCGCCCTCCTCGCGGAGGGCGTGGATAGAAATCGCAGGTCTGCAACGAGGAAACGCTGGGCCTGCGTCGCCCTCCTCGCGGAGGGCGTGGATAGAAATTGCAATACGAAGGTTCAAATCACTCATTGCAATTCGTCGCCCTCCTCGCGGAGGGCGTGGATAGAAATACCCTCACCAACCTGCGCGGCAGCGCCAAGGCGGCGGTCGCCCTCCTCGCGGAGGGCGTGGATAGAAATCGACATTGTGACCGATGCTTTGACGGCCTTCGGGGTCGCCCTCCTCGCGGAGGGCGTGGATAGAAATTGGTTTGATTCACCCCGGCGGGGCGTTGGGATCGGGTCGCCCTCCTCGCGGAGGGCGTGGATAGAAATCTGTTCCGTGCGCCCGGTGTTCAGCACCAGAAATGGTCGCCCTCCTCGCGGAGGGCGTGGATAGAAATTGTGAACGTCCGGGAGCTATGCTTCTGACGGTCAGTCGCCCTCCTCGCGGAGGGCGTGGATAGAAATCCTGAATGGCTGGCAGTTATCTTTATGATCGCCGGGTCGCCCTCCTCGCGGAGGGCGCAGGTAGAAATCGACACAAAAATATGGTAAACTCTTATTAAGTTGTTGCCATGCGCTCTCTAAGGAACCGAGTATTTTGACCTACAATTCCGTCTCTTAAAGACGTTGGTTAAAATCAATTTGTGTTCCCCGGTGCATTCTTCAACTTGAAGTCGCTCCTATTTGAGGGGTGTGGATAGAATAACATAATAATCATATCGCGGTTCTCAAAGGCGTAACCAAGTCGTCCTCTTCACCGAGGGCGTAGATAGAAATGGTCACACCCACGCCGGTCTTTTCAGCATCAAGGTTGCCCTCCCCGCAAAGGGTACGGATAGAAATCAGTTTCCACCTCGAATCGGGCATCGCCACAATTTTTCCAAAAAGGAGTTTTCCATGCATACCGTTCCCCTTACCCATCAGCTCGTCACCATCCAGGACGACTTTGACCTCGACAAGATCATCGAAAGCGGCCAGTGCTTCCGGCCGCAGAAACTGGCCGACGGGCGCTACCGTTTTCTTTCCGGCGGCGCGCTCCTTTATCTGACTCCGCTGGGCGCTGGGCAATACGACGCTGCATGGTATGGCTCAGATTGGGCGTGCTGGGCCAACTACTTTGATTTGGGCCGGAACTATGCCGCGCTGCGGTGCAGCTTGGCGGGACAGAGCAGCTATCTGGACAAATCGCTCGATTTCGGGCAGGGCATCCGAATCCTGCATCAGGATCCATGGGAAATGCTCATCACCTTTCTTATCTCCCAGCGCAAGAGCATTCCGGCCATCCGCACCGCCGTAGAACGCCTTGCCCGGTGCTGCGGCGAACCGCTCAGTGCCGAAGGCGATGAAGTTTTCCTCTTCCCCACCCCGCAGCAGCTCTGCGGCCTCTCTGGGGCGCAGCTGATGGGCTGTGGTCTGGGCTACCGCACCCGTTACATCCAGAACGCTGCCGCACAGGCTTCCAGCGGCATACTCGACCTCGGTGCTCTGGCAGCGCTGCCCGACGACGCTCTCTTTTCCCGCCTCCTCGAGCTGGACGGCGTCGGCAAAAAGGTAGCAAACTGCGTCTGCCTCTTTGGCTATGGCCGTACCGCGATGGCTCCCATTGATGTTTGGATACAGCGACTCATTGATGAGGAATTCGGCGGCCGCGACCCTTTTCCTTCCTATGGTCAGCAGGCTGGCATCGTACAGCAGTACCTGTTCTACTACAAGCGCAGCACCCGCCGCAGCGTCGCTCACAAAAAATGAAAAAGTTATTGACAACTCTCCTTTTGGCTGGTATAATAGTATACGTCGTCAGGGACGGCACACCAGCTATGGGGGATTAGCTCAGCTGGGAGCCCAAGCAGTGCGCTCACGCACCCCCACGACTGAACTTCATAAAACGTTTCTTGTTTGAGCATCTCTTTTCCAGAGGTTTCTACTTCTGGAAAATTATGGGGGATTAGCTCAGCTGGGAGAGCGCTTGCATGGCATGCAAGAGGTCACCGGTTCGATCCCGGTATTCTCCACCATTGGCTCAAATAAGAGTTACAAACACCGTTGATTTCAAATCGAAGTCAACGGTGTTTTTGTGTTTGTCAGCAAGCAAGTTCATCGCTATTCTCCAAATACTGTGCAAGATCAAAGTTGAAGTCCACATGGATTTGGTATCCGCGATAAACTTCTACCCTGCGGATAAGCTGGCTGACGATCATCTTTTTTGCTTCAAAGCTGGCACTATCGTACAGGTCTGCGTAAGAGATCAATTCTTCGTACAGCTGCGATACATTTGCCATCAATTCAGCGTTTCGCTCCAGTTCTGCACTGGCTTCTTCACACAGAGTGTCCAACTCCGTGTGCTTCTTTTCCTGTGCTGCGATCATCTCGGCAAGAGTGTCTTTCGGAAAAGCACTCTCCCCTTTGATTACAGCCAGAATCTCAGTTTTTAAGGCGAGCAAGTCTTTTTCGGCCTTGTCGCGTTCTGCTTGAAGGGCTTGCAGATGGTTCTTGCGCTCCGCAGTTTCCTTCGCATAGCGGCTGGTGATAAGCTGCTCTTTTGGGATACCTCTCAAGCGGGAGAAAATCTGGCGAACCATCTTGTCGATGATCTCATCCAGAATGTGCATAGTGTAGCCGGTCTGCCCGGTGCAATCCGTCTGCTTGCGGAGTTTTCCGTAGCAGGTGTAGCGAATGCGGAGCGTATCGTCCAGAGTACCATCGGAGAGCTTACGCCATTTCCGGCTGGTCGTCAGGGCGAGCCTTGCACCACAGTGGCCGCAGTAAACGTTATTGGAAAGCAATGCCTGTCCACGGGTACGAAGAGGAACATGGTGTTCGGCTTCTTCCGCTGCGTGGGCAGAGCGATCTTCCCGGATACGCTGTGCAGCTTCAAACTCCTCCTGCGGGATGATCTGGAGTTCGGGCATCAATTCGGAGCGGGCATCTCCGCAGCGGAGAACGCCCATGTAGGTCAGGTTGCCGACCATTCCTCGCAAGCTGCCCGGATGCCAGCACTTTCCAGAGCGGGCACGGTATCCAGCATTGTTCAGATAGGTGGCAATCCGCTGTGCGCCGTAACCCTCGTATACATATTTATCGAAGATCAGCCGAACGATTTCGGCTTCCTGCTCGTTGATATGCAGTTCGTAGAGTTCGTGCTTGCGCTTGTTGATGCGGCCACTTTTCACAAGGTCATAACCATACGGCGCACTGCCGCCCTTGAAGTGTCCTTCTTCCACAAGCTGCCGCAGGCTGGTACGGGTACGGACAGAAGTTTTTTCGCTTTCGCCGTCTGCCTGCCAGAAGCGGATATAGTTCAGCAATTTGTCAGTGTGGTTGTCGAATCGCTGCTCACCCTCTTGGGTACTCCATACCCGGATGCCGTTTCGTACAAACCATTCTACGACAAATGGCGTTTCATCTGCGATGCGTCCGATACGGTCGAACATGAACACCAGCAGAATATCAAATTTGCCCTTTCGGGCGTATTCCTTGATGATTTGCAGCTTGTCACGGGCTTCTGCGCGGACTTTGTGGCCAGACACGCCTTCTTCTTGTTCTTCATGGACGATGACCCAGCCCTTTGCTTCGGCAAATTTGTGACACGCCTTGCGCTGCATGGGAAGGTCTGCTTCATGGTTCGAGTTGAAATCCACCTGCTTATCGGTGGAAACACGGTACAGGCAGCAGACACGGTTTTTATTTTCAGTCATAGGGGGTTCCTCACTTTCGCTATAAAAGCGAGGATGAACGATATTCGGTTATCAAAGAACGGTTGGTCGTGGTTCATGGATTGCTCCGAATACCACTGCCATCCTCAGTATAGCGCGTTCTTTTGTCCTCGTCCACGATGTCAGCTGGTCTTTTTGGTATAGCTGGTGGCGAGCAGGATGTCACGGACACGCTCAAAGACACCCGGATTGGGTTCTTTTGCAAAATTGAGGACGACAGGATAGCCATTGATAACGGTATATCGGCGATTCGGGTCGTTATTGGTCACCGGAACGTTGCCAGCGACCTGCGAAAACTTATCGACCATTGTATCATCACTCCTATATATTGTAATTTTCAATATGTAACAAGGGACATCCGCAGCTTGCAGATGCCCCTTGGCAGAGAGAATATGTTTTAGAACTTCATCGACAGAGCGTCCTTGCGACCTTTGCCGTTGTAGGCCATGTAGATGGGGAAAACGTATTTCTTCCATCCGGGCAGCTTGGCGGGATTATCCCTGCCGACACGGTAGATCTCCATAGGATGGACGTTGCCCAGCGCACGGATGAGCCGTTCCTCGCTGAACTCACCGTGATACAGTTCTACGAAGTGCATCACGCCCCGCAGGACAGATGCCCGGAATGAATCAGGCTTACCCTCCCATGCGGCGACGATCAGCCGCAGGGATTCGCAGTAGATTTTTTCGCCCATCTGGTTGTACAGCTTGAGAGCGGTGCCCACACAGCTGATGCGGTAGTCGCTCAGCTGCAGGCTGTCATAGTTGAACGCCAGACCAACCCGGTTGGTGGCTGCGAGAAATGCTTTGGAAGGTGCATCGCCGCCCACGACCTTGGCGCGCAGCTTGATGCCAGCAGTAAGCGGTGCGGAGTGACCGTTCTGTTCAGCAAAGAACAGGGCTTCCTGCTCCATCGTCAGGCCGGTGTAGACCTTACAGAGAATCGGCAGGTCTTTGCCGCCGTTACGGAGGATGCGCCCCTCGATAGTGTGCTGACCGTCCACCACATAATACTTACCGTTGCGGAAACTGACCTTCGGTTCGTTCGCAACATATTCGTTGAAGTCCGCAGCAATCATTTCCACCCGTTTGCGCTGTACGCCCCGCTGATAAAGTTCACGGGGATAAATCAGCATCTTGCTGTGAAGCACCAGCATCTGGTAAGGCGGGGTGATATTGAAAGAAGCGGCAAAATTGTTCGTGTCGTTTTTCAGGCGCATCGCATTTCCTCCTTGATTCGCCAAATGTATTTTTCGGCTTCAGTCAGAATCTCAGCCACCTGCTTCTTACGCTTCGGGCTGGTGAGCAGGCTGGGATTAAAGGTGAAGCTGTATTCGAGCCGCTGGATCATGGCATGAACAGCGGATTGCAGTTCGGTGTATAACATCATTTCTTCGACCGTCTCTGCGTCCTCAAAATCGGATTTGATGGGCGTATAGGGATAAACGGGCGGCTTACCGTCAACCACTTCAGGCGGCGCGTAAGCCGCTGCAGAGCGGATGATAGGTTTGAGCTTCTGGATACTCCCCATCGGGTTCAGGGCAAGGCTGATCTTTACGGCATCATCGACCCGGCTCATTTCTTCCGGGGTGAGGTGCCCAACAAAATTCTGGACACGGCTCTTGTCGATGGTGAAGATCTGTTCGGCCTGAACAATGGATGGCTCCAGCTTTTCCGGTTCCACCAGACAATGAGTCGGCTGTGCAGCTTTCTTTTCTGTCTTACTTGTCAAAGTCGCAACGATCAAAGTCGGTGAATGGGTGTTTCCTACATCGTTTTGCAGGATGACCGCAGGGCGGGTTCCGTTTTGTTCGGAACCTGTGCTGCTGTCAAGTCGGACGAAGTAGATGTCTCCGCGTTGGAATTTCAGAGTGGATTCCAATTGCGAAACCTCCATCTGGATATGTAAGAAGCCCGCTGTACCTCCTAGGCAGCAGACTTCTGTTAAAATATGAAAGCTGTTTTATTTATACGGTACGAGCATCACCTCCCATGATTGGAATGAAGCACCGGCATCAGCGGTGCATGACAACATAATCGTGACCGCGCCGGGTCTGGCAGACGGTGCAGGTGTCCATACTCCTGTCTGCGCTCGGCACGAGAGCGATTTTGAAAGCCTTGGCTTCTACGAAATGCCGCAGACAGGTCGCACAGAGGGTTCGGATGGACTTAATCATTTCCGGGGTCAGTTCCATCTCCTCGTAGATCTCCTGTTCGCGCACCGTAGGATTCAACTCGTCCATTTGAGCAGTCCTCCGTGTTAGAAAAGTGAATGGCGGATAAATATGTAAAAGAACAGGAGTGACCGGAGACCGAAAACAGCATCCGGTCACTCCTGATAAAATATGTTCAGGTCTCGCATATTCGCCCTCGGCTCCCTGCGAGTGGGGAATCATTCGGCAGCGGATTTGTACCGCTTCATTGGCATCTCAGCCACCCCGCCTACATTCTGACCGGGCCGCGAATTACGGAAGTATCATTATCTGAGTACCGAACAACTGAACTCTTCAATTTTCAAGGTTCGTGAGTGCGGACGTTTTGCCAGCGGTAAGAGCCGCTTTTTGAAATTGTCCCCTCACTTGGTAGCCGACGAAAATGCCGTTTAGACAACCCTGATTTGAAAGTTCTTGATAAAATTAGTAATTCTACGGATTTTCTTACTTATATTTTGCTTTGTTGTGCCAAACAGTTTAGAAATTTCAACAGTGTCATACTCTTCATAGGCGTACAAAGTTATAAGTTCTAAGTCAGAATCCGAGAGTTGCTCAAGTGCAGCAAGTAGATTCTCATCCTCGATTTCACCAATCCATGCAAAGCTGCGCTTGGTTTCGTGGTATGTATCTGTTGTGGTAATGGCTTCCTGATAGCGCAGCATTAGAGGTGAGGCTTCTTCCTCGGTGCTTTCATACGCAGGTGCAGTGAACTCCTGCGTTCGCTCAATGCGGGTGCGTTCGGAATTGAACTGCTGACGGTCATAGTCGTACATCTTCTGAATGGCATCCTCAGCCATTCCTGCCGCTGCGTACTCGATTCGCAACTTTTCCCAGTGCGCTTCAAACTTTTTTAACTCATAGCCCTTATTAAAAGCCATCGCAAACCTCCAAATTTTCGATAAATCGTAAAAAATCGAAAACTTGGAGTTGCTAGGGATACCGTGCGGCCAGTTCCAGCCACGAAAAATGGGCAAAAAGAAACATGAAGTGTCCTTTCCGCCGGATGCGGAGGTTGAGGACACTTCACTGTATGACAGCTTGCGGGCTTTTCTTGGCAACAAAAAAGAGATGCACTAAAGAAAAGGGTACCGACACTGTTTTCCATCCGAAAATGGAAAGCGGTATAAGTATCCTCGGCCTTTAATGCATCTCAGGCTTCGATATGTTTTTGTTCTGACGCATCGAAGCCTATAAAAAAGAAAACCGCCGTGCGATCAGCTTTTGCAAGGCATCGATTCGTGCCCTGTAAGCATATCACACGACGGTGTTATGAAAGTTATCTGGCGGTGTTATGAAAGTGTTATGGAGCCATTTTTGCCCCTTTTTGCCCCTTTCTGAAAAATTTTAGGTGTTATGAAAGTCACATGAAGGTGTTACGAAAGTGTTATAGGAATCATTCTTACCAATTAGCTCCAAATGCAAGGATTTCCTCGTATTCTTCTGTGGTCAGATGTTCCTTTGCAGCGGCCAGTTCATTGGTTGCAAGTTCGTTCATTCCCTGCGCTTTCAAGGAGCGGATCAGCCAGCAGTATGCTTTCGGGTTATCGGGTGCGATGGTCAGAGACTTCATGGCGTACTGATTGAGCAGGTCATAAGAATGCAGCGAATCCAGCTGCCTCAGCAGTTCACTGACAGCACCCATATAGGAGAGATGGTATTTTGTGGAAAACTGAATGAGCCAATGTTCGCCATCTGCAGAGGACAAGACCTTTCCATGGTAGAGATCAAGAGCATTTTTGAGGATGTCCACTTTGTTGATTATAGAGGATGCCCTGACAGCAGAAGACACAAGTTCGTCAAAACGCTGATAATCCGTCATAATGTGAAGTTCCGGGTTGAGCTGATATCCGGATGCAGAGGATAAAATCAATGGCTCATCTGAAATAAGGTTGAACTTCTGGCGCAAGCGATAAATCAGTCCCTTGACGTTTTTGGCTGGGTTGTCTAAATCATCCGGCCAGAGTGTTTGAGTGATTTCCTGCGGAGAAATGGCATTTTTACGGGAGATCAGCAGGTAAGAAATCAGTCGGCTGATTCTCGGAGAACTAAAGTCAGCTTCTTTCAGAACACCTTTGGATGTGCTGATGCTCAGTTCACCAAACAGACTGACATAGATATCCTTGCTGCTTTGGATGGAAGTCGGGATATATGCCATTTGGAGCCGGTTCAGCATTTTCTGTTCGTTGTACGATGCAAGCAGCACATAGGCCAGAATCCGCAGCATACTGGTCTGCTGAATATACCGCTTAGGATTCCGGACGGCAAGCAGAGCGACTGGGCGCGGCTCCAAGGAAACGGCAATAACAGACCGGATGCCAAGCCGCTGGTACAGGTTATACTCCGCAGGATAGGCTTCTTTTGTCGCTTCGGCGTCCGGGACGACCATTGGAATTCCCTTGCGGACAGTTTGTACCCACCGATCAAGAAATTCAGCGGATTCATATTCTTCGGTTAAAAGCATCGTCTTGTCTGTTGCGCCAGCGTTGAACCACCAGAATGGCGTCCACAAATTCAAATCAAGATCGACCTGAATTAAACCGCACCAGTCAGCATCGTAGAATTGGCAAGTGGCTTTCAGCACCTGCTGGGCAACTTCTTTCGGGGAAAGATGCTGGTAATACAATTGCGATTCAAGGTCATTCATACTGTTCTCAAAATCAATTGCACGTTGAATATCTCCAAAGCTCCGTTCTTCGTACTCATGATCAGGCTGACGCATAAAATTTCACCTCGTGTCAAATAAAAAAGCACAGCACTGGGATTCACTCGCTCTGTACGGTGAATCCCAGTGCTGTGCTGGTATCAATCATGCAACCGCAAGAGCTGAACAAAGCTACATCGTAGTGTGGTTGGGCGGCTCAAGCAAAAATGAATCTCATTTCGTCAAAAATCAACCAGAAAATTATTAAAGGAGTCATTCAAATGAAACGAAATCAGAATTTCGACCATAATCACTCTCAAAAAGTGTTTTCCTGCCGCTACAACATGGACACCAACCGGGTGGAAGCCCGATTTGAAGATGGCACCACCCTTTCCATTGATTGTATCGCCATAGAGGACGAGTACAGCAACACTCCGGCGCAGCGGGCAGAACTGGACTGGCTACTTATATAACAAGCCCTTGGAATATACCCAGCTTGTGCTGAGTGGAGAAATCGAACATTATCTTTCACTTGGTTGCGATCACGGTAGACTAGAAGATTGACCTTTTTTCATAGAAATGTGATTGGCTGTTACAGAATGGCTCTTCAAAAAGCATTACAGAAAATCCGGAAACTTTTTTGAACCATAATAACTCAAAAAAGTTTCCGGATTTCTGTTTTTGTACGATTGCTATCGTATTTTCATTTTGCAATAGTTTTCATAATTGACCATTGTCCATTACAGAGAATATAGGTCTCTTCCTATAATTGGCTGACATTTTATAGCACACACATTTATTTCTGCATGGAATACCCACTGCTTCCATAAAATATTTACTCGAATAATTTTCCGCAAAATGGACAACGATCTTTCACTGTTAGTACAATTGAAAAGTGCTTCCCACAAAAAGGACAACGACGTGTTATAAAATCAAAAATATAGTCTATCAAAAGTACAACAACAGCTGCTATACGAAACTCAAATGCCCATAGTGCGCATACGACTATTGCTATGAAGATGAATACAGCTTTGCATAATGTGAGTTTTGTTTGGAATTTCATTTTTTATTCTTCTTTCAAGCATTTTCCTTATAAGACGGAAGATTATGCTCAAAGCAATAGTAGGCTTTTTCCAAGATATAGCTATCGTTGTCATAGTGAGTAGCTTTTCTATATTCTGTCTTCTTTGCAGTTTGTGAGGTAAATCTTTTTGTTTTAGGATTTACCAGCGCATAAGTTACAGTCGTATCCTCAATGGTTGCTCTTTCCAAAAAAGCATTTGGCTGCCATGAGTAATCCTTATAAAATTCACATTGTCTAATTTTCAGATGTGTATAAATATTTGTTGATGCGTATTGACTGGGATCACTGTAAATGAAAATCTGAGAGGGAGTTAGCCCAGAAGCTGTAAATGGAATCCAAATATAGGGTTTTGTTAATCCAATCAGAATATTAACACCTCTGTCTAGTACCGCAGCTGCAGCAGGACTCACAACACTTCTCCTTTCATTTTTTACAGGTTTATTTCCGTACGTTATCTGAAAACGATATGGAACTCCCTTATAAGAATCTCGCGCTGCAGGTCTTTCGACAACAATTTTTTCATATGTAATTGTCGAATCATATGGGATGTTACGTTCGGTAAGGATTTTTTCCTGTTCGACAGGCGACAAGCCGCTTAAATCAACCACTTCACTTATATACATTCCTGCCGATGGAGCATCTATCTTCGACGTGTCTGCATATGCCGAAGTGGGGATAATATGGGACATTGCCAACAATGCGGTACTTGCACCCGTGAGTTTAAGAAATTCTTTGCGAGTCATCTCTTTCATATTTATTCTCCTTGAAGTTTACTGATTATCGCATACCGTTACTTGATATAATATATTGTTTATACGTTTCTTCAACTCTGCATTGGAATCACCCTTTCATGTAAAAACAAAAGACACGAAATTGTTACGTCCACCTTAATTCTTAGATTAACTATTGATAGCATCAAAGCACAATAAGCAATCAAAGTCCACGATTTTGTATCAAAGTAGAGAAAACTTGTAACGAAATCGGTGTGGCCGCAAATAACATGACCCTCAACACTGGGCATCCAGCATTGAGGGTCATACTTAAATAACCGTTTGTATTGCACTCGCACTATGCCTCAAGTCGATTGTCAACCGAAGGCTTTTATTATGTCATGAAGAATTTCCATCTGCTGCGGCGAAAGATCATTTCCTTTTTGACTTGGTGAAAGCAATTCATTACGGAGTTTAATTAAAGTTTTCTTTTGCGCACCAGTCAATCCAGAAAGAGATAGTACTTCTGGCGCATCCAGTCCTAGGAGTTCATCTGTTGAAATGCTAAATAAGGATGAAATGCTTGCAAGAACATCCAACGGAATTGCATGTGCATCACTTTCATATCCACTGATCGTGGATACAGCCTTATTTAACCGTTTAGCCAAATCTGCCTGCGTCCAGCCACGACTTTCCCTCAGCTTTTTTAACTTTTCTCCTAAATAATGCTCCATTCCCGTACACTCCCATCTTATATAAAGTGTACTATTTGAAATTTCAACATAATCGTACTATACTATATATAATGTTCGATTATGTTGAAATTTGATTGACTTGTGAGGAGCAGGGCTGTATGTTGTGTGATAAAAAGCATTCCCATGTGCAATGGAGGGATTTCAAAATGAATGTCTTGGTTTGTGATGATGACCAGCAGATCGTTGATTCTATTATTGAAGAACTCAAAAAGAAAAGCGAGGAAACGCATGTAGCATTAAGATTTTATGGTTTTTCTCAACCAAGTCAAATAGACTTATCACTTCCGTATGATATTGCGCTTCTGGATATTGATATGGGCGAAACAAATGGAATTGAGCTTGCCAGAAAGTTACGAGCAGAAAATGAAAACATTGTGATTATCTTCATTACGAATTTCATTCAGTATGCTCCAGAGGGATTTGAGGTTCAAGCCTTTCGATACTTACTAAAAGCAGATTTCTCTGCTAAACTTGATTCCTACTTTGATTCAGCCGTCCAAGAAGTGCTTCAACGGAAACAGCTTGTTACAATTTCGATAAACTCTGAAATTATTGATGTACCTGTAAATGACATTCTGTATTTAGAATCTCATCGAAGAATCATTGTTATGCACTTGTTGGACGAAAAACGCCCAGCATACCAATTTTACGGCAACATAACGGAACTATCCGAAAAAATCGAGCCACTCGGTTTCCTTCGTATTCAAAAAAGCTATCTTGTCAATATGCACTATGTCGAAATCTTTCAATACAATAAAGTCCAATTGCGCGGTGGTCTTTGTCTGGCTCCAAGCGAAAAGAATTATAATGAGCTAAAACAGAAATATTTACATTGGCGAGGTAAAAGTAGATGGATGCTTTAATCAGTTTGGTTTACACAATCATAGATTCAGTCTGCGTATGTCTGTTTTTAGACGCTTTTGCTTCGCACCGTTGGAGGGATCATAGATTTCTTGTCGGTGTAATAGTTCAAACTATTTTAATGTATGCATCTATTGAATTCAGTGTTATTGCCTTAAATCGAAACCAAATCGTCAAAATTTTTTAATTCTACTATCCTGCTTTATTGTTGCCAGAACTCTATATGAGAATATCTCAGGAAGGTTTTTATTATTTCTTATTGTTGTAGAATATCTCTTGACTTATAGTTTATCTTTTGCAGTCGGAATGCTTGCAACTTCGGTTTGTGGGATGGATGCTCAGACGTTTCAAGCCGACAAGGCATTATCCCTAATCTATGGAATCTCTTATTATTCAGCCGAATTATTTATTATTGCGCTATTTCGCAAAATGATGCTTCAGCGTATGGGCAACAGACCCAGAAGCGATGCTCAACATTCGCAGCTGATACTGTACTTTCTATTTCCATGCGCATCGTTTGTAATGCTTGTGATTCTGCTTTACGTTACAAGCGGTCATAATATAGAAGAGTTTGTTTCTGCTGGCTGTTGTATTCTCATTTTTATTTCAAACGTCGCAGTCCTCTTTTTATTGGAGCGAATGGAGTATGCCGCATCGGAAAGAGAACAATTATTGATGCTTAACCAGCAGATTCAGCTGCAATCGAAAAACATGACTTCGGCAAGCGAACTTTATTCTGCCCAAAGGAAAAAAGTTCACGATTTTCGGGCGCACCTGAATATCCTAAATCAATTGATGAAGAATCAAGAGTATTCTGCCGCTGAAGAATATCTTGAAAAAATCACCGAACAGCAAACAGATCGACTATTCCTTGTCAACACACACCATCCTATCTTGGATGCACTTTTCAACACAAAAGCTGCCGAAGCAACTCAAAAGAAGATCAGTATTGATTTTGAAGTGAATGATCTATCAAATCTTCCATTTGATGCCTCTGATATAGTAGTGCTTCTATCAAACCTCTTGGATAATGCCATTGAAGCGTGTCAGCAGTATGATAAGGGCGATAAAGCGATTCATGTCATGGCCGTTGCACAGCAAGACTTTTTTGTCTCTGTCCGAAACACATCGGAACCTGTTGTAATTATAAACGGTTCCATTCCAACGACAAAACCAGAACCACAGATGCATGGCTTTGGACTTGCGAACATCCGGCTGATTCTTGAAAAATATAGCGGCGAATATACCATGTTCTATGAAAACGGGTGGTTTCAGTTCACCGCTGATATACCGCTCACTCCGATTTCGTGACAAAAAAAGTCCATTTCGTTACATTATTGTGGAAATTGTAGCTCAACTTGTGTATTCTTTCTTTCAAGAAAGTTCTTTTAATGAGGATTGTCGCAATGAAAGATTTTGCAATGCAATTAACGCAAAAGTGCGTGTCGATGGGATTGCTTGATGAATCTTATTCTGAATGGTTTGCATCGACGAATTCCATTTGCTCTTAAAAGAAGAGCAGACCGCAGCCTATAGCATAGAAATCTGGAAGCGTTTCCGCAAATGGGGTGGGATTCCCACGGGCCTGACCCAGAATTGCAAGGATTTGCTGTCCAGCCCCGAAGTCTCGAACATTTTCGAGAATAGTGACTTTGTGTATACCGTCACTGTCACGGACGAGGACTCCGGTGCACTGACGCCGGAGGGCAATCTGACGCTGGTAGATGACTACCATACATCCTACTCGGACGGCAGCGGCCAGCAGTTTATCACGCTGGTCAGCAAGTCGGGCAACACGTTCTATCTGGTCATCGACCGGAACAGCAAGGGTGAGAATACCGTCCACTTTATGAATCTGGTGGACGAGTCTGACCTGCTCTCTCTGATGGACGATGAGGATGCCGAAGCCTACACTGCCGAAAAGGAGGCCGCGGCGCAGGCTGAGCTGGAGCGCAAGCAGGCTGAGGAAGAGGCACGAAAAGCCGAAGAAGCTGCTGCATCCGGCACTGACCAGCCGAAAGAAAACAAGATCACGAAGTATGCTGCCACCTTCTTAGGCGTTCTGGCCTTGGTCGGTCTGGCTGCGGGCGGCGGCATCTACGTCTTTATGAAGCAGAAACAGAAGAAGCAGGCCGAAAAAGAAGCCCTTGACCCCGATGCAGATTACACCGAGGACAAGGGCGATTTCGAGATTCCTGTGGAGGATGATTCGGATGAGGATGTCACAGAGGACACCCCGGACGAGTGATTTTGTAGGCAGTGGTTGACGTCTTACACAGTCAAATTCGATAGAGCGTGATTTTCTTCCAGTTTTCAGGAAAACCCATTGCTCCGAGCAATTCTTCCTCTGAAACGTGCGAAGTAGAATTCAAAAACTTGTCGATTTCGGCAGCAAGAGCACGCTTGAAAACAAGGAATTCTTCCTTGGGCAGTAAGTAACGAAACGCTATCACAACCGCAAACAAATCGTTCTTGCCATGCTGATATAGGCTCTGTTCTTTTGTGATTTTCAACTTTGCATGAAGTACGGTATCAGGTATAGCGTCCTTAGAGCGATAAGAAAAGAGTCGTTCATTATGAGCGCAGACATTTCGAAATTTCGTCATCACAGAAAGAAACTGTCCCAATTGTTTCTCATTCACATGAGGAAAGTTTTTGCTCACCTTACTTTGTAAATCAGACTGGAAGAAAAAGTACATTTTAGAGAGTGTTCCAAATGTCAAAGCGTTTACCAGAACCCACAGAGGGACATTGTGATAAGTATTACGCTGGTATGCTATGTAGGAGTGCTGCGTGGTCTGTGTCAGCTTTTGCAGATCATTTACTAATCTATCGATCCCTTGCTGGTGTTTTCGAGCATAGTTGTAGTTAGTCTTTGTCAGATAGGCACTCTGGGATTCACCATACTTCTCGGTAAAGTAATATGAGAGCAGCGAACGGATGTGACGCTCAATATGCAGCAGATAATGAAGGAACAACTCTCGCAGCGACTCATCAAATTCATATAGTGCCACGATTTCTCTAAAAGTCGTGCCACCTTTATATGTCTTCTGTGTCGGAATCCGAAACAGATGTTTGTACCCGCTGACAAGAGAATAATATCCGACCTGCTGCAATTTGCTAAGGGTCATTGATTCATTCTCAATTACGATACACTTTTCATCTCGTAATTTCACAAGTTGCTGCTCATATGTTAAAAACGGCTTCGGCATTTTTTATCCTCGCCAATCTGTACTCTGCAAAAAAGGAGGCTCCTATTGCTAGGAACCTCCTTCTAGGCTGTGGGCCTCGCAAGTATCCACAGCACGATCACTGCATATAGTATATGCTTGATTTGCCCAAAAGTCAACTGGTAATCGATAAAGTTACAATTATATTCAAAAAGTCAGGAGTTGATGTTTATTGTCCTACCGTTTAGTGATCACCGAAAAGCCCTCCGTCGCACAGGCTTACGCCAAAGTCCTCGGTGCGACAAACCGGAACGACGGCTATCTGGAAGGCGGCGGGTATCTTGTCAGTTGGTGTGTCGGTCATCTGGTGGAGCTGGCCCCGCCCAACATCTACGACGAAAAGCACGTCAAATGGAGCGTGGCCGACCTCCCCATCCTGCCGGAAAAGTGGCAGTACCTCGTATCCACTTCAACCAAGAAACAGTTCAGTATCCTCAAAAAGCTCATGCACCGCGAGGACGTGGAAAGCCTTATCTGCGCGACCGATGCAGGGTAGTGCGGTTGGGTGACTTAGGAGAAAGAAAAAAGAGACCTCATCTCGTTGAAAATCAAATTTCAAAATCATTAAAGGAGCTATTCAAATGAAACGAAATCAGAATTTCGACCTTAATCACTCTCAAAAAGCGCTTTCCTGCCGCTACAACATGGACACCAACCGGGTGGAAACCCGATTTGAAGATGGCACAACCCTTTCCATTGATTGTATCGCCATTGAGGACGAGTACGGCAATACCCCGGCACAGCGAGCTGAACTTGATTGGCTGCTATACAACAATCCGCTGGAGTACGCACGGATGGTGCTGAGCGGGGAGATAGAGCACTACCTCACGCTCGGTTGTGACCATGGCAAACTGAAAGACTAACCTCTAAATAGGCCAAACAACCCGCTACTTGCAGTCGCTGCAAATGGCGGGTTGTTGGCTTATTTTAAGTTTTTCCTTTGCTCATAGTAGTGCAAAATCAATGGCCCAACGGTCAAAGAAATCACAAACATCAGGCAAATCTACTGGTTTCTTATAAATGTCGTTCTAAAATTCAATGGATTTTGCTATTTCTAGCACTTGTTTTTTTCGACACGAAAGTCGATTCAACCCTATATCTTATGTATCTCTCGATGATTTCAAGTTTGCCATTTGGGTGGCTTGATTATTGAGAAAATTCTAAATTCCTAAAAGGTCTATCATTTTCATCAATCGCATCGTTATTGAGAATAAGCACTGCACCACCACTTAACAGAGGAGACAGCTGTAAATAGCCTATATTATTTATTGAGAAAATGAAACGCTATTGCAACAGTTGAATACTGTATATTTTATCAAATTGATACGGATCTGATAGCAACACCTTACCGTTTGATATCACAAGAATGCTTTCGCCTTCTTTAAGATACGACAACTGAAGATTTCCTTTCAAGTAGTTTGATGCGCCATAAATTATATAATTGTCATCCGTATCATATAATTGATTTTTTGCAGTCGCATAAATACAATTGTTCTTCAGGTCAACTTCTTCAACTATAAGTTCCGATTTTTTTCTTCCGGATGTATTCAATTGAAATAGAATGCAGAGAGCCACTGCCACAAATGCTATGCCAACCATAATCTTCCGTTTGCATTTCATTTTATCAACCTCTGTATGAAAGGAACAGCGTATAAAGCGATTGTGTTATTCTCAATGCCCCTGTATAAGAAGTCGGATATGAAGAACCATCAATTGTGCTTCCATCTTTATGGATTCCGATAGCTACATACCCAGCTCCAGAAATATATTCTACAAGAGGACCACCACTAAAGCCACCTGTCAAATCCCAATCGCCCTTGAGATATTTTGAAGTCTGACTTCTAATATACCCAGAAGATTTACACATCCGATATCTCGCATCGGCACCATTTATTTGGCTCGGATAGCCATAAGCATACACCAACTGTGATGATGAATAATTGCTAGACTGCCAATGTAACCCAAGCCATCCCGTTTTCGTTCCTAAATTATTCTTGAGCGTAATAATTGCCCAATCCTCTGAACTTGTTCCAGCAAGATAAGAACCACTAACAATCATCGAACTTGCCGATACATTTTCGCTTCCAAAAGGTTTACTATTATCAGATCGAGCAGGTGCGACATTTACCGACTTAACGTAGGCTTTTTCCTTTATACTATATAGATTATGTGCTGCTGTTGCAAGTGCATTAGGCCCAATCATAAATCCAGAACCATAATTTGTCCCTCCATTATTGGTCGTTATCTGTAGGCATACCGTGCTACAATATGGTGTTGCTGTTGGATTATCAACAACAGTGATATCATTGCTTCCGATAATCGCATACAGATCGGGTAGATCAATATCCGAAATCTTTCCATTTGGAAAATAGCCTGCAGTTGTCTCTCCATCCGTGAAGGAATTGGTTTCAACTATAATTTCCTCTATAGATTCTTCTTTTGTATCAAAATCGTATCTATGGTATCTCTCGATATGAGATTTTCTTCCATCACTTTGATTATCTGCAAAAGCAGTCAGCCCAGAGTTAAGCTCCATTGAAGAAAGAGCCACAATCCCACTTGCTTTCAAAAAAAATTCTACGAGATATTTTTTCACTAGCCATTTTAATTTTCCTTCTTTACTTTTAGAGTATACACAAGATTTCTTATACATCAGTTGCTCTGCATTGGAAACGCCTCCGTAAAATTTTTCATACGTTAGAGCCATCCTTATTTTAGGTTTCAACTTTTACTTTCGTAAAAAATAAATACCACTGATTTTTTATCCAATAGCCGTGCTAAGATTTATCTCTATGGGATTCAACACATGCGTCTGCTGGCACAACCAAGCCCAATTGTTCACTGTAGTAGTAAACAAGTCGTCATAGTTGTTGTCATATGCAAAATCAAATGTGTCATGAACGGTAATCAAATAATACATTATAGAATTACCAATCATGAAGCCTGTTCCAGAGGTGCTTACCCTATGCAATGCATAGAATAAATCTGCATTATCAGACTTTTGAATTGTAAAAGACCAACTTCCTCCGCTAAAATCTTTCAAGCCACTATTAAGTACTTTGTTTTTATAATTATTAAAAACTGTTGTCGTGTTTAACTTGTCAAGCAATGGCGTCGAAGAGTCCGTCACACTCTCAGAATAGTCAATATTATATACAGAGAATTCAACCATAAGAGCCGCACATTCATATCCCTTATCCCGTGCAATTTGCGCAGCTGCCAACCATGCAAGCTGTGTATTATTTAACAAATTTCCAGATGCGCGTGTTTGATCTTCATCTTTCATCTTATCGATAAACTTATTTAATTCATCTATCGACATTCCCGAAAAATCAACATGATACTTATCATTCATGCTTTGAATAACAGGATTGCTAGCTTTACGGCTGCTTGTATTAGCAGCATAAGACACAGTATTTATCGAAAACAAAAAACACACCGAAAGAACTAATGATACGAACCTCTTCATAACGAACCTCCTTAAATTCTGTACTCTACTATATAAATTGTGTGCTTCTCATCGTCCCAGACAACGAGACTAAAATTCACATCTTCAGAATGTAAAAGCAATGTATTCATTTCGGCTTCCGAGCATAGTTCCTTATGTTGACTATTATCATAAAGAAAAAAATTTCCACTTGCAATTTCAGGAATCTTAAAATCCAATCCAAAATATGACGACACATTTTTTAATATAGAAGATATAGTTGGGGAATCATTAATTTTCTCCCATGAATCGAGTTGATGAACAATCTTGGTTGCATCCACATCGTAGTATACCGCTAACATTATCCCATCATTTTGCAATCCGCCATAAGCCTCATATATCAACGATTCAGAGTATGTTGCTTTTCCAATTTTGAATTGTTTCAAATAATCTCGTTTTTCATATTTGCTTTTTCTTCCAAGCATAAAGCCCAAAAGCAAGCACAGTGCGACTATAGCTAGGTATCGGATAACGTGCGTTGATCTCGCCTTTATAATTACCTCACACCTTTCTAACTTGCTGAAATATATAACAAGCTTCACTTATCTACTGGTACTTCCAGTAATGGTTTCACTCCGCCCATCGGAATAGCTAAAGGTTGCAGAATACTCCAGCCTGTAAGATTTTCCAGGCTTAGTGTTAAAGTTACCGCTCCCCACGCAGGTTGAGGTCGTGCTGCTGTTTGAGCAGCTGCTTACTTTTTGCCATGTTCCAATTGTTCCCTTTTCATAGAGAACGCCTGAAACGCTGATTTTCTTTACTCCAGTTCGTGTCTGGGCATCAACTTGATAGTATGTTTGGTAAATAGATCCGTTGACCGTACTATCGCCTACATACCGCTCAGACTTTTCAACGGCCATTGCGGTGCAAGCAAAACTCAAGAGAATCACCGCTGAAATAACAATGGACAACAAACGCTTTTTCGACATAGACATACACCTCCGTTTTTTCGCTCCTATCAAGAGCCTTTGTATAAACTGTACCCATAAGTGTGGACACTGCGAAATGTGAGATTTTCCATTAAAAGT
>OGUF01000369.1_pt1 | contig 29779 bp, 21 predicted proteins | sample 1573681 | NCBI WGS metagenome assembly OGUF01 (sample SAMEA2582049, study PRJEB24529) | metagenome | biome: Human gut stool | place: China | collected 2011
ATGAAATTAGAAAAATTTGAATTCTAAATCCGGTTATCCATCTTGATCCGACAAACCGGCTTCCGAAGAGCCAGATATTACCGAGCTACCGGAAGATGTGAGAGGTATGCTCCTCTTTAATGAGATAATGTATGATAATGCCACAGACGGCGCCGAATACATAGAGCTCTATAATCCGACTGAACAGACTATTGTGTTGCCACAGCTTTTTCTATATAAGATGCATGAAGACGGCAAAGTGTACAGTACCACTACGTTACAAAATGAATCTCCATCCCAACCCCTGATCATTGCATCCAAAGGATATCTTTGCTTTTCTAAATATCTCGACAAGATTATTCAAAAACACAATGTCAATAGAGAGAACCTAATAGAAATATCCAAATTCCCGGCACTTGATAATGAAGGAGGCTATCTCGCACTGTCCAGCACCCCCAAAACTGGGAAAGGACATACATTTGACACTTGCCGTTTCTGGGACGGAATGCACGATACCGACAAATCCAAAACTATCGGCATTTCACTCGAAAAGAAATCACCAGAACTACCTTCACTCAACAAGAATTGGCGTTCCTCTAAACATACGACCGGCGGAACTCCTGGAATAAAAAATATGTAAGAGTATATATATCTATGATAAATTCCCTACATTTGTAGCAAAGTAAACAAGTTTATGATAAATATATAAGAAACATCTTACACAACTCATACTACACAACAAGAAGTAAAATAATGAAAACAACAATCAACTGTTTTCTTCCTTTCAGCCAGTTGGAAGAAACTGTGCAAACAGTTAAGGAGTTACGTGCATCAATGCTGGTAGACAAAATTTATTTATTGGCATCGCCAATTACCAATGTCTGTATTCCCGGATGCGAACTCATCTCTGTAGAGAAAATGCAGTCTACACAAGCGATGCGAGCTATTGCAGAACATTCTGATAAAACATATACCTTGCTCTATACCAAACACACTGCACTAAAAATAGGCATGTTCGCTCTTGAAAGAATGGTTCAAATAATGGAAATGACCCAAGCTGGCATGGTATATGCAGACCATTACCAACAGATGGACAGTGTGCAAAAACCTGCTCCGGTCATTGATTACCAATTCGGCAGCCTGCGTGACGACTTCAATTTCGGCTCGGTTCTACTATTCAATGCCAACGCATTTAAGGAAGTTATAGAAAATACGGAAGAGGAATATCAATATGCAGGCTTGTATGATTTGAGACTCAAAATATCCCAAAAGAGCAAACTGGTACACATCAACGAATATCTATATACCGAAGTAGAAAGTGACAAGCGGAAAAGCGGTGAGAAGCAGTTCGATTATGTAGACCCTAAAAACCGTCAGGTACAGATTGAAATGGAACAGGCATGCACCAACCATTTGAAGGAAATTGGCGGATATCTTTATCCTATCTTCCGTCCTGTAGACTTTTCTTCCCACACTTTTGAATATGAGGCTTCTGTCATTATACCCGTACGCAACCGTATTCGCACAGTCAAAGATGCCGTACGCTCGGCACTGAACCAGCAAACGACCTTTTCGTTCAATGTCATTGTCATCGACAATCATTCGACAGACGGAACCAGTGAAATTCTCCGTGAACTTAGTTCGGACAAGCGGCTGATTCACGTCATTCCCGAAAGAGATGACCTCGGTATAGGCGGATGTTGGAACATAGGTATCCATCACGAGAAATGCGGAAAGTTTGCCGTCCAGCTTGATAGCGATGACGTGTATAAAGACGAACATAGCCTGCAAATCATCATTGATACTTTCTATAAACAGAAATGTGCAATGGTAATCGGCACTTATATGATGACTAACTTTGATATGCAGGAAATTGCCCCCGGCATCATCGATCATAAGGAATGGACGCCCGACAACGGACGAAATAATGCATTACGTATCAACGGTCTGGGAGCTCCCCGTGCATTCTACACACCCATTCTTCGGGAAATCAAAGTCCCGAACACAAGCTATGGAGAAGATTATGCCCTTGGATTGAAAATTTCACACGATTATCAGATAGGCAGAATATACGACGTGATTTACCTTTGCCGCCGTTGGGAAGGCAACTCGGATGCTGCACTGCCTGTTGAGAAAATCAACCAGAATAATCTATATAAAGACCGGCTTCGTACGTGGGAATTGGAACAGCGCATCCTGCAACAAGAAACGACATTAGAGAATATTCAGCAAAAAATCGAACAGTTATTCCAAAAGCAAACTCTTTCTTGGAAACTAGCCAAAGAGAATTACCAAGCATTGGAACAGTATCGGTCACGAACAAAAGAAATATCCAAATGGTTTGGTAATGACGGTTTAGGTGCGAACCTATTCCTTAATCCGAAACGTATTCTTTCAGCTACCGCACAAACAGATATTGCCTCCATTCACTCACGGCCTTGCTTCCTCTGCCAAACAAACCGACCGCAGGAACAAGAGTTCATCAGTTATAGGAATTATCAGATACTGGTTAATCCCTATCCCATATTTAAACACCACTTTACAATTGTAGATAAGGAACACAAGTCGCAATCCATAGTCGGGCGTTTTAAAGATATGATAGAATTCACCGACATAATGAGAGAATACTTTCTTATGTATAATGGACCGGAATGTGGAGCTTCCGCTCCCGATCATGCCCATTTTCAAGCTTGCAGTAAAGAGGAAAGTATGCAGGGATCATATTACGATCACATAGATTTAATAGATAACGACAAGGTGCAAATTAGTTATGAAAATTTCCCGTACAGTTTCATCAGGATTCAGGCGAAAAATAAGAAAACAATGTCGAAAACCTTTCATCTGATTTACGACATCTTAGCTGCCAATAATAACGGAAAAGAACCAATGATGAATATTCTTGCCTGGTATGGTTTGGAACGCACCAAAGAGGATTTTGGAAAGAACTACGACGATCAATTTGAGTCAGTGGCCGAACACCCTTACAATTGTATTATCTTCTTACGCAGCAAACATCGTCCCGACTGCTATTACGCAAAAGGAGACGAACAAATTCTCATCAGTCCTGCTATTGCTGAAATGAACGGCATATTCCCTATAGTACGTGAAGAGGATATGGAGAAACTGACTCCTGAAAAAGTATATGATATCTATCGGGAAGTATCGATATCTAAAGAAAAGCTACAAGAAATAATAGAACGCATTAAAGCCGCCTTATGACAGAGCCTCAAATAGCAGTTGGCATTCTTTCTGGGAAAGAGATTGAATTCTCTTTCCCAGTGAAATTTAGTTCCTCTGTCAGAACGGAAATTTCCGGGACACAGAAAGTTATTTATCAGGATGGGAAGATTCATTGGCAAGGGAAAGAGTACGACGAATTATCCTTCATTCCTCCACAAAATGCACATGCTTTCTTTGAACTGAAAGATGTGACCATCGGAATCAACTTCCATTGGGAACGCAAAGAAGTCCAGAAATTCAAAGGGGAATTAAAGATTATCATCGAAGGAGAACAACTAACCGCCATCAATGTGATTTCCATTGAAGAATATCTTACCAGTGTAATTTCATCCGAAATGAGCGCAACAGCTTCTTTAGAACTACTAAAGGCTCACGCCGTCATCTCCCGAAGCTGGCTAGTTAATAAGTTGAGAGTTGAGAATGGAGAGTTGAGAGTGGGCTGCGCTGTCCGGCTGCAGAGTAACTCTCAACTCTCCATTCTCAACTCTCAACTTATAAAATGGTATGACCATGAAGCACATAGAAATTTCGATGTATGTGCCGATGATCATTGCCAGCGTTATCAGGGAATTACACGAGCCTCAACACCGCAAGCCATCGAAGCAGTCTCCGCCACGCGGGGGGAAGTGCTGATGTATAAAGGAGCGATTTGTGATGCCCGTTTCTCTAAATGTTGTGGCGGAGCTTTTGAAGAGTTCCAAAATTGTTGGGAAAACGTAAAGCATCCTTATCTAATCAGACAATGGGATAGCAAGACTGAAAAACAACTTCCCGATTTGACCATAGAGGCGGAAGCTGATAAATGGATACGTACCTCGCCTATTGCTTTCTGTAACACGCAGGATAAGAAAATTCTAAGCCAAGTCTTAAACAATTACGATCAGGAAACTGCAGACTTCTATCGTTGGAAAGTCAGTTATTCGCAACAGGAGCTTTCAGAACTGATTCATCAACGTTCAGGGATTGATTTCGGACAAATCATTGATTTAATTCCTGTAGAACGGGGAACATCCGGACGTCTTGTCCGACTAAAGATTGTAGGAACCTTACGGACACTCATCATTGGAAAAGAGTTGGAGATACGCCGCACTCTATCAACGTCCCATCTTTACAGCTCCGCTTTTGTCATAGACAAGGAGTACGGAGATGAACTCCCTTCACGATTTATCCTCACCGGAGCCGGATGGGGGCATGGAGTAGGACTTTGTCAAATCGGTGCAGCCGTGATGGGAGAACAAGGTTATAAGTATGAAGAAATACTATCTCACTATTACCCCGGTAGTACGCTTGAAAAACAATATAAATAAAATCGAACGAATGCCATGACAACACCCACTACAAAAAGAAATCCCTGGAGCTGGATACCCACCCTCTACTTCGCAGAAGGGCTGCCATACGTAGCGGTAATGACGATTGCTGTTATCATGTACAAGCGTTTGGGATTATCCAATACGGAAATAGCCTTATACACTTCCTGGCTTTATCTTCCCTGGACTATCAAACCGTTATGGAGTCCATTCGTCGATCTGGTGAAAACGAAACGTTCCTGGATTATCGCCATGCAAGGGTTCATCGCCGCCGGATTTGCAGGCATCGCCTTTTTTATCCCAACGGCACATTACATACAATTCACCCTTGCTTTCTTTTGGTTATTGGCATTCAGTTCGGCTACCCATGACATCGCAGCAGACGGTTTTTATATGCTCGGCCTCAACAACAAGGAACAATCTTTCTTTGTAGGCATCCGAAACACATTCTACCGACTCGCCAATATTTTCGGGCAAGGTATTCTCGTCATGCTGGCAGGCTGGCTAGAGACTTCTCAAGGCAATATACCTCTGGCATGGAGCATCACTTTCTACCTCCTGGCCGGATTATTCCTGGCTCTTACTTTGTACCATCGCTTTATCCTCCCCCATCCCGATTCCGATGTCAAACGTCCCGGACTCACAGCAGGTAAGCTATTAGAAGACTTTCTTCTGACTTTTGTCACTTTCTTCAAAAAGAAACACCTCGGTCTCATGTTCTTTTTCCTGCTCACCTACCGATTGGGAGAATCGCAGCTAGCCAAGATTGCTTCCCCCTTCCTACTCGACCATGCCGATAAAGGCGGGTTGGAACTATCCACAGCAACAGTTGGAATGATATACGGAACTATTGGTGTCATAGCCTTGTTACTTGGTGGAATTATCAGCGGCTTTCTCGTTTCACGTGACGGATTCAAGAAATGGATATTACCTATGGCATTAGCCATCAACCTTCCCGACATATTATATGTATGGATGGCTGCAGCCACTCCTAACAACCCGATATTGATTTCCACCTGCGTAGCTATCGAACAACTGGGTTATGGTTTCGGTTTCACAGCCTATATGCTTTATCTGATTTATATTGCCGAAGGCGGGCACAAGACAGCTCATTATGCTATCGGAACCGGATTTATGGCACTTGGAATGATGCTTCCCGGTATGCCGGCAGGGTGGATACAAGAACATCTCGGATACACCAATTTCTTTATCTGGGTTTGTATTTGTACGATACCCGGTATTATTGCTTCATTAATGATTCGCAACCAATTGGATGATTCTTTCGGAAAAAGCAATAAATTCACGTGATTATATTTAAGATATTAAACTGAAAATATACAGTAAACTATGATGCTTATCGCAGACAGCGGTTCTACCAAGACCGACTGGTGTGTCATCCTCGATAATACACCCATCAAAAGGATTGGAACGAAAGGACTCAATCCCTTCTTCCAATCAGAAGAAGAAATTCAGCAAGAACTGACACATTCCCTCCTGCCGCAATTGCCGGAAGGAACAATCGACTCTGTTTACTTTTACGGTGCAGGCTGTACACCCGAGAAAGCTCCCACCCTCCGGCGGGCAATAGCCGACAGTTTACCTGTTGTCGGAAATATCAAAGCCTACTCGGATATGCTGGCTGCCGCTCGTGGACTATGCGGTCGTGAAGCAGGCATTACCTGTATACTGGGAACAGGTTCCAACTCCTGTTTCTATGACGGTAAAGAGATTGTCAACCACATTTCTCCTTTAGGCTTTATCCTGGGTGACGAAGGAAGCGGAGCTGTTCTAGGCAAGTTACTAGTCGGTGACATCTTGAAGAATCAACTCTCTCCCGCCATCAAAGAAGTATTTCTAAAACAATTCGACCTGACAGTTCCCGAAATCATTGACCGGGTTTACCGTCAGCCCTTCCCGAATCGTTTTCTGGCAAGCCTGTCACCTTTTATAGCACAACATCTGGAAGAACCTGGAATACGACAATTAGTGCTAGGCAGCTTCATTGCTTTTCTCCGAAGAAATGTAATGCAATATGATTACACGCAGTATCCGGCACATTTCATAGGATCAGTAGCTCATTGTTACAAAGAGATACTTCAAGAGGCAGCACAAGAGACAGGTATTAGAATCGGAAAGATTTTGCAAAGCCCGATGGAAGGACTCATCCAATATCATTCCGATCCGTTACATCAGCCGTAGATTAGCTTTCCTTGATCGTTTCTATCAGCTTCATAAAGTCAGTCGGATGAACGTCACCGATATTGCCGATACGGAAAGTATCTGCCTGTGATATCTTTCCCGGATAGATGACAAACCCTTTAGCTTTCAGTTTCAGATAGAAATCTTTAAAGTTAAAGTCAGCCGAAGGATAATAGAAAGAGGTGATAACAGGCGACTGCTGTTCATCGGGCAGCAGAGTCTTATAGCCTAAAGCGCGCATACCTTCCACCAATACGCGATGATTCTCACAGTAGCGGGCATGACGAGCTTCTACACCACCTTCGGCTTTCAATTCAGTCAAAGCCTGCATGAAGGCACGTACCACGTGAGTAGGCGAGGTAAAACGCCATTTTCCATGTCCTTTCTCCATTGTTTCCCATTGCTCATAAAGATCGAGCGAAAGAGAACGGGCAATTCCCTTACATTTCTCCATCAAAGAACGACGGGCAATGATAAAGCCAAATCCCGGTACACCTTGAATACACTTGTTGGCACTACTGATCAAGAAATCGATACCTAACTTTGCCATATCGATGGGTACTCCTCCAAAGCTACTCATAGCGTCCACAATCAATATCTTACCGTGACGCTTCACCACGGCGGCAATCTCCTCCAAAGGATTGAGCACACCGGTCGTAGTCTCACAATGTACTACAGACACATGCGTCACCTCCTGATGTTCATTCAAATAAGTATCTATTTTATTGGCATTCACCGGTTCTATTTCTTCAAACCTCATCACGTGACAATCAATATGGTAATATTCGGAAATAATGCCCATACGCTTACCGTAAGCACCATTGGCTGCTACTAACAGTTTATCCTCAGGACGAACTACAGAGCCAAGTGTGGCTTCCACACAAAAACTTCCGCTACCTTGCATCAACACAGCCGTATACTCGTCAGGAGCGCTAGTAGCAATCTCCACCAATTCTTTACGGATAACTTCTACAATACCAAGATTGTAATCTTCATCCCAAGTACACCAGTCGCTCATCATCGCTTGTTTCACAGTGTCGGTTGTAGTAAGAGGACCGGGAGTCAAAAGTAAATAAGGTCTCATATTATCTTAAATTTATTCATTTATCGGTTTGTTATTTTTATTATTCTTTCTTTTATAATGCCATACGTTCATTGATATCCTCTATCAACATCGGCAGTTCGGCAATCGTGTCCACCACATAATCAGCACCAGCGGCATACATACGGTCCCGCACCTTAGCCATGCGGCATTTCAGTTCCCCCATCGGAAGAGTGCGGGTTTCTTCTTCAGTCAGTCCCAATTCGTTACTTCCCATTATTACACCTACACTCCACACACCGGCATTCACACCTTCACGTATGTCTGCAATCGTATCACCATATTTCAGCACAGAGAAACGGGAGGCAACGTCCAGATCACACATATTGCGATAAATCATATAAGGCTTCGGACGACCACCGGGCAGATTGTCCGAAGTGACACAATTATCAATCCTGTAACCTTTCTTTTCTGCGGCAGGAATTACCACATCCATCATCTTTTGAGTATATCCGGTAGTAGAACCGATTTTGATTCCCTGAGCACGTAGTTTGGCAATCACCTCCACCACACCGGGAATAGGCTCTGTATAATCTTCCAAAGTATCGAACAATACCTTTTGGAAACGTTTATAGCATTCCTGCACATCCTCTTCGGTATAATCACGTCCGTACTTCTCACGAAAGTCCTTTCCTACCCGTTCAATGGAAAACAAAGCACGTATCTCTTCAATCTTAGTCACCCCCATGTGGGCACGTGTCTCGGCAGCCGTAACAGTCAGTCCCATCTGCTTGAAACTATCCACGAAAGCCGCTACCGGTGCAAAACATCCATAATCGACGGAAGTACCCGCCCAATCCATAATCACGCATTCTATTTTTTTCATATTGCAGTTATTGATATTACTCATTCTAGTGTAATTGATGTCAATCATATCGTTGGATTTGAAGTTAATAATTCGTTGTAACTATTCATGTCATTTACCTCTCTTGTGCTACCCGTATCTGGGATTTTCTTAGCCTTCATCACATAGACGGCTGCAGCGGCAAAAGCGATGCAACAGGTTATGCCTACAAAGACACTCATCTCATTATAGAACACCGCCCAGTCTATATGCGAGGCTTTCAACTCCTTAAACAGCAGTAATGCTAACGTACCCACATAACCGACAAAATCTATAGTGATAATGAAGAATCCCACATTCCCCTTCACTTTGAAACAAGCAATGAACCTTTCAAAGAAAATGGTTTGGAAACTAAGGTAAGCAATGTCTATACAGAGCGTCTGCAAAAAGAGCCACAAAGTAGTAGACAACTGTACCTCTCCGCTACCTAGCAGAGCCAAGCCCCCCATACTTGCGGTAGAAAGTCCCAACAATGTATAAAGTACTTTCAAATGATTGCCGGAGAAAGCGAGTACGGCAAACGTGGACAATAATACCAATGTAGCGATGGTATCAAGTTGGGCAAACAGCCAGGAAGAAATTGTATCCACATCAATGATACAGACAATGAAATCCTCCTTAATATCACGTTGTACAGTAAGCAACAGATTGGCGACAAAAAGCAAAAGCAGTAAGGGCATATATTGTTTGAAGAGCGCCCAACGTTGCTGTCCGTTGAGAGTGACACGAACGGAACGGGCTGCAATATCCGCTGCCGTAGGACGAGGAAACTTGGTCATCATCCATCCCATAAAGCAAAGCAACGGAAAGGCCAATCCCCCTACGAGTGCAGGCATCCAAAACTCACTGACATGAAGTTGATTCAGCGCATAAAGTCCGAGACTCTTTGCCACTCCCGAACTCAGCGCCATACTCACTCCCATAATACTTGCCAGAATATCGGTAGTACGACGACCTTCGAGAAAGCTGAATATCACTCCCCACATGCAACCCAAAGAAAGCCCGTTAAAGAAAAGTGCCACTATATTATAGGGCAATGGTAACAGACCGAACGCCAACAGGGAGGCTTCAGACAAGGCAGCAGATCCGATAATGAACTTCAACCGATTCTGCGGCTGCAATTCGGAAATATATTTAATGCCAAACAACTTGGCGCATACATAACCGATGAGTTGGATAATGCTCACCACAATCTTATAATCCATACCAGCCACCGTCAACCCTTCAAACTCAGCAGCAGTAAAGGGCTTACGCAAAGCGTAAACCAACGAGTAAGACAATAGTGCCGTACCACCCATCCAGAGAATGAAAAGCCAGTCAGGAGTATGTCTTTCCGTTTTACCGTATTGTATGCCCGGTCTTTGTCCTATCAGTTTATTCAGTGATAAATTCATATTCTTCTTCGTTTTGACATCGCAAAAGTAGAGCCACCCAACGAGGTAAAAAATGAATAAAACAGGAATAATAAGTACGAAATAATTCAGAAATATTCATGTAATTGTAATGTAACACACTGGAAAGAGGCTACAAAACAACCTTTTTACAATAAAAGTCACCGTATAGAGAGTTGAATTCAAGAGAGAAAGCTATTTTTGTAACAAGCTAATGAACTCCTCAATAAAAAATATGAATGAGCTGAAAGAAATCTACGACCGCATTACTTTCCTACGTGGAAAGGGTATCAAGATGAAAGAAATGGCCGAACAAGCACAACTCACCCCGAGCGTATTGTCCGCCATGTATTCCACAGTATTCCCGGCATACTTCAAAAATGTGGAAAAAGGGATGGATGACAACGAAGCATTGGACAACGCTTTAATGTGGGTCAATAATCTTTCGAAAAAGAAACTCTTCGGACTACTTCCGCAAATGAAACAGGCACTCTTCGCTATGGAGGTGGTAGTAAAAGAAAAGCCGGACAGTATGAATCCTTTTCTTTCCGAACTGGAACACAACGCCAGGCAAAGTGTGAATCATATCACAAATTTCAGTGGCATATATACCAGCTACAGTCTCTCCTCCAACACCAATGACCTGAAAATCGAGCCTTACTTCATCGCTCCGGCCGAGAATGGCAACTACATCGAAGTGGGACACACGAATGCTCATGGCACCACTCATTGGGGATTCGGACTGATGAATGGCATGAGTCATCTCTATCTTGTTTTCAATGAGAGTCATGCCCCGCAACTTTCCATGTTCAATATTTGCCTCAAACTGCCGATGTTTGACCGTCCGCCTTTCCTACGCGGCATTTACCAATGCTTTGATTATAATTACAACCCTATCGCCCGCCGTATATTATTGGTTAAACAGACCGACAGTGCCGAACGTTCCAAGTTTCTTCAACAAAAAGGGAACCTGAAATCCTACGATGAGCTGAGTGAAATCGAGCGTCTCTATTACAGCTATACCTGTCGTGAAGGAGACGTTATACGTATGTGTAACATCCCCACTCCCCAAATGACTACCGACGACCTGACATTGGAAAAGAAAATATTGGAACTGAGTAAGCTATAACATTGGTAATCAGCAGTTGTTAAAACAAAGGGCACGAATAATGTAACAATTAGAATAATATTTGAAACAGATTAAAAAACAACGGTTACACATAGATATAGAACAGAAACAAATCTTATAATCAGACAGTTTCTAATTATACTTCAAACTTTACCAATATACCCACAATCAGAATTCCACCAAGATACGGAATACCTTCCCCGGGTTAGCCGCCCATTCTTGCATAGCTTCTAAAGCTCCTTCAGGTTTGGCAACTTTCGAGATCAACTCTTCTACCGGACAATTTCCTTCTTTCATATAATTGATGACTGCACGGAAGTCTGTCGGCAAGGCATTTCTAGAACCACGAATATCCAGTTCTTTCTGAACAAAGAGTTTCGTTTGGAAAGCAACTTCACTTTTAGCGTAGCCGATACAAATCACCCGTCCTGTGAAACCGACTTCATCCACTGCCATTACATAAGTCACGGGACTACCAACAGCTTCAATCACGACATCAGCCCCCAGTCCTTCCGTAATCTCCTGCATCCGTTCGTGCACATTTTCTGTCTTGGAGTTAATCACATAAGAGGCACCTACCTTTTTCGCCAGTTCCAGCTTTTCATCATCCAAGTCGACAGCGATTACCGTTGCACCTCTCAAAGCAGCACGCACAATGGCACCGATGCCAATCATACCACAGCCAATCACCATCACAAACTCGTTGTCGATCACCTGTGCACGAGACACGGCATGAAATCCGACACTCATCGGCTCAATCAACGCACAGTCACGAGAAGAAATATTGCCAGCTGGAATAATCTTTGTCCAAGGCAATACAGCATATTCGCACATCACTCCATTGCGTTGCACACCTAATGTTTCATTATGTTCGCAGGCATTAACACGACCATTGCGACAAGAAGCACATTTTCCACAGTTGGTATATGGATTCAAGGTCACATTCATGCCTTTCTCAAAACCTGCCGGAACATCCGGACCAATTTCCTCAATGACTGCTCCTACTTCGTGTCCCGGTATCACAGGTAATTTCACCATCGGATTTTTGCCCAGGAATGTGTTCAAGTCGGAACCACAAAAACCAACATACTTGATTCTTACTAATACTTCACCGGCTCCAACGACCGGTTTTTCCAGTTCAACCACCTTCATTTCGGAGGGATTGATAATTTGAACTGCTTTCATTTGATATGTATTTGATAATAAATTTATTAATCGATTACTTTATAACCTTTCCATCCGTAATAGGCACAGAAAACAAATCATCGGCACGCCATATGCGATATAATAGATGTTCTCGTTAATATGCATGAAATAAGCCGTCAATTGCGGGAGACAGGCATTACCAACGATCGCCATTACAAGAAAGGCCGAGCCGCTCTTCGTCTGATTTCCAAGTCCTTTTAAAGCCAATGAGAATTGAGTAGGATACATGATAGACATAAAGAACGAGATAGCCAGCATCGCATATAGTCCGATCATTCCTCCCCATATCATCACCACTCCACACAGGAGGATATTCATCAGGGCATAGATCAACAGCATATCTTGAGGACGGAATTTCACCATCAAGCCTGTACCAATCCAACGTCCCAAAAGAAAAGCCAGCATATAGAGTCCGAAGAAAGTGGTAGCCGTATCTTCCGGCAATCCCGCATAGGTGCAGCAATAGACCAGGAAAAGACTGTTGATGGCTGTCTGCCCGCCATTATAGAAGAATTGCGCAATCACTCCCCAACGAAGATGCGAGTGTTTTAATACTCCGAAGTCTATCAGTTTTTCTTTCTTGCCATCAGCCGTCACTGCATCTGAAGAAGCAGTTTCATCTCCAATCTTCGGCAACTTTGAAAAGACAAATAGAACGGCTATGGCAATGAGCAGTAACGCCAATATCAGATAAGGAAGTTTCATGGCATCCGTTTCCAGTTGGATATAGGTTTGCCAACCACCCGGATAATCTACAGGAAGCGTTTCCCGTGTGTAATGATTCCCACTAAGGATAAGTTTGCTTAGGAACATGGCGGCAATGAAAGCTCCGAGCCCGTTGAAAGACTGCGCCAGGTTTAATCGGCGGGGAGCCGTTTCAGAGGCACCCAGCACTGTTACATACGGATTGGCAGCCGTCTCCAGAAAACACATTCCGGTGGCAATGATAAAAAAGATGCAAAGGTAAGCCCAATATTCTTTTAGTATGGCGGCAGGGAAAAAGAGCAGCCCTCCGATGGCGGCTAGGATAAGTCCGAATATAATTCCCGCTTTATAGCTGTATCGTTTCATGAACATAGCTATCGGAATAGGGAAAATGAAGTAGGCAAGCCAATAGGCCGTCTCTGTAAAAGAAGCCTCAAAGGTATTCAGCTCGCAGGTCTTCATCAATTGCCGGATCATTGTAGGAAGCAGATTGCTGCTTATCGCCCACAAGAAGAAAAGGCAGAAAACCAAAGCTAAAGGTATTGTATATGTATTCTTTTTCATGGCATGAATATAGTTTTACGATAAGGTTGTTTTCTCAATCATTCGGACATATTCTTGATGTAAGGAAGCACGGGGAGATCTGTAAATCCATAGAAATTCCGGGCATTCTCTCCTAAAAAGAGTCTTTTATCCTCTTCCGTCAATTCGGAAGACTTCACCACAAAATCATAAGACATTTTGTAGGTGATCGCTGTGATGGTACGCGGATAATCCGAGCCCCACATCAGTTTTTCCATGCCCACCAGCTCTGCCGCTTCACGGATGGCTTTTATCGCTCCTTTAAAAGGATAGAATTCGTCATTGAAAAGCCAGGTGATTCCACCGGATTCAATCATCACATTGGAATGACGTGCCAGACGGATTTGCTCTTTCCAGTCGGGGCGAGTCACCATTCCGAAGTGTCCGATAGCTATCCGCAAATCCGGACATTCCTGAATAATCTCTTCCATTTCAGGAACCTGTGTGGCTCCGTCGGCTAGATCAATAGAAAGCAGAATGCCCTTATCTTCCATATAATGGAACATTTCCATCATCTCTTCGCTGTTCAGCATCACCCTTCCTTCTTTCAGCAAAAGACGATGGGCAGGAATCTTGATGGCTTTAAAACCTTTTGCGATCAGCTCTTTTGCCTGTTCCAGAAATCCCGGTTTACGAAATTCGCACATACCGCAAATAAAGAAACGATCGGGATAACAGGAAACGACTTCCGACAAATAATCATTCTGAATACCATCAATAAATTCTTGAGTGATAACAGCGGCAGATACTTGTGCATAGTCCATATTCGAAAGAAAGACTTCCGCACTATTCACCCCGTCTATCATAAAAGGAGGAACCATCTGGCGAATCTCTCCCATAAATTCCGAACGTCCGTTTTCCAACGTACGAATAGGCAGTCCGTCTACGACCGTATCTTGCCGTAGCCATAAATGAGCATGTGCATCAATGATTGTGTAGTCCATACCAACAAGTTCGTTTTATGAGTTTGCCCAGCTTACACGTTTCTGTTCTCCGATAATCTCCTGAACTTCCCGAACGAGCTCCCAATCAATCGGTTCTTCAATGAAAGTGATATTCTTTTTCACATTCTCCGGGTTGGTTGTACTGAACAGGGTGGTGGCAATACGGGGATTGCTGACAGAGAACTGCATAGCCAGTTTTTCAATCGGACAGTTCTTGGCTTTGCAGTGTTCCACTGCTTTACGGCAGGCTTCTACCAACGATTGGGGAGCCGGATGCCAGGCAGGACCACCACGTTCGCTCAACAGTCCCATCGAAAGCGGAGAAGCATTAATCACACCGATTCCTTTGGATTCAAAATAGTCCAGAAAATCCACTAACTTATCATCGCACAGACAATAATGGCAAAAATTGAGAATAGACTCGACTGTGCCGATTGGCGAGTGGTCGATTACCCATTTCAGATTCTCCAACTGTAAATCTGTGATTCCGACATGGCCTACCACCCCTTTCTCACGCAGTGCTACTAAGGCAGGCAATGTTTCATTAACAATCTGATTCAAATCGGCAAATTCAATATCGTGTACATTTATCAAATCGATAAACTCTATATGCAAGCGTTCCATACTCTCGTAAACACTCTCAGTTACCCGTTTGGCTGAGTAATCCCATGTGTTCACTCCATCTTTTCCATAACGCCCTACTTTGGTAGAAAGATAATAACGGTCGCGCGGAAGCTCTTTCAACGCTTTTCCTAGCACGGTCTCCGCTTTATAATGTCCGTAATAAGGAGAGACATCTATAAAATTCATTCCCGATTCAACGGCGGTAAATACCGCTTGAATGCCTTCTTGTTCTTTTAAATCATGGAAAACTCCTCCTAAGGAAGAGGCTCCGAAACTAAGGGATGACACTTTCATCCCTGTCTTTCCGATTTCATGGTATTGCATACTTCTTGGTTTTAAATAGTTTTGTATGCGACAAAAATAGGTCAGGAATGATTTCCGTATAGCGGTAAAGCCACTAAAAAGCAACGTAATGGTTTACGTAAAAAATATTGTTTCAGATATGCGTATTTATCCGGGAATGTACTTTCTTTGTAAAAGAATCAAAGTAAAAGACCTTCAAATGAAATACCGGAAACATACTTCACTCAAAGACCTCGCTCAAGCATTGGGAGTATCGATTCCCACTGTATCCAGAGCACTGAAAGACAGCCCGGAAATCAGCCGTGAGCTCTGCGCCAAGGCTAAGGAACTGGCAAAAGAAATGAATTACCGTCCCAATCCTTTTGCCATGAGCTTACGGAAAAATGCCCCGCGTATCATCGGAGTGATTGTTCCGGATATCGTAACTCATTTCTTCGCCTCTATCTTGAACGGTATAGAAAATATGGCTATCGCCAACGGATATTTTGTGATTATCACTACATCGCATGAGTCATACGAACATGAGAAACGGAACGTTGAAAACCTGGTAAATATGCGTGTGGAGGGTATCATCGCCTGCTTATCACAGGAGACTACGGACTATTCCCATTTTGCGGCACTAAAAGATATCAATATGCCGCTTATTCTATTTGATCGTGTTTGTCTGACGGAACAGTTTTCTTCGGTTGTTGCGGACGGGGTGCAATCCGCTCAAATGGCAACACAACATCTTCTGGATAATGGTAGCAAACGGGTAGCGTTTATAGGTGGAGCGAATCATCTGGACATCGTCAAGAAAAGAAAGCATGGTTATCTGGAAGCTCTACGTGACAACCGGATTCCCATCGAGAAAGAGTTGGTCGTCTGCCGGAAGATTGATTACGAGGAGGGTAAAATTGCCACAGAGACCTTGCTGTCGCTTCCCCAGCCTCCTGATGCCATACTTGCCATGAATGATACCTTAGCTTTTGCCGCTATGGAAGTTATCAAAAAACATGGACTGCGTATACCGGACGACATTGCCATCATCGGATATACGGACGAACAACACGCCAATTACGTAGAGCCTAAATTATCGGCTGTGTCCCATCAAACTTATAAAATGGGAGAAACTGCCTGCCGGCTATTGATTGAGCAGATTAAAGGAGATAAGGCTGTCAAGCAAGTGGTCATTCCGACTCATTTACAGGTGAGAGAAAGTAGTATAAAAAACAACGCGAATCTATTTGGGCTCTATACATAAGAAACAAAATTACATTTAGTTCATTTTCCTCTGCTCATATTCGTCCAGTATTTTAAGATAGGAAGGAAATCATATCACAAACAAAATCATTCAAAATGTTTAAGTATGTAGGTAAAAGATCTTTCTAATTCGAGAAATAATAAAACTGTTGTTCCAGCATTGTATATGCAATGCGTACACAATTGCCCCAACGCATCTCTATTTTTAATAAAAAAAAATGAACCAAATAAGCAAACACCTTGTCCTCCATTTTTAAACTTCAAAGCGAGATATTCTATTCTCACTCAAATAATAATCTAAATCATCTTTCTCTGCTTTTACTCCCATAATATCTATTTCAAATAAATTATTCTATGAAAACATTATTCTCAATTATACGACATGTACAGCTATTTATATAATGTCTATGCTAATATCTTTTTGAGGAAAATGATCTGGACCAATATTTTTTTAAACCTCTAATGGAATTATTGAAGAAAACCCAAACAGATTTTAAAAGATAAATCACAATTTACTTGGGTAGTAAAAAATAAAAGATTACATTGCAGAATCATTTATAAAGAGCTCAAAATAAATGGGAAAGCAAAAAACATTTTGTTAAATATTAAATCTTAGTATCATGAAAACGTTTATTAATTATTTATTAGTTTGTGTCATTATAGGAATGACACAAGCATGTAGTCAAAAGACATTCGAAGAAGAATTTGTAGATGAAAATCCTATTGCTAAAACCGGTATTGTAAAATTTAAGTATCAAGGATACATATATACTTCAAAATATGAAAGAAATGGAGATAATATCATCTATGATGATAAGGAAATAGACAATATAATAAACTCATTTAAAGAGAATCCCAATCTTTCTGTATATATACATTCCAATGGACTACAAGAATATTTTAATTCATATTCCATTTTCTTAGCTCAAAATAGCCTTAACAAAGATTCAATTAGTCCTGTTACAAGAGCAACTGGAATTAGTAGTGCTACTCTTACGGTCTATACTAGGACCAAATATAGAGGGGATAAGGGAAGTTTTACAGTTAATTTACAAAGACCTTATTTACAAATAAATGATTTAGGAACATATAATTTAGCAAATCAAATAACTTCTATGAAGTTAAATGGAATAAGCGCCACCAACTCCACATATATGAGATGTAGAGCTACTTTCTTTGAACATGTAAATTGTCAAGGAAGATCCTGCACTTTTGAAATCACATATCCTAACCTTGACTTAGGAATCAAAGATTTTGCTAACGTTAGTTTAAATCCTATTCCCTTATTACCTGATCCTTTAGATGACAAAACGAATTCAATAAGACTTGAATTAATAATAATGTAGTTTAACAATAGATTAAAAATCTACTATAAATCCTCTAAATACTACTCAATCTAAATAGGGATATTCCTACAATAATAAAATTTAAGGCAACTACTTCATTGCGAATTAGTTGCCTTTTTTTGTATCTTTAAGCATTCCGTGCGACAAAAAGTCGTACAAGTAATGGTTTAGCACTGCGTCTGAACCTATTGTTCCGTCAATAGTAGCCTAAAGAGGCGTGCTTTACTAGTAATGGTTTGGTGCGAATCCCTCTTGACAATGCTGTCCTTTACAGAAATATTCAATGTATAGGCTGCTAGGCTGACTGATATGAGCAACATATGTGAATTGCTGCACCATCGTAATAAAAAATAACTTACGGATATTTACAAGCTATAGTCAAAAGGCGGACAGTCAGGATAGTCTTTTGGGGATGTAAGGCTACACGAATATCATACTGCCAGTAGAGAGGCGGACTCTAAGTCAATCATCAGTTACTTGTATGGAACTTGGTAAGCCTGTAGTTTCTCCTACCTGTATTCGGGTAGGTAAGCCAATCGCAAGAAAAGCCAAACGAGGTGCGGGTAAAGGATTGCGGAGAAAGCGAAAGCTTCCGTGTAATGCGGAGGATAAAGGTTTAAACGTCACCTCATGCGAAAGCAGACAGACTTCCGCAGGATAATTCTTTGTGAAACGATTGTAGAACTTGAAAGAAATGAAGAAACAGGCGAAAGCCGAATGTGCATCTTCAGCCAAACACAGCAATACATGGAAAGAAATAGATTTTTCCAAATATGAGTGCAAGGTTAGAAAGCTGCAAATCCGAATAGCAAAGACCCAGAAAAAGAAACGGTACAACAAGGTCAGATCCTTGCAGCACCTTCTTGTCACTTCTTACGAAGCCAAGACATTAGCTGTAAAGAAGGTGACATCCAATAAAGGCAAGCGTACGGCAGAGATTGACCATATATTATGGGACACCGATGCCAAGAAAGTAAACGCAGTGTGTTCTTTAAAGCGGAGAGGATACAGAGCCCTCTCACTGAAAAGGATCAACATAGCCAAGAAGAACGGAAAGATGAGACCGCTCGGGATTCCAACCATGAGGGACAGGGCCATGCAGGCTCTTTATCTGATGGCACTGAAACCAGTTACGGAAGCAACAGCGGATGCTAACTCTCATGGGTTTAGAAAATTCAGAAGCACGGCAGACGCCATTGACGCCCTGCACAGATGGCTAAGCAGGGATTATTCTCCCCAATGGATATTGGAGGGGGACATCAAAGGGTGCTCCGACCACATCAGCCACGAATGGCTTCTCGATAACGTACGAATCGACAAGCATATCTTAGGGAAATGGCTGAAAAGTAGAGTCGTATTCAATACACTGCTCCAACCGATCGTAAAGGGTACTCCGCAAGGCGGTATCATCTCACCGACACTTGCCAATGCCGCACTTGACGGCATGGAAAGAAGACACTAATAACATCAGCAAAGGATTTCGCTTTTTTTGGGGGGCAATGTCCGAAAGCATAACGGTACATTGATAATCAAGCCATCTAAGAAAAGTCAAAAACGGTTCACCGTCAAACTGCATGAAATAATCCTAGCCAAAGGCAAAGCATTGTCGCAGCAGGAGCTGATAGGGAAACTCAACCTATAATACAGGGATGGGGGAACTATTATAGTCATGTGGTTTCAAAGGAAGTGTTCTACCGATGTGATCAGGTCCTGATAAATCAGATAAAGAGATGGGCATATCGCAAGAATACCGACAAGTCAAGAGAATGGATATGGAACAAATACTTTATCCGCGATGGAAGCAGAAACTGGATATTCGGATTCGAATATGTATGCGGTGGTATAAAGGATAAGTTCACACTACGTAAACTGGCAGACATTCCAATCAGGCGACATATCAAGGTGAAGTGCGAAGCCAATCCGTTTGCCCCTTCATGGAATGGATACCTACGTTGAAAGGCGGAAACGAAAATATGACTATCAACGTGCATAATAAAACTTTATTGGAAACAAGCCATCGAAAGAGCCGGTTTAATTTCGTGAAAATTAAATTTAGAATTATCGGAGCTGTATGCGGTGACAGTCGCACATACAGTTCTTAATGGGGAAGCGGCATTACTGCCACTTCCCTATATCCCCCCAAAAAACGGTTTGACAGCCCAAACGGGGGGATTAAAATAAAAACACATGGTAAAGATACAAAAAAGGCAACTAACTCGCAATGAAGTAGTTGCCTTAAATTTTATTATTTTAGGAATATCCCTGCGTTAATTCTGCGTTTAAACCAATAAACTGCAATCAGCTATCAATTTTCTTTTTCATTCGTTGTTTTCAGTCCGATGACTTCTTCAGCTCCTTCACACTCAGCTTTGGAGGAAAGATAAAATTCCAATTTCACGTCACCATTCTCATCAACATGTTCGATGGTGGCTCGAACTATAACCTGACTTTGTGTCACGCCGTCTTTGAAACGCAGTTGCCCTTTATCTTCATCCGTCAGATTTCCCTCAGTCGAAACTTCCTCCTCTTTATAAATAAGCTTAGTAGCCAATTCTTCATCATTCTGAAGTTTGAATGTTTTTAATTCAGCTCCGTTACCGTCCAAAAGTAAAAGAGCTTCCACCTCATCCCCCACTTTCAGAGTCGGCAAATTATCCATCTTATTGGCATAGTCTTCTCCTTCAACGCTATTATTGTCAGAATCAACCTTAACAGATAGCTTCTCTATTTTAATGATAGGACTCTCCCCACCATCGGAGCAGGCGCCTAGAAACAATGGTAGCAGTAATAATACTCTCTTTTTCATGCTATCGTCTAATTTTATAATGCTACAAAAATACATATTATCTTCTAAATAGCAAAAAATGTGTAACTTTGTGCTTCAAAACTAATTAATAGGTATTTAGATATGTCTCAGAAAAAGATAAAAGCTGTCCTATTCGATATGGACGGTGTGCTCTTTAACTCTATGCCTTACCACTCTGAAGCTTGGCATAATGTAATGAAATCGCATGGACTTACTCTTAGTCGCGAAGAAGCTTATATGCACGAAGGACGAACGGGAGCCGCTACTATCAATATTGTATTCCAACGCGAATTGGGTAGGGAGGCAACACAGGAAGAAATAGAAAGTATCTATCAAGAGAAGAGTGTCTTATTCAATTCTTACACAGAAGCCGAGCAGATGCCCGGCGCATGGGAGTTGCTGCAAAAAATAAAAAATGAAGGACTGGTTCCTATGGTAGTGACAGGCTCCGGACAGTTGTCTTTGCTCGAACGGCTGGAACACAACTTTCCCGGAATGTTTCATAAAGAACTGATGGTAACAGCTTTTGATGTGAAATATGGGAAACCAAATCCGGAACCTTATTTGATGGCTCTTAAAAAAGGCGGACTGAAAGCCGATGAAGCCGTAGTTATAGAAAACGCTCCTTTAGGAGTGGAAGCCGGACATAAAGCTGGTATATTCACTATCGCTGTTAATACAGGTCCGTTAGATGGTCAGGTTCTGCTGGATTCCGGAGCTGATTTATTGTTTCCTTCCATGCAAGCCTTATGCAATGAATGGGACAACTGCTTAATTCACCTAGATTCTATCTAAGTTAACACCAATTCCACTATGCAAAAGTTATTGTCTGTACCCCCAAATTTAATTCATTGCTTTCATGAACTGGAAGAAGTAAATCGTACCGATTGGTTTTGCACATCTGATCCTGTTGGAAGCAAACTAGGCTCCGGTGGTGGAACCACATGGCTACTGCAAGCCTGTCATCAGGAATTTGCTCCACAAGTTCCTTTCAGTGATTGGATAGGACGAGAGAAAAGAATATTACTCCATGCGGGCGGACAAAGCCGTCGTCTGCCAAGTTATGGTCCTTCCGGCAAGATACTGACTCCGATCCCAATCTTCAGTTGGGAACGGGGACAAAAGCTAGGACAGAACCTGCTGTCGCTGCAACTGCCGCTATATGAAAGAATCATGAAACAAGCTCCCGACGGGCTGAATACTTTGATAGCGAGCGGCGATGTATATATCCGTTCGGAAAAGCCACTGCAAGACATTCCGAATGTAGACGTGGTATGTTACGGTTTATGGGTAAATCCTTCATTAGCAACACATCACGGTGTGTTTGTTTCTAATCGGGAAAGTCCGGAGATTCTCGATTTCATGTTACAGAAACCTTCTCTTGAAGACTTGGAAAGGCTGTCGAAGACACATCTCTTCTTGATGGATATCGGTATCTGGATTTTAAGTGACCGTGCCATTGAAGTATTAATGAAACGGTCATTAAAAAGTGGAACGAGCGATATTAACTATTATGACTTATATTCGGACTACGGCCTGGCTTTGGGAAAACACCCTAAAACGAAAGATGAAGAAATCAACCGCTTATCGGTAGCAATCCTGCCACTGCCCGGTGGAGAATTTTATCATTACGGCACAAGTCACGAATTGATATCTTCTACTTTGTCCATACAAGATAAGGTACGCGACCAACGGAAAATCATGCATCGTAAAGTAAAACCGAATCCGGCTATTTTCATTCAGAATTCCATCACACAGGTATCTCTTTCCGCCAACAATGCTAATTTGTGGATCGAAAACAGCTATGTGGGAAAAGAATGGAAACTGGGATCTCGCCAAATCATAACGGGAGTTCCGGAAAACCATTGGAATATAACTATTCCTGACAATGTCTGCATCGATATCATCCCTATCGGAGAATATGATTTCATAGCACGCCCGTACGGGTTGGATGACATATTCAAGGGGGCCCTGAACAATGAAACGACTATGTATCTCAATATCCCTTTTTCACAGTGGATGCAAGAAAGAGGACTTGACTGGGAAGCAATCGAAGGCCGGACGGATGATTTACAATCGGCCGCTATCTTCCCAAGAAGCAATTCCATTGAGGAATTGGGAATAGTACTCCGGTGGATGACATCGGAACCACAATTAGAAAAAGGGAAAGAACTTTGGAAGAAATCCGTGAAAGTTTCTGCTGATGAAATCTCGGCAAATGCCAATCTCAAACGTCTTTACACCCAACGTCGCAATTATCGATGTGAAAATTGGAAAGGCTTGGCAGCCAATTATGAGAAGAGTGTTTTCTATCAGCTCGATTTACAGGATGCTGCCAACGAGTTTGTACATTTAGACTTGGAAACTCCCGACATTCTGAAAGAAGATGCGGCTCCGATGGTACGGATACATAACCGAATGCTCCGTGCACGGATTATGAAATTACGTGGAAACGGCGAATGGCAGAAAGAAGAACAAGCAGCTTTCCAACTTCTCCGCGATGGTTTACTAGGAACAATGTCCGCACGAAAAAATCATCCGGCACTCAGCGTTTATTCCGATCAAATCGTATGGGGACGTAGCCCTGTCCGAATTGACATGGCAGGAGGATGGACGGATACACCTCCTTATTCTCTTTATTCGGGAGGAAGTGTTGTCAATCTCGCCATTGAATTAAACGGTCAGCCACCCTTGCAGGTATATATAAAACCGTGCAAGGAATTCCATATTGTTCTTCGTTCTATAGATATGGGAGCTATGGAGGTCATAAGTAATTATGATGAACTGCAAGACTACAAAAAAGTAGGTTCTCCGTTTTCTATCCCCAAAGCCGCTCTTACTTTGGCAGGTTTTGCTCCTGCATTCTCTGCCGAACGTTACACCTCACTGGAAGAGCAATTGAAAGCTTTTGGTTCGGGCCTTGAAATAACATTATTAGCAGCTATTCCTGCCGGTTCAGGTTTGGGAACAAGTTCTATTTTGGCTTCTACCGTACTCGGAGCAATCAATGACTTCTGCGGACTGGCTTGGGATAAAAACGAAATTTGCAGTTATACACTTGTATTGGAACAGTTATTGACCACAGGAGGCGGATGGCAGGATCAATACGGCGGTGTCTTCTCTGGCGTCAAGCTGCTTCAATCCGAAGCAGGTTTCGAGCAAAATCCATTGGTACGATGGCTGCCCGACCAGCTATTTGTTCATCCCGACTATCGTGACTGCCACTTATTATATTACACAGGAATCACCCGCACAGCCAAAGGTATTCTGGCAGAAATAGTCAGTTCCATGTTCCTTAATTCAGGCACACATCTGAGTCTATTGACGGAAATGAAAGCACACACTATGGATATGAGCGAAGCTATCCTCCGTAGTAATTTCACTAATTTCGGCAATCTGGTGGGCAAAACTTGGATACAGAACCAAGCATTGGATTGTGGAACAAATCCACCGGCAGTAGCTGCCATTATCGAAAAGATCAAAGATTATACGTTAGGATATAAACTGCCGGGTGCAGGTGGTGGTGGCTATCTGTATATGGTAGCCAAAGATCCACAAGCCGCAGGACTGATTCGTCGGATTCTGACTGAAGAGGCTCCAAATCCACGTGCCCGCTTTGTAGAAATGTCTCTTTCCGATAAAGGACTTCAGATTTCAAGAAGTTAAAATCTCAAATAAAAGCCTGGACATAGGAATCATCCGTCATGTCCAGGCCTAAATTTCAATTCTCATAATTAGTTCATTTACAATTAATACTTGAGATTACTGTAAAATAAATTAAAAGAACGATAAAGACGATAGCTCCAACAATCAACACAATACTAGACCATTTCTTTTTTCCAGCTTCTTCCATAATAAGCAAAATCTAGGGTTAATACAAATTATCATCATTGTAAAAATAATATTTTTTACGGAAATATCGATTGTATTAAACAACTTATTTATATAATTTGGATTAAATTATGCAAGTATAAAGTAAAAGATTAAAGTAAAAGATGGTATCGATTCATGAAAGAAGAGGTATGAAATCAATATGAAAGAGAAGTAAATTCAGTCTTCGGAGTTTACAATTAAACATGAATTTAAGGTCAACAATAGATCAACAATAAGACATATTAGACAAGATTTAGTCCAATTTTGACTTTAAAATAATAGTCACCTAAAAAAGAAACCCCTCAACAATCAACTGATTATCAAGGGATTTCTTCGTGACCCCGGTGCGATTCAAACGCACGACCTTCAGAACCGGAATCTGACGCTCTATTCACTAAGCTACGGGGCCATTTTTTAAAATGCGAAGCAAAAGTATAAAAAATCTTCTCATCTTCCTAATGTTTCTCCTTTTTTTATAGTTCTTAAGGCAATCCATCTTATTAAGAGTTTGTTATTTTGAAATGATTTAGAGCATATACTTTATCAATTTGACAATCTTTTAGAGATTCACCATTACATATATCAATTTTATTCCTATCTTTGCCGACAATTAACATTCAACAAATCTATGAGTTACTTGATAAAACCTAAGAACTATAAACCACTACTCGACCTCAAACAGACCGAGCTGGGAATTAAACAAATAAAAGAGTTCTTCCAATTAAACTTATCATCCGAATTACGTCTCAGACGTGTAACAGCCCCCTTGTTTGTATTAAAAGGAATGGGTATCAATGATGACTTAAATGGAATTGAACGTCCTGTCTCTTTCCCCATCAAAGACTTGGGAGACGCACAGGCAGAAGTGGTTCATTCATTGGCCAAATGGAAAAGACTAACTTTAGCTGATTACCACATTGAACCGGGATATGGCATTTATACGGATATGAATGCCATTCGCTCGGATGAAGAACTGGGTAATCTACATTCTCTATATGTGGATCAATGGGACTGGGAACGCGTTATCACCGATGAAGACAGAAACATACACTTCCTAAAAGAAATCGTAAACCGTATTTATGCGGCCATGATTCGCACCGAATATATGGTATACGAAATGTATCCCCAAATTAAACCTTGTTTGCCACAAAAGCTACATTTTATTCATTCAGAGGAGTTACGCCAACTCTATCCTAACTTGGAACCTAAATGCCGTGAGCATGCCATCTGCCAAAAATACGGTGCTGTATTCATCATTGGTATAGGATGCAAATTGAGTGATGGTAAAAAACATGACGGACGCGCGCCGGATTACGATGATTATACAACAATCGGACTGAATAATTTACCCGGATTAAACGGTGACCTTCTTCTGTGGGACGACGTACTGCAACGTTCCATCGAATTATCATCAATGGGTATACGTGTAGACAAGGAGGCTCTACAACGACAATTAAGAGAAGAAAAAGAAGAGAAAAGACTGGAACTTTATTTCCATAAACGTTTGATGAACGACACACTTCCATTATCCATCGGTGGAGGTATCGGTCAATCTCGCTTGTGTATGTTTTACCTTCGTAAAGCCCATATCGGAGAGATACAAGCCAGTATTTGGCCTGAAGATATGCGCAAGGAATGCGAAGAACTAGAAATTCACCTTATATAATTATCATGAACGTACAAATTGAAGAAAGCTGGAAAGCACATTTAGCACCTGAATTCGACAAAGACTACTTTCGGACATTAACAGATTTCGTCAGAAACGAATATAGTCAATATCAGATATTTCCTCCGGGAAGACTGATTTTCAATGCTTTCAACCTTTGTCCTTTCGACAAAGTGAAAGTTGTAATTATAGGGCAAGATCCTTATCATGGTCCCGGTCAAGCACATGGCCTCTGTTTTTCCGTAAATGACGGAGTTCCTTTCCCTCCTTCATTGGTAAATATCTTCAAAGAGATTAAAGCGGACCTTGGTACCGATGCACCTGTTACGGGTAACTTAACACGTTGGGCCGAGCAAGGAGTTCTGCTCCTCAACGCTACCCTAACTGTGCGGGCTCATCAAGCCGGTTCACACCAAAATCGGGGATGGGAAGTCTTTACTGACGCAGCCATCCGCACGTTAGCAGAAAATAGAGAAAATATCGTATTTATCTTGTGGGGATCATACGCACAAAAGAAAGGGGCTTTTATCGACCGCAACAGACATTTAGTACTCACATCAGCACACCCCTCTCCCCTTTCTGCTTACAATGGTTTTTTCGGCAACAAACATTTCAGCCGGGCAAACGATTATTTGAAGGCACACGGAAAAACAGAAATTATCTGGTAGAAAGTTTGCAATAATATATAAAAAGTGGCGGCATTTATTACGAAAGAAAAATGCCGCCATTTTTTATATATTCACCTATTTTAGTACCATTGAATATTACTCTGAGTCTGGCTTCTCTGCTCATACTTCAAGTCTTGCAAGATACTTGCGTTCGCACGGATTGTCACATTGTAGTATTTCCAACGTCCGAAAGGCGAAAGACTGGCAGACAAGTTGAAACAATGCAAATCACGTGTGATAGTACAAGAGGTTTGCGTAATTTCTTTTGCCTGAAAATCATAACCGGAATTGAATGAGAGCGACCAATTATTGGAGATCTTCACATTTCCATTCGCATTGATATTATGTGTGTAGGTATAAGGATATCTCATTGAATGACGATTAATCGGCTTCGATCTATCCTCACGAATATTAAATGAGTAACTAAGACTTAATGACCACGGCATTTTAAACACTTGATAACCATCCGCATCAGCCGCGGCTTTCTCTACTTTCTTAGTTGTAGCCTCTTCTTCATCGCTCCCGTCTGAATCTTCATCCTCCTCGTCTCCTTTTTTCTTATCCTTCCCCTGTTCCTCTTTCGGTCCGAACCATTTCTTCCAGGTATCGTTGTTGAAAGTATAATTAAAAGAAGATCCATAGCCTTGAAAACGTCCGAAACGCCCATAAGACCATTCTGTACGATTGCCGGTAACCACATTACCATTTTTATCGAACGTGTAGGCATAAGTAGCGAATGACGCATTCATATTGAACGTATAATTCTTGGTCAGTTTCAAACGGAGATTCATACTCAAATCACTCCATGGCCGTTCTTTGGCTGCCATATTATAAGACATACTCGCTCCAAATTCATCGATTAAGCTCACCTTTTTCAGTGTATCTTTCTTTGCATCATAATACTTCATTTCCAGATTATTGGAAATAGAGAAACTAACCGTACCCGAACCTTCACGCGAAGGCACACCGTAAGGCTGTCCAGTGAAAGGTGAATAATATTGCGTGTTACCATTATAGTCTGTGTATTCTTCCCAATATTTACTGAATCCCGGAGCACCGCTCAAACTCACTTGCGGAGTAAATACGTGGCGGATTTGTATTTCTTTCTTCTTTGCGAAAAGAGGTTTATACATACCATAAAGCTTCGTGCTCAGGCTCAAACTTGCCGAATAGTTAGACACTCGGTAGAAACCGTTCAACGTATCACCCGGCAACGATTCCAATCTGTGATCCACTTCATTATACTGCTGATTAATTTTACGGGTATACCAACGTTCCGTATAATTGACCGAAGGAGAAACCTGCAAATACTTGAACAATGTAAAAGTAGCACTGATAGGAATATTATGATTCATTGCATTTTCCCACTCGCTCAGCCCTGCTTTAAACAAACGGTCATCCTTTGTACGAATACTGTTTGTCAGACGTCCGGTATAACTAATGGATATCTTTTCATACCAACGTTCGGCTCCCGCAGCCTTCTTACGTTTGAATGGAAACAGACGGCTCAATGTAATATTAAGGTCGGGCAAGGTTACCGCAATAGAAGAATCACGCATTGTCTGAGCGATATTGGTCGTCCCGGAAAGCGTCAGGCCGATATCGGGAAAACTACGTGAATAACTGATACTTGATGTTTTCGTATTCTGAGTCAGCAACTGAGAGTTGTAGAGGTTGTTGATATTAGAACGTTCGTAACTACTGGTCGAGAAATTTACACTGGCCGAGAAAGTACTGTTCGGACTGGCTTTAGCGTCTTGACGATGATTCCAGACAATTTTAAAGTCTTTAGATACCGCATAGTCCGGCATCCCCTTGTCACCCGTTTTGGTGACCTGATAATCCGCCTGCAACGTCCCGGAATATTTATAGCGTTTATTATAGTTTGTCAACCCGGAAAGCCTCCATGAACCTTTTGTAAAGATATCTCCCGTCATCTTCAAATCCATAATATCACTGATAGCAAAATAATATCCTCCGTTAGCCAAACCGAAACCACGGCTGGAGTCGTCCATGTAAGTCGGCATTATAAAACCGGATGAATAACTACTAGAGAACGGAAAGAAGAAAAACGGTACAGCCAATGGCAAAGGAACATCTTCCACTACCAGATAAGCAGGTCCTGTCACCACATTCTTTTTAGGACGCACTTTTGCACGAGTCAGCTGCATATAGAAGTGAGGATGATCATGATGATCGCAAGTTGTATAGCGACCGTGTTCCATAAAGATTTCATCATTGGCCCCTTTCTTAGCTTTGCTTCCGGTCACATAACCTTCACCTTGCTGAGTGACAATATCGGTAATCCCGGCTTTTTTAGTTTTGAAATTATAGCGGATAGTCTCCGTATCATAAGAAGTATCCCCTTCCTTGAAGACCGGTTTACCTTTCTCCACTCCGGTAGAATCTTTAATACCGTATGCATGAACCGTACTGCTGTCAAGATTCATCGAGATAACCTCCGCAGCTAACTCTATATTCTGGTAGTTCACTTTTCCACTACCATAAAGTGTGGCCGATCCTCCCAATGTAAAAACAGTGGAGTCGTTGGATTCATAAACAACCGGTGCATCGAGCGGTTGCTTCTTCTTAACAGGTGCTATAGAATCAATGCGTACCGTAA
>OGUF01000428.1_pt1 | contig 26157 bp, 21 predicted proteins | sample 1573681 | NCBI WGS metagenome assembly OGUF01 (sample SAMEA2582049, study PRJEB24529) | metagenome | biome: Human gut stool | place: China | collected 2011
GCTTGAGGGTGGTGGGGATATAGTATTCCGCAAAGCGGCGGGCCTTGGGCAGGCTCTCGGGGTGGGCTTCCAGCCAGGCACAGATGGACTCGGTGGTCTTCTGCATATGCTGCAGCTCCTCCACAGCCCGCTCATCCTCCATGAGTCCCTGCTCCTTCTCGAGCACCTGCGCAAAGCGGCGGGTCGTCTCGAGGTTCAGGGGGACTTCTCCGGCCTGTTCCGGCGCTTTTTCCGGTTCGGGCTGGGGCTGATTTTCCTGTGCAGCGCGGTAGTCCTCTGCCGTCAGGTAGAGCTTGTCGTTTTTCTCGTCCAGCCAGGCACTGAGCCAGCCCTTGTGGATGAATTTCCGCAGCATCTTGAGCGCTTTGGTCTTCTTTTTATGCGTCAGGTCGGCCAGCATGGAGAGGGACAGGCCCTTGTGCCAGTCGAAGCCCTCGGCGGTATCGGCGTAGAGCTCCAGGGTCTTGGCAGCCTTCATACGGGACGCACCCGCTGCGGTCAGCCAGCCGAACACAGCGGTCACAGCGGCAGAGCACCACCCCGTCACCGCGATAGCACCCAGTGCGAGATCACCGATGGCACTGAGGACCGTCATATCAGCCGCCACTATCACGCCGCCGGACGTGAACGCCCCCGCCGTGCCAAAGCAGGCGATGGCCGTGATGCCGAAGATGACGGCGAAGGTGATGCCGGTCGCCAGCATGGCGACGCCTGCACTGTGGCGCTTTTTGGCGCTGGTGCGAATATTCTCGATGGCCGTCGGTTCCGGCTTCTTCGCAAAGAAATTGCGCGCCCAGTCGGTCATCCCGCTGGCATTTGCACTGCTTCTGGCCTCCTCGGCCCGCTTCTGGTACTCCTGTTTTCCGGCCTGAAAGGCCCGGCCTGCCTCCGAGATGCCATAACCGGCGGCGTTCACTGCGGCGCGGCCCACATCCCACACACGGTCGCCGATCTCCTCGCCCCGGCCCTCAAAGCCGTGGCGGAAGGAGTCGGACATGGTGTCGCCCAGCTCGCGGAGCTGGCGTTCCAGCTCCTGCTGCACCTTACGGCCCTCGCCGTCCTGCGCCGTGCGGTTAAAATCGTTTTCACGATCAGTCATTCAACTTCTCACCCTTCTGCCGGGCTGTACCGGCTGATGATGGCGCGGGCCACCCGCAGGCCATCGACGGCGGCACTCATGATGCCGCCCGCATATCCGGCACCCTCGCCGCAGGGATACAATCCTGCCAGCTGGGCGCATTCAAAATTTTCTTCCCGTTTCAGCCGCACCGGGCTGCTGGTACGGGTCTCGAGGCCGGTCAGAATGGCCTCGGGGGCGGTGTAACCCGCAATTTTCCGCTCGTAAGCCCGCAGACCGGCCCGCAGGGTGTCGGCCAGTTCGGTCGGCAGCAACGCGCCGAGGTCCGTCGCGACGACGCCCCGGTCATAGGTGGGCTGGACGCGGCCAATGTTCAGCCGGCCCCTGCCCTCCAAAAAGCTCTGGATGTTCTCCGCCGGGGCGGCATACTCTCCGCCGGGACGGCCTGCCGCATAGGCCCGGGCTTCCAGCTCCCGCTGGAAAGCGATGGCCTTCCGGGGGTCGTTGCCGAAGTCTTCACCGCCCACGCTGACCACCACGGCCGCGTTGGCATTCCTGCCGCTGCGGGCGTGGTAGCTCATGCCGTTGGTCACGACGCGCCCCTTTTCGCTGGCCGAAGCCACCACCTGGCCGCCCGGACACATACAGAACGTATAAACGCACCGTTTTTCAACGTGCTGCGAAAGCTGATATTCGCCGCGCGGCAGGGCCGGATGGCCCGCCGCCTCGTGGTAGAGGCTCTTTTCGATTTCCGATTGGAGATGCTCTGCCCGGAAGCCGACGCTGAAGGGCTTGCACTCCAGCACGAGGCCGCTGTCCATCAGCATCCCGAAGGTGTCACGGGCCGAGTGGCCCACCGCGAACACCAGCGCCTCACAGGGGAACGCACCGTCCGTGGTCTGGATGCCGACGAGCTGGCCGTCCCGCCGCTCGAAGCCGGTGAGGGCTGTGTTGAAGTGGACTTCACCGCCCAGCGACTCGATCTCTTTTCGGATCGAAGTGATGACGCCCCGCAGCAGGTCGGTGCCGACATGGGGCTTCTGCTGCCAGGCAATTTCCTTCGGCGCGCCGTGCTCGAGGAACACTTCGGTCACGAAGCCGCAGAGCTCGTCGCCGATGCGGGTGGTGAGCTTACCGTCCGAGAAGGTTCCGGCGCCGCCCTCGCCGAACTGGATGTTGGCGTTTTCGTCCAGCTCACCGGTGGTGGAGAAATGCTCCACGGCCTTGACGCGCTCGTCCAGCGCCGGGCCGCGTTCCAGCACGATGGGCCGATAGCCCTGACGGGCCAGCAGCAGCGCCGCAAAGAGGCCCGCCGGGCCGAGGCCGCAGACCACAGGCCGGTGCGTCAGCAGCAGAGTGCCATTCTGCACCGAGAGATCGGTCTTTCCCCGGACGGTAACGCTACGGGAAGCGCCCGCACAGGCGGCCTCTTCCCTCTCCTCTTTCAGGGTCACGGCCACGGTGTACACCAGCTTGGGCTGGCCGTGGCGGGCGTCCACCGAGAGCCGGGCGATGCCCAGATGGCTCACCTTTCCCCGGGGGATGCGGGCGAGGCGGAGGGCTTTTTCGTAGGCCTGCGGCTCCCCGGCGGAGAGGGGCAGGCGAATATCATGGATCAGGATCATATACTCAGTTACTTTCTATCTTGCACTGCACCACATAGCTGCCCAGCGCAAAAATTTTGTCGTTGGCCGGCACATAGAGGCGGCAGGCGATGTTCTGCTGGCCGATGGCGACATAGAAGTCGTCGGCGTCGATCTCAATGACCACCTGTTCCGGATTCAGTGCTTCCAGCGAACCGGCCGGGCCGCAGAGGGTGACGTTCATCAGCCGCTCCGTCTCCACGGTCAGGGTGTAGGTGGAGGGCAGGTTGATGACCTGCACACAGCTGGCGGGCAGGTTCATGGTCTTGGTTTCCAGACGGGAGCTGTCGAAGCTGACCGTGATGCTGGAGATGTTGTCCAGCAGACGGATACCGCTGGGCAGTTCGATGGGCATTTCGTACACCTTATCCAGTGCAAAGGTGGAAAGGTCGATGGTACCCACCGACAGGGTGGACAGACGGTCGATCTGGGACTCCGGGCCGGCCACATTGAGGGTCTTTTTGCTCAGGGAGTAGACCAGCACCGAGGGGTCAAAGTCGCGGGGCGCGTTGATAAAGCTGACTTCCACCGGCAGGGTGGCCAGCTTATACACCTGCAGCGTGACCTCGACGCTGTCCGTTTCCAGAGTAGTATACTCAAATTCCACCTCCCTGCCGCTGCGGGTGTAAAAACGCAGGCTGGTGTCCAGAGTGACGGGGCTGGTCAGCTCGCCGTTGTAGGTCACCTCGGCAGTGCAGGTCTCCACCTGGCTCAGCTCAGTGCTGGGTCCGGAGAGAGTCACCGTCTCCTTCGAGATGTCGGTGCCGTAGAGGATATAGCCGTCTGCTATCTTCAGGTAATTCGTCGTCACCTGGATAGGCAGGGTCTTTTCTTCCACCACATCGAACACCACGTCCACGGTGTTGTCGCCGTCGATGGAGACGGACACACCGGTGAGCAGGGTGCTCTGGCTCCGCACCTGAAGGCGCAGGCTCTTTTCGCCGCTGTCGCGGACGCTGGACCAGTCGGGGTAGACGACAAAGTCGTTGGCCGACAGGCTGCCGATGGTGTAGCCGTCGCCGGAAAGTTTCAGGTTGACCGTTTTTTCCTCTGCATTGACGATGCTCAGGCCCCGGGAAGTGTAGGCAGCCGAATCATAGGTAAAGTCCACCGGAACATTATAGATGGTGGTGGTGGTGCCGGGCTGCACGACGATGGTGACAGCCATCCACGCAATGACTGCACCCAGCAAAGAAAGCAGGAGCCGGATGCGGCGGTCGTTCAGCAGATTGCGCTTGGGGGGTACGGCAGGCTTGCCGTTGTTCTGCTCAGTGCTCATTGCTGCTCATCCTCCTCCTTGTTGTTCACCCAGTTCAGCAGGCGCTTGCCCCGGGCCTTCCAGCCCTCGGCAGCGCTCTTCTCGCTGGCGGTCTCCTTGGGTATCATCTCATCCACCAGCCGGGTGTAAAGGGTCTGACGGTCAAAGTGGCGCATGAGCACACCGTTTTTCGCCATCGAGATGATGCCTGTCTCCTCGCTGACCACGATAGCGATGGCGTCGGAGTTCTCGGCGATGCCGAGGCAGGCGCGGTGGCGGGTCCCCATGTCCTTGCCCAAGTCCAGGTTGTTGGAAAGGGGCAGCACACAGCCTGCGGCCTTGATGCGGCCATCCTCGATGATGGCTGCGCCGTCGTGGAGGGGGGTACCCTCGTAGAAGATGGTACCCAGCACCTCGAGGTTGACTGCGCTGTTCACGGGCGTGCCGGTGCGGACGATCTCAGAAAGGTTGGTGTTCCGTTCCAGCACGATGAGCGCGCCGGTCTTGGTCTCCGAAAAGCGCTCTGCCGCGTCGCAGATGGCGATGATGGCGCTGCGCCACGCGCCCTTGAGGCTGGTGTCGTTGTAGCGGTTTTTATTGAAGAAGCGATAGGCCCACTGGTCGGTCTGGCCCATCCGCTCCAGCGCACGCCGTATCTCGGGCTGGAACAGCACCACCAGCGTCAGCAGACCGACTTGCAGCAGCGAGTTGAGCAGCCAGGTGACGGTGCGCATATTCAGGATGTTCGCCACCAGATAGACCGCCATGACGATGAGCGCGCCCTTGGCCAGCTGGCCGGCGCGGGTGCGGTTGACGAAGCCCAGCAGCTGGTAGATGAGGAACGCGATGATGAGGATGTCCAGCAGGTCTACCAGCTTGAAGGTCTGGAAGTTTGCTACGATAGAGTTCAGAGTCATGGGTCACATTCTCCCGTTCACACTGCTTCGATGAGGGCGACGGCGTGGGCCGCGATGCCCAGCCCCTCGCCGGTAAAGCCCAGATGCTCCTCGGTGGTGGCTTTGACGCTCACGGCGTCCACCGGCATCCCGAAAGCCTCGGCCAGCTTTGCCCGCATGGCCGGGATGTGGGGGGCCAGCTTCGGGCGCTGGCAGAGGATGGTGGCGTCGATGTTCTCGATGCGCCAGCCGTGCTCGGTCATGATTTCTGCCACACGGCGGGCCAGCATGAGACTGTCGGCCCCGGCGTACTCTTCCGCCGTATCGGGGAAGTGCTGGCCGATGTCGCCCAGCGCCGCTGCGCCCAGCACGGCGTCCATGACCGCGTGGGCCAGCACATCGGCGTCCGAGTGGCCCAGCAGGCCCTTTTCATACGGCACTTCCACGCCGCCCAGGATGAGCTTGCGGCCCTCCACCAGACGGTGGACGTCGTAACCATGACCAATGCGCATTTTCTTTCCTCCGTTCTCGGTCCGGGGCAGGTCCTCCCGGGTGGTTATCTTGATGTTTGCGTAGTCGCCCTGTACCAGCTCCACCGGACGGCCCGTCAGCTCGAACAGGCTGCAGTCGTCGGTGACGAGGCGGGCGCTGGCCTCGTCCAGTTCATCCAGCGCCGCCAGATAGGCTGCGCGGTCGAAGCACTGGGGCGTCTGCACCGCATAAAGGGTGCTGCGGTCGGGGGTGTTCTCCACCATGCAGCCTTCCGGCACAGTCTTGCCGTTTCCGCCCTTCGCCTGCTTGATGGTGTCCTTCACCGGCACTGCCGGGGCGGCGGCACCGCAGCGGGCAGCGGCCGCTATCGTGTCGGTGATAACGCTCTGGCTCACGAAGGGCCGGGCCGCGTCGTGGACGGCCACCAGTCTGCCGTGGGCAGCGGCCACGCCGCTGCGGGCGCTCTCGGCGCGGGTCGAGCCGCCCTTCACCAGCCGCACCGGCTTTTTGCAGCGGGCAGCGGCCCGCTGGGCATTCTCACTGGACGCGCCGGTCACGATCACCAGCTCGTCCACCTCCGGACACTCGTCAAAGGCCCGGACGCTCCGCTCCAGGACGGTCTCACCGCCCAGATCGAAGCTCAGTTTATCAAATCCCATCCGGGTGGAAGAACCCGCCGCCACCAGGACTGCCGTTACACGATGTTCCAATTTCTTACACCTGCCCCATTTTATTCCTGCCCCGTGCCGCACTGCACAGAGCATATTATTATTCATTGAATATTATAGCGTATCCACCCACAAACTGCAACTGCCCGCGCCCATCAAAAATGCCCCCGTGCAGCACTTTTGGCGCTGTACGGGGGCATAAATTTTCTATGAAATTTCTGCGTTATGCGAGGATGGGCTCGATGGCAGCTGCCAGAGCATCCTTCTGAGCCTGAGCCTCGGCCAGGTCCTTGCCCAGAGTGGTGAAGTAGGTCTTGATCTTCGGCTCAGTGCCGGAGGGACGGACGACCACGGCAGCGCCGTTGTCCAGAGTGTAGATGAGGACGTTTGCGGCGGGCAGGCCGGTCTCTTCGGGCTTCTTGTAGTCGGTGATTTTGACCACCTTGTGGCCGGCCAGCTCGGTGAGGGGCTTGTCACGCAGCTTCTGCATGATGGAGGCCATCTTCTCCATGCCGGTCAGGCCGGGGAACTCGAAGCTGTCCACCTTGTTCAGGTAGCGGCCATATTCCTTGTAGATCTCTTCCAGACGCTCCTTGATGGAGGAACCGATGCTGCGGTAGTAAGCGGCCATCTCGCAGATGAGCATGGAGCCGATGACGGCATCCTTGTCACGGACATAAGGACCGGCCAGATAGCCGTAGCTCTCCTCGAAGCCGAAGATGAAGCGGTCCACTTCACCGGCAGCTTCCAGATTTGCGATCTGGTCGCCGATCCACTTGAAGCCGGTCAGCACGCTGCGCATCTCAACGCCGTAGTGGGCGGCGATGGCATCGGCCAGCGGGGTGGAGACGATGGACTTGACGGCGACAGGGTCCTTGGGCATGGTACCCTTCTCGATGCGGCCAGCGCAGATGTAATCCAGCAGCAAAGCGCCCATCTCGTTGCCGGAGACCAGCTCATAGCTGCCGTCCGGACACTTCATGGCGATACCCACGCGGTCAGCGTCGGGGTCGGTGGCCAGCATCAGGTCGGCGCCGGTCTTGGTGGCGAGGTCGAGGCCCAGCTTCAGAGCCTCGAAGATCTCAGGGTTGGGGTAGGAGCAGGTGGTGAAGTAGCCGTTGGGGTACTCCTGCTCCGGCACGATGGTGATATCGGTGATGCCCATGTCGTTCAGAACGTGGGTGACCGGCACCAGACCAGAACCGTTCAGCGGGCTGTAGACCAGCTTCAGGCCGGCGGTCTTGCACAGGCCCGGGCGCACCTGACGTGCCTCAATGGCGGCGTAGAGGGCGTTCTTGCAGTCGTCGCCCACAAAGCGGATGAGGCCCTGCTCGACGCCTTCGGCAAAGGAGATGTACTTTGCGCCGGTCAGGACATCGGTCTTCTGGATCTCGTCATAGACGATGGCGGCGGCGTCATCGGTCATCTGGCAGCCGTCGGGGCCGTAGGCCTTGTAGCCGTTGTACTTGGCGGGGTTATGAGAAGCGGTGACCATGATGCCCGCATTACACTCATAGTAACGGGTGGCAAAGCTCAGGGCCGGGACAGGCATCAGAGCATCATAAATGCGCACCTTGATGCCGTTTGCGGCCAGAACACCGGCGGCAGTCTTGGCAAAGACGTCGCTCTTCAGGCGGCTGTCATAGCTGATGGCCACGGTCTGGTTGCCGCCCTGGGTCTTGACCCAGTTTGCCAGGCCCTGGGTGGCCTGACGCACGACGTAGATGTTCATGCGGTTGGTGCCAGCGCCCAGCACGCCGCGCAGGCCAGCGGTGCCGAATTTCAGTGCAACGGCAAAGCGATCCTTGATCTCGTCGTCGTTTCCCTCGACCTTGGCCAGCTCCGGCTTCAGATCTGCGTCCTCCAGATCCGCTGCCAGCCAGCGCTTATACTCATCCTGATACATATTGCACACCTTACCTTTGTAATTTTTGACCATAATGGACAAATTCATCCAAGTCTACTTATAATATAAGCTTTTATACGCTTTGTGTCAATTCAGGATTATGTACCAAGTTTTCCCCCTCAAAACCAGCAAATGCCACAAATCGTGCAGGCTTTCCGCTCTCCTGCTGCCCATTTGCAGCCGTGCAGGTCCAGTACACCTGCCCTGCGTCGTCCAGTACATCCAGCCAGTGGCCCAGCCCTACTCCATTTTCGCACAGATACCGCATCAGGGACATCAGCCGCCCGAAGTCGCCCACCGGGCAGATGACCTGCTCCGTGACACACTCTTCTCCCTGCTGCCGCCGCACTGCCAATACAACTCCCTCTTCCTCTACGCTTGCGCTGTAGTACAGCGTGTGTGCAAGCTGAAAGCCTTCGATACTGGAATAGGGCCTGGTGTAACAGCAGTACTCTTTCGCAACCATAAGATTCTTCCTCCAATCGCAGATAGCCCGCGTTTCGTTGACATCTCACATGCCCTCTAATATAATAGATTCAAACAGAAAATTGTGTCGAACTTGGGCATCTGCGCCCTATCTTTACCATTTCTTAGTCAGTTTTTAGTCAACCATTTCATTCATTTTGTCTGTTATCTTGGAATAAATTTCGAAGCACCGTAAAAAGTTCTATTGTCCCCTTTTATGGATGGTTTCTGCCGCCCCATCGGGCAGAAAGGAGCGCCCATGTACGCAGTCCTCAAGAGCTTCGGCCTCAAGGGCCTCAACGGCTTCCCCGTGGAAGTCGAGGCCGACATCTCGGGCGGGATGCCCGCCCTCTCCATCGTCGGCCTGCCGGACTCCGCCGTCCGGGAGAGCGGCGACCGCGTCCACGCAGCCCTGAAAAATCTGGGCTTCAAGTGGCCTGACCGCCGCATCACCATCAACCTCGCTCCCGCCGACGTCCGCAAGACCGGCCCGGTGTATGACCTGCCCCTGCTGCTGGCGGTGCTGGCCGCTTCCGGGCAGTTGGAGCCGCCGCCGAAGGACACGGCCTTTCTGGGGGAGCTGGCGCTGGACGGCAGTCTCCGCCCGGTGTCCGGCGTCCTGCCCATGGCGCTGGAGGCTGCCGCCGGCGGTGTGCGGGCGCTCTATGTCCCCGCCGAGAACGCTGCCGAAGCCGCTGAGGCCTGCGGAAGCGAAATGCAGGTCTACCCTGCAGCAACGGCCCGTCAGGTCGTGGACGCACTGCGGGGCATCCAGCCCATTTCTCCCACGGCTCCGGTTCCCTTCGACCCTGCCGATGCGTGGAGCCACGTTCCCGATTTCGCTGACGTCTGCGGCCAGCCGCTGGCCCGCCGGGCGATGGTCATCGCGGCTGCGGGTGGACACAACGTCCTGCTCGTCGGTGCGCCCGGCACCGGCAAATCCATGCTGGCCCGCCGCCTGCCCGGCATCCTGCCGCCCCTGACCCGGGAAGAAGCCGTGGAGACGACGAAAATTTATTCCATCGCCGGGCAGATGCCCGCAGGCCGGGGCCTCGTGACGGCACGGCCTTTCCGCAGCCCCCACCACTCGGCCAGTTCGGCTGCGCTGGCGGGCGGCGGGGCGCAGTTCCGCCCCGGCGAGTGCAGTCTGGCCAACTGCGGCGTCCTCTTCCTCGACGAACTGCCCGAGTTCTCCCGCGAGAGCCTCGAAGTGCTGCGCCAGCCCCTCGAGGACGGCTGCATCACGGTCAGCCGAGCCGCCGGAAGCGCCACTTATCCCAGTCGCTTCCAGCTCGTCGCCGCCATGAACCCCTGCAAATGCGGCTACTACGGCCACCCTACCCGGGCCTGCACCTGTTCGCCCAGCGCGGTGCGGCAGTACCGCAGCCGGGTGTCCGGCCCGCTGCTGGACCGCATCGACCTCTGCGTCGAGATGGACCCGGTGGCCTTCGATGAACTGCATGGCGCTGCCCCTTCCGAGAGCAGCGCCGAGCTGCGGAAACAGGTCCTTTCTGCCCGGGCCATCCAGGCCCAGCGGTACGCTGCTCCCGGCTACGAGGATGTGCGCTGCAACGCCCAGCTCACCGCCGGGCAGGTGCGGCGCATCTGCCGGATGACCCCCGCTGCTGAACAGCTCCTGCGGGCCTCCTACGAGACGCTGGGCCTTTCGGCCCGCGCCCACGACCGCATCCTCCGGGTGGCCCGCACCATTGCCGACCTCTCCGGCAAGCGCCTCCTCGACGAGGATTCGCTGCTCGAGGCTCTGCAATACCGTGCGCAGGAAAAGGTCGATCTGACGTTCTGATACAGACAAAAATCCCCCGGCTGGACCGGGGGATTTTTTGCGTTATAAAACTTTTAGAATCTTCTCCACGCATCGGGCAGGAAGAGCACCAACATCGGGAAAATTTCCAGACGACCGGCCAGCATATCGAAGATGAGCACCAGCTTTGCAAAGTTGGAGTAGGCCCCGAAGTTCATCATGGGACCCACCTGATTGAGGCCGGGGCCGATGTTGTTCAGGGTGGCGGCGACGGAGGTGAAGTTCGTCACCATGTCAAAGCCGTCCAGACTGACAAGCATGAAACTCGCCGCAAAGATGAAGATGTAGGCCGCCAGAAAGACGTTGGTGGTGCGGATGGTCTCATGATTGACCAGCTTGCCGTCCATCCGGACGGGGGCCACCACCTGCGGGTGGAGAGCCTGCTTCAGCTCCTTGCCCAGCGTCTTTCCCATCAGGAGGAAGCGGCTCACCTTGATGCCGCCGCCAGTGCTGCCCGCGCAGGCGCCCACGAACATCAGCAGCACCAGCACCTCTTTTGCCAGCGTGGGCCAGAGGTCGAAATCACAGCTGGAAAAGCCGGTGGTGGTAATGATGGAGCCGACCTGGAAGGCCGCATGGCGCAGCGCCTCGCCGAAGGTGCCGTAGAGGCTGCGGATGTTCACCGTGATGACGGCCACCGCCGCCAGAATGATGGCAAAATAGGCGCGGACTTCCTCGCTGGACGCTGCGCGGCGGAACCGGCGCAGCAGCAGCAGGAAATACACGTTGAAGTTGACGCCGAAGAGGATCATAAAGACGGTCACGACCCACTGGATGTAGGGCGAGAAGCTGGCAAAGCTGTCGTTTTTGAAACCGAAGCCGCCAGTACCCGCCGTGCCAAAGGCCGTGAGCAGAGAGTTGAACACATTCATTCCGCCCGCCAGCAGGAAGCAGAACTCCACCACCGTGAGCGCGAAATAGATGCCGTACAGGATCTTGGCCGTAGACTGCACCTTCGGCACCAGCTTGTCCACCTGCGGGCCGGGGCTTTCCGCCTTCATCAGGTTGACGTGGGAGCCGCCGGTCAGGGGCAGCAGGGAGAGCAGGAACACCAGAACGCCCATGCCGCCGATCCAATGGGTGAAGCTGCGCCAGAACAGGATGCCGTTGGGCAGGCCCTCCACACCGGGCAGGATGCTGGCACCGGTGGTGGTGAAGCCCGAAACGGTCTCAAACATGGCGTCCACGGGATTCGGGATGCAGCCGGTGAGGACGAACGGCACTGCACCCATGATACTGATGGTGATCCAGCTCAGGGCGGTGGCCGCAAAGCCCTCCCGCATATAGAACACCTTGCTGCGGGGCTTGATGGTCCGCAGGGCAAAACCCAGCGCCGCACTGATGGCCGCCGTCAGCAGGAACACGCCCATGACGGCCCACTCGGCGTAGATGAGGCTCGTCACCGCCGGGAGCAGCAGCAGTGTACCCTCTATCATCAGGATGTAGCCCAGCAGACGAAAGACGATCGCATAATTCATACGTCCTGTCCCCCGTTACTCTTCCACGATGTCCCGCAGGTCGTGCAGGCCGTGTTCCAGCGTGACGACGATGACGTTGTCGCCCACCTGGATCTGGTCGCCGCCGCGGGGGATGAGGATGTTGTCGCCGCGGGTGATGCAGCAGAGCAGCAGATTCTTTTTCAGATGCAGCTGGCTCAGCGGCACGCCGGTGGCCCGGCTCTCCTCATGGACAGTGAATTCCAGCGCTTCCACGCGGTCGTCGAGGATGCGGTAAAGGGTCTTGATGTTGTTGCCAGCCTCGTTCTGCAGGGCGCGGACGTACTGCACGATGTAGTCGCAGGTCATGTACTTGGGGTAGACGATACTGCCCAAATCGAGCCCGGCCAGAATATCGTCGAACTCGAGGCGGTTGATCTTCGTGACCAGCTTGCCCTTGGAGTGCTTTTTCGCAAACAGGGTCAGCAGCACGTTTTCTTCGTCGATGTTGGTCAGAGCCACGAAGGCTTCGGTGGATTCCAGACCTTCCGAGAGCAGGAAGTCGCGGTTGGAGCCGTCCTCGTTCAAAATTTGTGCCTCAGGCAGGGACTCGGCCAGAACATTGCAGCGGGCCGGGTCCCGCTCGACGATGCGGACGCGGACGTGATTTTCCAGCAGCTCCTGGCTCAGGTAATAGGCGATGGCACCGCCGCCCACGATGAGGGCGTTGCGCACCGGCCGCACCGGCATATTGATACGCTGGAAGAACTCGTGGGCCTTTTCCTGCGTGGCGAGGAAGGTGACCTGGTCGCCGTTCTGCAGCACAAAGTTACCGTTGGGGATGATGACCCCGCCGTCACGCTCCACCGCGCAGACCAGAATGTCGCTCTTGAGGCGGGTGGGGATCTCATGAATGGCCACGCCGTCCAGCCCCTGCCGCTCGGTCAGCGCAAACTTGATGAGCCGCACGCGTCCGCCCGCGAAGGTATCGATCTTGCTTGCGCCCGGGAAGCGCAGCAGGTGAGAGATTTCCTTGGCCGCTGCCATTTCGGGGTTGATGATGGCCGAGATGCCGATCTGCTTCTTGATAAAGTCCAGCTCATGGCTGTAAGACGGGTTGCGCACGCGGGCGATGGCGTGGCAGTGGCCCGCCTTTTTGGCGAACATGCAGCACAGCAGGTTCAGCTCGTCCGATCCGGTGACTGCGATGAACACGTCCGCTTCCTCCACGCCCGCCTCAGACAGGGTGATGATGGACGAGCCGTTGCCGAGAATGCTCATCACATCGTAGGACTCCCCGATATGCTCCACACGGGCCTTGTTCGTATCGATAACGGTCACGTTGTGACCCTCTTCACTGAGCTGCCGCGCCAGCGCTGTGCCGACTTTGCCGCCGCCCACCAAAACGATCTTCATAGAATAACCCTTTCTCTTCTCCTGCGCCGTCTGGGCGCTATTGAGTAGATTATACCACATCCCGGGCAAAACATCTACAAAATCAGCCCTTCTGTCGGCTTTATCCACTACAAAGCGCAGTTTTGGCGGAAAAACGGCCCCGGAACACACAGATCCCGGGGCCGTTCTCAGCGATTCAGGTATTTCAGTACCGCTCCACGCCGTCCTTGGTGACGAGGGCGTAGACCAGCGGGGCTTCCTCGGGCTTTTCGGGGCCGTAGACGAGGCCGCTGCGGTACTCGGCGGCGGCAGCGTCGAACTTATCCGCCGCGCCGTAGAAGGTGGCGAGGCTCTCGCCCTTGTGGACGTAGTCGCCGCGCTTCTTGTGGAGGGTGATGCCGGCGGCAAAGTCCAGCGGGTCGCCCTTCTTCTGACGGCCTGCGCCCAGCAGAACGCTGGCAGAGCCGATCTTCTCGGCGTCGTTGGCGACGATGTAGCCGTCCTCTTCGGCCAGCAGCTCATAGCTGGCGGCGGGCTTCTCGAAGAGGCTGTAGTCATCCAGAACACGGGTATCGCCGCCCTGAGCCGCGAACATCTCCTTGCACTTTGCAAAGGCAGAGCCGTCTGCGATAACTGCTTCGGCCATGGCGCGGCACTCGGCGGGAGATCCCTTATCGGCCAGCACCAGCATATTCGCAGCCAGCTGCAGGCAGACCTCGGTCAGGTCGGCGGGGCCGTGGCCCTTGAGCACGTCCATGCTCTCCATGACCTCGAGGCTGTTGCCAATGTTGTGGCCCAGCGGGGTGTCCATATCAGTTATCATAGCAGCGACGCGGCGGCCATGATGGGTGCCGATGGAGACCATCAGCTTGGCCAGCTCGATGCTCTGCTCCACGGTCTTCATGAACGCACCGGTACCGGTGGTGACGTCCAGCAGGATAGCGTCCGAGCCGGAGGCCAGCTTCTTGGACATGATGCTGGACGCGATGAGGGGGATGCAGCTGACGGTTGCGGTGACGTCGCGGAGGGCGTACATCTTCTTATCTGCCACGGCGATGCCCTCGCTCTGGCCGATGACCGACAGGCCGATTTTATTCACCTGCGCGAAGAACTCCTCCTGCGAGAGGGCGGTCTTTGTGCCGGGGACGCTCTCCATCTTGTCGATGGTGCCGCCGGTATGGCCGAGGCCGCGGCCGCTCATCTTGGCGATTTTGACGCCGCAGGCCGCGACGATGGGCGCGATGACCAGCGTGGTCTTGTCGCCCACGCCGCCGGTGGAGTGCTTGTCCACCTTGATGCCCGGGATGGGCGAAAGGTCCACCATGACGCCGCTGTGGGCCATCACGTCGGTGAGCTCGGCAGTCTCCTCGTCGGTCATGCCGCGCAGATAAACTGCCATCATCCAGGCCGCCATCTGGTAATCGGCCACCTCGCCGCTGACGAAACCGTTGACGATGGCTTCCAACTCCTCGCGGCTGTGGGTGCCGCCGTCCCGCTTCTTGGCGATCAAATCGTAAATGCGCATAAGGTCACGCTCCTAAATAATATTCTCCGCCGACGGCCCGGGCCGCGCTGCCCCGCCTCCGGCAATCGTATGACATTGTAATTCAAGTATAGCAAATTTCCCCGCAAAAGCAAGCGCCGTTTTGTGGAATCTGTTGAAAAAGAAGCAAAAAAGGGCGCAGCCGCCCGGAAAAGCAGCTGCGCCCGGAAAATACGCTCGAATCAGCGGGAACCCTTGTCGTAGGGGATGCCCTCGGCCTTGGGAGCCATGCTGTTCTTGGAGGTGAAGGCCAGAATGACCATGGATGCCACGAAGGGCATCATGTTGTAGATGTTGCTGGACCAGTGGAGCTGTGCGAGGAAGGTGGAGTCGGCGATGTTGGCCAGACTCTTGAACACGGCAAAGAACATGGCTGCGCCGCAGATGTTGAAGGGCTTCCACTGACCAAAGATCATAACGGCCATGGCAAGGAAGCCTGCACCGGCCACACCGACCTCGAAGTTCCAGGTCTGGACGGGAGGCACGATATAGGCCAGACCGCCGATAGCGCCCAGAGCGCCCGAGATGACGACACCGGCATAACGCATCTTGTAGACGTTGATGCCCACAGAGTCAGCAGCCTGAGGATGCTCGCCGCAGGCGCGCAGACGCAGGCCGAAGCGGGTCTTGTACAGCACGATGTAGCTGATGATGAGCAGTGCGATGCCCAACGGGACAAAGATGCTCAGCTCCAGGCCGCCGATGCTGAACAGGAAAGGCTTGTTGGAGTAGTTCAGCTTGGCGCTGCCGCTGTCGCTGAAGTTCTTGGAGATGACCACAGCCACCGCCGTTGCCAGCAGGTTCAGGGCCGTGCCGCCGATGGTCTGGTCCGCTTTCAGGTTGATGGACGCGAAGGCCAGCAGCAGGCTGTAGACCATGCCGGCGATAGCCGCCGCCAGCACCGCGATGATCACGGTGGCGAAAGCCGGCAGGTCCGCGGGCAGCATGGTGAGGGTGAGGACACCCGCCACACCGCCGATGACCATGATGCCTTCCAGTGCGATGTTGATGATGCCGGAGTGCTCACTGAACATACCGCCCAGAGCGACCAGCATCAGCACGATGCCATACAGCAGAGTATACTTGATGAGAAGCAGCATATCACTTGCCCTCCTTCTTGGTTTCGGTCTTAGCAGGGGCAGGCTCTGCATTCACGTTGGTCTTGTCCGCATTCTTGAACAGCATGGAGTGGATCTTGCCACGGAACAGCATGGAGAATGCGCACAGGTAGATGATGATACCGCTGATCAGGTCGGAGATCTCGGTGGGGTAATACTTGGTGGACAGGAAAGAGCCGCCGACCGAAATGTGGGAGATGAAGATAGCGGAGAAGATGGTGCCGATGGGGTTGGAGCTTGCCAGCAGGGCCACAGAGATGCCGTTGAAGCCCATGGCCGGCAGGCTGGTGGAGTTCAGCGGGTTCCACTGAGAGACATTGGACAGGTAGTAGAGTCCGGCGCCGAAGCCTGCCAGAGCGCCTGCAATGGCCATGGAGAGGATGATGTTCTTCTTCTCGTTGATGCCAGCGTAGCGGGCGGCGCTCTTGTTCAGGCCGACGGCCTTCAGCTCATAGCCAAAGGTGGTCTTGTTCAGGATGACCCAGATCAGAATGGCGACTGCCGCAGCGAGGAAGATCGCAATGGTGGTGCTGTTGGTCTGGAACATCTTGTTCAGGCCGAAGTCAGGGATGAGCGCCTTGGACAGCTCAGCGTTCTTGCCGAGGTTCAGGGTACGGGTGTTGCGCACGTCGTACATGGGGCCGGTGCCGTTCTGGTAGATAAGCTCATTGACCAGATACAGGCCGATCCAGTTGAACATAATAGAGGTGATGACCTCGTTGATGTTGAAGTAAGCCTTGAAGAAGCCGGGGATAGCGCCCCAGATGCCGCCGAGGATGGTGGCGACGATCAGGCAGACATACCAGGGCATCTTGAGCATGATGGCACAGTAGAGTGCGCCGTAAGCGCCCAGCGTGTACTGACCGGCAGCACCGATGTTGAACAGGCCGGTCTTGAAGGCGAAGGCCACGGACAGACCGGTCATGATGAGGGGTGCTGCGTTGGCCAGCTCCTTGCCGACGCCGTAGGGGGCGTCATGGAAGCCGCCCTTAACGATGCGGACAAAGCCGTCGCCCCATGCATGGGCCGGGTTGATGGCCAGCAGCACGAGGAAGCCCACAGCCATGCCGATGACGATGCACAGCAGCGCGGCCAGCACACTGGTGATGGAGCTGTTGAGGTTGCTGTGGGAAAGTTTTTTCTTGTTCATTTATTTGCTCTCCTTTCCCTGCTTGCGTGCGCCGGCCATGTAGAGGCCCAGCTCCTGCACAGTGGTGGTCTTGGGGTCGAACTCGCCCACGATCTCACCCTCGTACATGACGAGGATGCGGTCGGACAGGTTCATGACCTCATCCAGCTCGAGGCTGACCAGCAGGACAGCTTTGCCCTTGTCGCGCTGGGCGACGATCTGGCGGTGGATGTATTCGATCGCGCCGACATCCAGGCCGCGGGTGGGCTGAACAGCCACCAGCAGCTTGGGGTCTTTGTCGATCTCGCGGGCGATGATGGCTTTCTGCTGGTTGCCGCCGGACATGCTGCGCACGATGGTGGAGCTGCCCTGACCGCTGCGGACGTCGTACTGAGCGATCAGCTTATCGGAGTACTCGCGGACTTTATCGGACTGGATGAAGCCGCCCTTCTGGAACTCGGGCTGCCAGTAGCGCTGGAGCACCATGTTGTTCTCGAGGCTGTAATCCAGCACCAGACCGTGCTTGTGGCGGTCTTCGGGGATGTGGCTCATGCCGTCCTTCGAGCGCTGACGGATGCTCTCGCGGGTGATGTCCTTGCCGTCCAGCGTGATCTTGCCGCCCGACAGTTTTTCGAGGCCGGTGAGGCCATAGACGAGCTCGGTCTGGCCGTTGCCCTCGATGCCCGCCAGACAGACGATCTCGCCTGCGTGGACCTGGAAGGTGACGTCCTTGACGGAGTCCTTCTTGCGCTGGTCGTTGTGGATGGTGACATCCTCCACGTCCAGCACGACATCGCCCGGGTGAGCGGGCTTTTTATCGACCTGAAGCTGGACGTCACGGCCGACCATCATGCGGGAAAGCTCTTCCTTGGTGGTGTCCTTGATGTCCACGGTACCCATATACTTGCCCTTGCGCAGGACGGTGCAGCGGTCGGCGACCGCCATGATCTCGTTGAGCTTGTGGGTGATGAACAGAATGCTCTTCCCCTCGGCCTTCAGCCCCCGCATGATATCCATCAGCTCGTCGATCTCCTGGGGCGTGAGCACGGCGGTGGGCTCGTCGAAGATGAGGATCTCGTTCTCCCGGTAGAGCATCTTCAGGATCTCCGTGCGCTGCTGCATGCCCACGGTGACATCCTCCACCAGTGCGTCCGGGTCCACCTGCAGGCCGTACTTCTCCGACAGGGCCAGGACCTTCTCCCGGGCCTCCTGCTTCTGCAGGAAGCCGTTCTTGCAGGGTTCCACGCCCAGGATGATGTTGTCTAAAATGGAAAAGCATTCCACCAGCTTGAAGTGCTGGTGGACCATGCCGATCCCCAGTGCGTTTGCATCGTTCGGGTCCTTGATCTGCACCACCTGGCCGTCTTTTTTGATGACGCCCTCCTCCGGCTGGTACAGGCCGAACAGCACGCTCATCAGCGTGGACTTTCCGGCGCCGTTTTCTCCCAACAGCGCGTGGATCTCGCCCCGCTTCAGTTGGAGCGTGATGTTGTCGTTTGCGACAATTCCCGGAAAGCGCTTGGTGATATTCAGCATTTCAATGGCATATGGCTGTTCCAAGCTTACCGCCCTCCTCCTCTTGTATAGTGTATTTATTGTACTATATCTTCCGGAATATTTCAAAGAAAAAATGCAGGAATATCAGGTTTGTTTTGTAAAATTTGTCCAGAGGCAAAAAAAGAGGACGGGATTGCCCCCGTCCTCTTCCTGCAAAGACTCTGATCCTTACTTGATGTTGCCGGCAAAGTTCACCGTGATGGTGGTTGCGGGCATGGCGGAGATGTCGTTGGAAACGGTGACATCGCCGTCGTACATGGCCTTCACCAGGGCCTTATAGTCGTCCTGGGTGAAGCCGTCGCCCCACTGGGTGGTCTCCATGGGCAGCTGGACATAGTTGGCGGTGGGATCATCGCCGTTCACCAGGCCCAGGGTCTCCACCTGGCCGCCGTAGTTGGCAAAGTTGCCTGCCACGACCTCGCCCAGCATGTGCTTGACGGTCTCGGCCAGACCCTTCATGGCGGAGGTCACGCACATGCCCTCGCCATAGGTGTCGATGTTGGCGGACTGGTCCACGTCCACGCCGATCAGCTTGCCGCCGACCTTGGCAGCAGCCTCAGCCGCGGAGGTGTAGATGCCGCCGCCGCTGGCGAAGACGACCTCCACGCCCAGGGTCTGATACCAGTTGTCCATGTAGGCGGTGATATCGCTGTCGCCATAGAACTGGTTGCCATAGGCATACTCCATCACGACCTGGTCGGCGATGCCCATCTCCACGGCAGCGGCGTCAGCGCCCTGCACGAAGCCATAGCCGAACCGCTGCACGGCGGGAACGGCCATGCCGCCCAGCACGCCCAGGTGGGTGTAGCCCAGCTTCACGGCGGCGTAGCCGGCCATGTAGCCGCACAGCTCTTCCTGATACACAGCGCAGTACACGTTGGAGGGCACGGTGTAGTCCTCGCCCAGATCGCCCTGTGCCACGTCCAGCGCGATGAAGGTCACGTCGGGATACAGCTCCGCGGTCTCCTTGATGGTCTCGGCAAAGGCGTAGCCGGGCATCACGATGACGTTGTAGCCGTCAGCCACAGCGGCGTCCACCATGGCCACACGCTCGGCGGTGGAGTCACCGGCGGGCTTGTAGTACTCGAACTGCAGGCCCTCGGCGTCACAGAACTCCTGGCAGGCCTCATAGGTGGTCTGGTTGAAGGACTGGTCGGTGATATCGCCGTAGTCAGTAATCATAGCCACCTGATAAGCGGCGGTCTCGGCGTTGCCGCCATCCTCCGCATCGGCGCCCCCGTCAGCGGCGGTGTCGTCCCCGCCGCCGCAGGCGACCAGGGACAGGGACATCACCAATGCCAGGAGCAATGCAAGAAACTTCTTCATTGGAATCTACCTTCCTTCGTTTTGTTATCCGCGCGAAAATCTCTCCGCGCAGGATGACCTCAACGGGTCAGGCCCATTATAACAACTCTTCCTGAGGATTGCAACCGCATTTCCAAATTGTTTTCTTTTTCGCCACATTTTGTTGAAATTTTTATGAATTTCGGATATCTTTTTTACGGTTTTGTAAAAAGCAGAACCAATTCTGCAAAATTTTTGCTGTGGTTTGTCACAGCTCTGTTTCCATTGTCACCGGTCATTTCCCGGAGAGGTTCGGCCTGTGCCGGACCGGGAAAATATGGAAAAGATGCTCCGCGTCCCGGCCCGGCGGCTTTGCCGGCGGGCCTCCCGCTTTCACCTTTGCCGAAAGTCGCCGCTGCGGCGGGCCGATTAACTATGAAGGGGGACTCAACGTCCCCCTTCATGCTTCCCCTGCGTGGCCGCGGGGTCTGATTCTTCTTTTTTGAACTCGCCTTACTTCTTCTCCATCTCCACAGCAACGCCCAGGGCGATCTCCATCATCTGGGTGAAGGTGGTCTGGCGGTCGGCGGCAGGCAGCTCCTCGCCGGTAATCAAGCTGTCGGAGATGGTACAGATGGCCAGGGCCCGCTTGCCCGCCTCGGCGGCGTTGCAGTACAGGGCCGCGCTCTCCATCTCTACGGCCAGCACGCCCATCTTGCCCCAGTCCAGAGTGTTGCCCGCCTTGTTGTAGAACACGTCGGAGCTGAGCAGGCTGCCCACATGGGGCTCGATGCCGAGCTTCCGGGCTACCGTCACGGCGGTCTCCAGCAGGGTGAAGTCCGCGATGGGGGCGAAGGTGCCGCCCAGGCCGAACTGGTGGGCGTAGTTGGAGTCCGTGCAGGAGCCCTGGCCGAACACCACGTCCCGCACCTTCAGCTGGGGGGAGATGGCACCGGCGCTGCCCACCCGGATGATGTTGTCCACATCATAGAAGTGGAACAGCTCATGGGAGTAAATGCCGATGGAGGGCATCCCCATGCCGGAGGCCATGACGGACACAGGCGTGCCCTGATAGGTGCCGGTGTAGCCCTGGACGCCCCGGACGTTGTTCACCAGCTTCGCGTCCTGCAGAAAGGTCTCCGCGATGAATTTGGCCCGCAGCGGATCGCCGGGCATCAGAACGGTTTTGGCGAAGGCACCGGGGGCGGCGCTGTTGTGGGGGGTAGACATGGCTGAGTTCCTCCTTGTATTGTGTTTAATTGTGTTTATTCCTGCTCCAGGGCCTTCACGGCCTTGACGATGCGGCTGGTGCCCAGGCGGGAGGCACCCAGGTTGATGAAGTCCTCCGCGTCCTTCAGGTCGGCGATGCCGCCGGCGGCCTTGATCTTCACATCGGGACCCACGTGCTTTGCAAAGAGGGCCACGTCCTCCCGGGTGGCGCCGCCGGTGCCGAAGCCTGTGGAGGTCTTGATATACTCCGCGCCGGAGGCGGTGACGATCTCGCACATCTTGATCTTCTCCTCGTCTGTGAGGAAGCAGCACTCGATGATGACCTTCAGCAGCCTGCCCTTGCAGGCGGCCTTCACGGCCTTGATCTCGGCGAGCAGGTCATCCCACTTCTGATCCTTCACCCAGCCCAGGTTGATGACCATGTCCACCTCCTCGGCGCCGTTCTCCACGGCGTCCGTGGCCATGAAGCACTTGGCGGCGGTGGTGTCATACCCGTTGGGGAAGCCGATCACCGTGCAGATGGGCAGCTTTCCCGCCACATACTCCGCCGCCTGCTTGACATAGCTGGCAGGGATGCAGACGCTGGCGCAGCCGTACTTCATACCATCGTCGCAGATGGCCCGGATCTCCTTCCAGGTGGCCGTTTGGGCCAGCAGAGTGTGGTCGCACTTGCTCAGAATCTCTTTCACTTCCATTTGAAGCATCTCCTTTATCATTCATATTTTGTCGCCCACGCCGGCGAAATATACCCGTTTTCCATGTATCTCCTGGCGGAAGACCCGCCCTTGGGCCTCCAGATGGTCCAGATGGGCCAGGGCCTCTCCCACGGCAAAGAACTTCTGCGCCAGGGGAAAATCCGCCCAGTTCCGGCAGCGGATGCTCCAACGCATCCGGCCTGCGATCTGATAGGCGGTGAGGCCCGGCGCCTTCTCCACGGTCCGCAGGGTGTCCTCCAGCCGGCGGGCGTGGTGGGCCTTCAGCTCCGCCGTCCGCTGCCGCAGGTCCCCGGTCTCCGCCCGGTGGGCGGGATACAGCTCCGCTGTGTCCAGAGCGGCCGTCCTGTCCAGACTGCTGAGATAGTCCCCCAAAGAGTCCTCCACTCCCTGCCAGCGGCAGATGTTGGGCGTGATGTGAAACAGCACATGGTCGCCGCAGAACAGCCCCCGGCGGGCCGGGTCATACAGGCACAGGTGCCCCGGCGTGTGGCCCGGCGTCAGCACGCACCGCAGCATACGGCCGCCGTAATGGAGCGCCGCGCCGTCCTGCAGCTCCGTATAGAGCCCTTCCCGCCAGGGCGGGGCCGCCGTCTGGGCCGGATTGTCTCCCCACAGGGCCTCCATCTCCGCCTGGGTGAAGCCGTCCCGCGCATATTCTCCGTAAAGCCGCTTCCAACAGGACGGATCCGAGGCGTTTTTCACGCCGGGGCTGTCGATCTCCCCGATATAGATCCGGCAGCCGGGGCGGATCAGCTCCGGCGCCAGCCCTGTGTGGTCGCTGTGGAGGTGGGTGCAGAAAATGTCCAGCCGGTCCCGGTCCACGTGCGTCTCCGCCAGCTGGCGCTCCATGGCCTCGCGGCAGGACTGCTGGCGGAAGCCCGTGTCGATCAGCAGGCTCCGCTCTCCGGTCAGCAAATAGCTGTTCAAGTTTTTCAGCGGGTTCCCCACCAAGGGGATGTCCAGCCGCCAGAGGTCCTCCGCCAATCGCTCCGCCATGGGCCGCTTCCTTTCCAAAAGGTAGATTCAGTATAGCAGACTTTGGCCCGCCTGTCCAGTGAGACGGGCCTTGCTCCCCCGCCTCCTCCGGACGGATGGGCAGCTCCGGCGCTTTCGCTGAAGGGGCCCGCTTCCAAACCTTGAAGCAGCCAGACGTATATGATATCATATAGAAAAGCAACCATTTCCGTATAAAAGGGAGGCCATCCACATGAAGCCATTGATCTTCTGGTCTATATTGGCAATGCTGTTGATGATAGGCTGTCCGTGGTTGGCAGCAACATTTGCAGGCAGCGCGGGAATGGCCGTCTGCCTTCTGCTGTTCTTTGGGGTCAATCCCATATTTTCTGCTGTATGCGGCGTATTTGCAGGAAAGGACATCAAGCGGCTGTGGCCCCTTCCAATTGTTGTCGCGGGATTATTTCTGGCAGGGGCGTGGCTATTCTTTGCGATGGGTGAAACAGCGTTTTTGTTGTATTGCGTCTGCTATCTCATGATTGGCATGATCGCGATGCTGATGCGTTCTTTTCTGAAGGGCAGAAGAGCATGATCCCAATATACAGAATAGTGGAACCAAGGCCCTCATGTGCGGCAGCGGGGCCTTTTATATACCGTTCTGTTCCGTCTTTTCCGCCAAGAGAGTCTTGGGAACGTCCAAATCGGCCCGGGCAGTAAAGGGACCGGGCCTTGCCAAGCGCTCTGCCCGGTGCTAAAATGGAGCCATTCTCAAGATTTGGAGGCTACCCCATGAAAAAACGACTTCTTTCGCTCCTCTGTGTCCTTGTCCTGACGGTGAGCGTGATCCCCGCCGCCTCCGCTCTGGAGGGGGAGGCGGCCCGGGCCGCGGACACCCTCTCCACCCTGGGACTGATCGACTCTACATATAATCTGGACGCCCCCGCCACCCGGGCACAGGCGGCCGTGCTGCTGGTGCATCTGGCCGGGGCAGAACAGGCCGCCGCGGCAGACAACTGGCTGGCCGGCTTCCGGGATGTTCCCGCCTCCATCGCCCAGGAGGTGAACTACGCCGCCCGGCAGGGCTGGATCACCGGCGTCACGGCGACAGCCTTCCGGCCGGACGCGGCCCTCACCGCCAACGCCTGGAGCGCCTTCCTGCTGCGGATGCTGGGGTATTCCGACAAGGCGGGCGACTTTACCATTGCCGACGCCGCGGGTTTCGCCCAGCGGATCGGCCTCTTCCCCATCGCCTATACCGGCACCCTGACCCAGGGGGACCTGTTTGAGATGGCGGCGGACGCTCTGTCCTTCTCCTACCGGGACGGCAGCGCCACAGTGATCGGGCGCCTGGTGAGCCAGGGGACCGTCTCCCGGGCCGCGGCCAACGCCCTGGGCCTGCTGACCCCCGCCCTCACCGCCCGGCAGGTGGCGGACCGCTGCGCGGCCGCCGTGTTCCGTCTGGACACCTATGAGACGGAGGCGTACCGGGACGAAGGCCTTGTCACCGGCGAGGCCAGCGGCTTCTTCATCACGGAGGACGGGCTGGCCATCACCAACTACCACTCCATCGCGGACGCGGTCTCCGCCACCGCCACGCTCTCCACCGGGGATGTATATGAGGTGGAGCGGGTCATCTACTACGATCCGGACATCGATATCGCGGTGATCCGCGTCTCCCACGCCGCCCTAAAGGGACACGACACCTCTGCTTTTGCCACGCTGGACATCGCGGATTCCGGCACCGGAGACCTGCGGGCGGGCGACACGGTCTACGCCATCGGCAATCCCCTGGGCCTGGGGCTGGCAGTCAGCTCCGGCATCGTCAGCGCCACGCAGCGGGATGTGGAGCGGTACGCCCTGCCCTGCGTCATGAGCACCGCCGACATCTCCGAGGGCAGCAGCGGCGGCGCCCTGCTGAACGTCTACGGTCAGGCGGTAGCCGTTACCTCCGGCGCCTATGTCTACGGCAATAGTATGTATCTGGCGGTGCCCATCGACCCCATCCTCACCGCCGATCTCACTGGTGAGGGCCTGACCCTGCCGGAAGTCCTCGAGGCGGAAACCGTCGGCTGAATACCGAAGCGCCTGAAAGAGGCGGCGCCCCATGGGCGCCGCCTCTTTTTTCGCATTCAATGGGTCAGGATGAACTGCTCCAGCTCCTCCGGTGTCCGGACCACGGCCACAGCGCCGCTCTCCGCCAGCTCGCCGGGGGCGGCGTAGCCGAAGAACTCCACGCCCGCGCAGGCGATGCCGCACGCCTTGGCGCCCAGCACGTCGAACTTCCGGTCCCCCACCATCAGGATCTCCGGCTTGTGGGCCTCCGTCAGCTCCAGGCGGCGCATAGTCTCCCGGATCACGTCCGCCTTGCTCCAGTCCCCCACGGGCGGGCTGCCCGTCACAACAGCCAAAGACGGCGTGAAGCCGAACTTCTCGCAGATGGGCACACACAGGCTCTCCGGCTTGGAGGAGGCCAGAGCCAGCACATAGCCCCGGGCCTTCAGCCGGGCGCACAGGTCCGCCATGCCGGGGGCGGCCATGGTCTCAAACTTGCCCGCTCCGCCGAAAAGCCGCAGAATACCGCGAAGGAGTCCTGCAGGGGCGGGCCGATGAATTTGATGAGGGGGCTCTCCGGCGGCACCGGCTCCCCCAGCTTGTCAAAGGCATACCGCAGGCTGTTGAGGATGCCCTCCTTGGAGTCTGTCAGCGTGCCGTCCAAATCAAAGAAAATATAGTGATACATACACTTCTCCCCTTATTCTTCGCCGGAGAGATTCTATCATGTTTCGCCCTCCTCCGCAAGAGGGGGGCGGCGCTTTTTCCAATGTAGCAGCGTCCAAACCAGCACGCCAGCCCCGGAGACGGCGCCGGCGATCAGCACCCCCTGCCGCAGCCGGAGCCAGAGTGCCACATCCGCCTCCAGCCGCCCCCGCAGGATGGTCCAGCTCTCCGGGAAACCGCTTTGGACCAGCTCTTCCCCATATCGGGCGATCCAGGGCGCCAACACCCGGTCCAGCTGGCCGTCCGCCAGGAACCACAGCCCCGCCAGAAGTACCGCCCACGCCAGCCACACCATCCAGAGCCGCCGGGTCCGCCGCAGGAAGCCGCCGCTCCGGTGGAGCATTGGCCGCAGCCGCTCCGGTATCCACAGCAAAGAGGCATCCGCCCCCGCCCGGCGGCGCAGGGCCCGCTCCAGCACGGCGCACAGCAGCGCCAGCCCCACGGGGAAGAGCAGCGGCTTCCAGGCTTGCATGGTGTCGTAGTACCGCATCTCCGCAAAGTCCACCTCCAGCCTGCCCAGCCGCACCAGCCGCAGCAGGGCCCACCACTGGACGGCGGAGGCGGCCAGCAGCTTGCGGTACAGGTTTTCCCAAATTTTAGCATCCAACGATATATCACCGTACCGGGCCGGATGGACAGCCAGCACATAGCCGATCCATAAGAGGCCCACCGACAGCGGCCAGGCCGCCAGACTGACATAGGCCACCCGGAATGCCGCCAGCACACCCAGCGCCAGGCTGCCGATGAAACAGAGGTCGAACCGGGTCCGCAGCCGCAGCAGCAGGAGGC
>OGUF01000435.1_pt1 | contig 25648 bp, 34 predicted proteins | sample 1573681 | NCBI WGS metagenome assembly OGUF01 (sample SAMEA2582049, study PRJEB24529) | metagenome | biome: Human gut stool | place: China | collected 2011
TATTATAATTGCAAACAAAAAAGATAAACCGTTGGTAAAAATACCAGCGGTTTTACTATTTTATAAGTTGATTTTATATAAATATTGATATAGAATTATATATTCTAATGTTGATGTGTATTTTTAAATTATTATTAATTATACAGGAGAGAAATGATATGGAAAAAGAAAAAAGTATATCAGTATTTATGAAATACATTAATCATAGTATAAATAAAAATTTATATGAAGATGATTTTAATGATTTATGTGTAAATGTAAAAGATAAATTTAAAGATGTATCAATGTTTTTTGAGGAATATAGAACTTTATTTATTGAATTAATGTCAGTGATATATCAATCTGATATTCAAAAAAAACAAACAGGATTAATTAATTCTACAATTGCTGGATTAATGAAAGAATTAACAGAGTTATTAGATAGTATGTATATTTTATCAAATAAAAATTCTAATAAGGCAATATTTTGTTTGGTTAGAAAATTTTTTGAAGTATATGTACAGTTGATATATATTTTACAAGAAAATTCATATGAAAAATCTTTAGTATATAATATAAAAAGTGCTTTATTGATAGAGGAAGTTTCAAAAAGAAATGAAGAATTATCTTCTATAAAAAAACATATTAAAAATGATATTCTAGTAAATAAATATAAAAAGGATATGGAAAAAGATAAGTATAAAAATTGGTATTATTATTACTCTAAAAATAATGGTAATATTTTAATAAGCAGTTTTTCAAAATTGTGTTATCAGATTAATACGCCTTTTTCTGAAGATAAAAAAGTAGTAAAAACTATTTATAATAAAATATATGGACCTTTATCAAGTGATGCTCATGGATTTATATCAGATAGAAATGTTGTATGTATAAATGGAAAAAATAAATTTTTAAAATATAGAAATCCATATGGTATTAGTTATTGTATGGGTTTACTTAATTTATGTATACCACATATATGTGATAGTATTATTATATTTTATAAATTAATATTAAAAGAGGAAATTATTGAAGAATTTTTGAAGAAACAAAAAAAAATAACAGAACAAATAACTAGAATAGAAGGTGTTTTATCTATAGAAGATATGGTAAGAGTATAATTTATCAAAGGTGATTTTATTGATATATATTGTTAGTGTTGTATTAATAATTACATATATAAGTTTTTTATTAAATTTAGATATAAAAGATTGGTCTCAATTAATAACTGCTTTCATGGCTATTGGCGGTGTTATAATAGCATATTCTTATAATAATGGAATGAAGAATCAGAGAGAACAACAACTATTACAAAATAAAAGAGAATATTATAATAAATTTTTTGAAGCTTATATAGAATATGTAATTTATTCTGGTACAAATAATGAAAAGATAATATATAGTAAAGAATTTGCTATAACATTAAAAAAATTTAATATAGAATTATCAAGATTAAAATTATATGCATCAAAAGAAGTTATTATAATAGCCGAATGTCTAGATAAGTTTGAAGAAATTGATAAGAAATTTGAAATAGATAATAGATATAATTCTCCTATTTTAGATGGGGAAAAACATAAAAAAAATTTCTTAAAATTATTTACTAATGATGATAGTATAAAAACTTCTATTGATGATATAAGAGATAGTATATTAAAAACAAAGGAAATAGTGGAAGTATTAGAGAAAGATATCAATTGTAAGGAAGAATTCAATAATTTAAAAACTATAGGTGGTAATAATAAGGATAATTATTATGTATATTATTGTGCTATTTTGAATTTAATATGCACTAATATTTTAATTAAATTTATAAGAAAAGATTTATTGATAAAAGATTATGAAGAATTAGGTAAAGTTTTATATGGACCTAATTTATTATTAATTGATGATGATATAAAATATGTTGATAGAGAAAAGGATGAGATACATCATAAAGAAAAAGCACCTAAATAGGTGCTTTTTTTATACCCCAAAATAAGGAAAGGAAGTATATTTATGGATATTAAGATTATTTATAAACCAATAGATAAAATAGTTCCATATGAAAATAATCCTAGGCTGAATGATGAGGCTGTTGAACCAGTAGCAAACAGTATCAAACAATTTGGATTTAAAGTTCCAATAATAATAGATAGTAGTAATGTAATTGTTGCTGGTCATACAAGATTTAAAGCTGCTAAACAATTGGGTATGGATAAAGTACCTTGTATTGTAGCTTCTGATTTAACGAAAGAACAAATAAGAGCTTTTCGTTTGGTAGATAATAAAGTGTCTGAATTAGCTGATTGGGATTATGAGAAATTAGAAGAAGAATTAGCTAATATTAATAGTATTGATATGAATATTTTTGATTTTGATATGTCAGAAATAAATGATATTGTTGAACACTTAGATGAAGATATAGTATGTGATTCAGAATTGGAAAAAGTTTCATTAAGTGAAAAATTTTTATTTCCACCAACATCTGTATTAAATACAAGATGTGCACAATGGCAAGAAAGAAAAAGAGCATGGTTTAAGTATGGAATTAAATCTGATTTATCAAGAGAAAATATTAAAACTACAGGTAGTGCAGCAGGTTCAGTACCTAGATTTTATCAATATAAAGAGCAATGTGAGAAAGAATTAGGTCATAAATTATCAGTAACAGAGTTTACAGATAATTATTTGCATAAATACATGAAAGAAGATAGTTTATTAAAATTTACTAATACAGGTGGGATATTAAGTGTATTTGACCCTGTCTTATGTGAGTTAATGTACTATTGGTTTAGTTTTGATAAAGCAAAGATTTTAGACCCATTTGCAGGTGGTAGTGTAAGAGGTATTATTGCTTCAAAATTGAACAGGCAATATACAGGAGTTGATTTACGAAAAGAACAGATAGAAGCTAATATAAATCAGAGTGATGAATTATTATCCACAGATGATATAAAACCTAAATGGATATGTGGAAACAGCTTAAATATATCTTCGCTTGCAAAAGATGAGTATGATTTTATATTTAGTTGCCCGCCTTATTATGACTTAGAAATATATAGTGATGATAAAGAAGATTTAAGTAATCAAACTTATGAAGATTTTTTATCTATGTATAGAAAAATAATATTTGATAGTGTTAATATGCTTAAAGATAATCGTTTTGCATGTTTTGTTGTTGGAGATATTAGAAACAGAAAAACTGGCATGTATAGAAATTTTGTATCAGAAACTATAGCTGCATTTCATAATGCAGGAATGGAATTATATAATGAAATAATTTTATTAACAACATTAGGTTCTTTACCAATTAGAATGGGGAGAGGTTTTTCAATAAGTAGAAAAGTAGGTAAAACACATCAAAATGTATTAGTTTTTTATAAAGGAGACCAGAAGAAAATAAGAGATTTATATGGGGATATAGATATTTTAGAAATATCAGATGAAGATCTGGACATTTAATAGTACTTACCTTAACATATCAAGCACAAGGAGATGATGATATGTTAGAAATAATAAAACAAAGAGCATTTGAAGCTAAATGTGCATACAAAAAAGGTTTGATTACAAGAGCAGAAGCAAAAACAGATATTGAACCATATATAAAATTATTTAATAATAAGAGCATGGAAATTGCTAAGAAATACAATATGAAACCAAAAAAAATAACATTTGCAGGTTTTATTAGATAGGTAGGTTTAGAAACCTACCTTTTTTATTTGGAGGGAGAGTGATGGGAAATGAAAATTTAAGACCATGGGAAAGACAAGAAAATGAAAGCGAAAAAGCTTTTTCTGCATTTAAAGTCTATTTAGAAATGGAAGATAGGAATATTTGTCAGCTTGCTAAAAGGTTGTCAAAAAGTAGGCAATTAGTTGACAAATGGAAACAAAAATATAATTGGCAAGAACGTTGTATAGCATGGGATAAATCACTCCAGGAGATAGAATATAAAACTGCTGTAAGAGAACGTAAGAAGATGGCTAAACGTCATATCGCTATTGCAATGTCTATGCAAGCAAAGGCAGTAGAAGCATTAAAGAAAATAGATGTATCTAAACTAAATGCAAATGAAATTATTCGTCTATTTGATACTGCGGTTAAAATAGAACGTTTAAGTAGAGGTGAAGCTACAGAAAACCAAGTACAAGAAATAACTCAAAATATAAATACTATAACTGAAAATCCATTTGAAAATCTTACTAGAGATGAATTATTGAGGTTAATAAAATGAATAGAAACTTAGCTAGACTAGGTGCAAAGATAGAACTTGCAAGACGTGAGTTCTTTTTTTATGCCCAATTAAAAGCTCCAGAATTTTATAAATTAGATAGAGCTTTTTTAGTTGATATTTGTAATACGCTTCAAAATTTTATTACATCAGATAAGAAAGTATTAATCTTAAATGTTCCTCCTAGACATGGTAAAAGTCGTACAGCAGGATTATTTGTGGAATGGATATTAGGTAAAGACCGTACAAAAAAAATAATGACTGGAAGTTACAATGAAACTTTATCAACTATGTTCTCTAAAAATGTGAGAAATGATATACAAGAAGCTAAAGCAGATATATATAAACCAGTATTTCATGATGTATTTCCTTTTACATATATAAAACGTGGTGATGGTGCTATGAATTTATGGAGCTTAGAAGGTGGTTATAATAATTACCTTGCTACAAGTCCTACAGGTACAGCTACAGGTTTTGGTTGCGACCTTTTAATAATTGATGACCTTATTAAAAATGCAGAAGAAGCCAATAATGAAAGTGTAAAGGAAAAGCATTGGGAATGGTTTACAAATACAATGCTTTCTCGTCTTGAAGAAGGTGGAAAGATAATAATAATAATGACTCGTTGGGCTAGTGATGATTTAGCTGGTAGAGCCTTAGAACATTATTCTTGTGATGAAGTAGAACATATAAAATTTAAAGCAGTTTGTGATGATAATTCTATGCTATGTGATGAGATATTATCTGCTAAATCTTGTGAAGATAAGAAAAAAGCTATGGGGTTGGATATTTGGTCTGCAAATTATCAGCAAGAACCAATAGATTTAAAAGGCAGATTATATAGTAATTTTAAAACTTATACTGGTGATTTACCTACATTTAAACAAGTTAGGGCTTATATAGATACAGCAGATGAAGGCGACGATTATTTATGTTGCATTATCTATGGAGCTACTTTTCAAAATGAAGCATATGTATTAGATGTTATATATACTAAAGCATCAATGGAAGTTACAGAAAATACTGTAGCTCATGCTTTATATATAAATGGAGTAAATAAAGCTAAATTTGAAAGTAACAATGGTGGACGTGGATTTGCGAGAAGTGTACGACGTATTTTATTAGAAAAATTAGGAACTAATAAATGTGTAATAAAATGGTTTCACCAATCCAAAAACAAACAAGCTCGTATTTTATCTAATGCTACTTGGGTTATGGAACATATCTATTTTCCTGTTGGTTGGCAAAATAGATGGTCAGACTATTATGAGGCAATGACTAAATATCAACGTGAAGGTAAAAATAAACACGATGACGCACCAGATTCTACTACAGGCATAGCAGAAGATTTATCTAAAGGTGGCATGAGTATATTTAAGTGAGGTAATTTAATTTGAATTTAGAGCAAGCTAGAAATTTAATAAATAAATATTTATCTTATCACTCGGTATTTGTAAGAAATGCACTAATAGCACAGAGATATTATCTAGGAGATAACGATATATTGCATAGAGAACCAAAGGAAAAATTGCAGGGAGGAAAACCTAATCCTTTACGATGTGCAGATAATAAAATAGCTTTTAATTTTCATCAGTTATTGGTAAATCAAAAAGCAAGTTATCTTTTTACAGCTCCACCGCTATTTGATGTTAAAGATGATATTATGAATGAGCATATAGCAAATGTTCTAGGAGATGCTTATGCTAAAAAAGCTAAAGATTTATGTGTAGAAGCAAGTAATAGTGGTGTTGGTTGGCTACATTATTGGATTGATAATGTAAAAGGTTTTCGTTGGGCAGTTATTCCTTCTATGCAAATTTATCCAGTATATAGTACGAGATTGGAAAAAGAGCTACAGGCTGTACTTAGAACATATAAATCTATTGATGATGAAGGGAAAGAATGGGATATTTGTGAGCTATGGAATAATACGAAATGTGCTACTTATAGACAACGTGGAGAGGTATTTGAACCATATAATATTTTTACTACTTCGGGTATAAACGGACAGCCAACAAATATTTATAATCATAATTTTGAACAAATACCTTTTATTGAATTTCCCAATAATAATACATTAACTAATGATTTTAATAAGATAAAATCACTTATTGATGTTTATGATAAAACATATAGTGGATTTGTAGATGATTTAGAAGATATCCAAGAAGTTATTTTTATACTTAATAATTATGGAGGACAAGATTTAAACGAATTTCTAAATGACCTAAAATATTATAAAGCTATTAAAACAGAAAGTGATGACGCTTCTGACAAAAGTGGAGTATCTACATTAACAATTGAAATACCAGTTGAAGCAAGGAAAGAGTTATTAGAAATAACAAGAAAAGCTATTTTTAGTATGGGACAAGGTGTGGACCCACAACAGCAATCATTTGATAATACCAGTGGTGAAGCTATGAAGTTTTTATATTCTTTATTAGATTTAAAGGCTGGTTTATTAGAAACTGAATTTAGGCTTGGGTTTGGTGAACTTATACGTGCTATCTGTAAATATAAAGGATTTGAACCTAAACAGATTATTCAAACATGGACTAGAACATCAATTCGAAATGATGCCGAACTTGTCGATATGTGCAGTAAATCTGTTGGAGTAGTATCCAATAAAACTATTCTAAAAAATCATCCATTTGTTGAAAATGCAGAAGATGAGCAAAAACAACTAGAAGATGAGCAAAAGAAAAAGCAAGAACTAGAAGATATTTATAGTAAGGCTTTTAGCGGTGGTGAAGATAATGGCAATACTTAATGATGAGTATTGGAAAATAAGATTTGAACAGTTATACGAAGCACAGTTAAGCCAAGAAGATGAATTTTTAGAACGTATAAAAGATATGTATATGGAAGCAATATCTAATATTGAAAAAGATATTACCAAATGGTATATGCGTTTAAAAATTAATAATGATGTAAGTTTAAGAGCAGCTAAAATGCTTTTAAAAAATAATGAACTTGAAGAATTTAAATGGACCTTAAAACAATATATTAAACGAGCTAAAGAAAATGGTATCACCAATGATTGGACTAAACAGCTAGAAAATGCTTCAGCTAAATTTCACATATCAAGACTTGAAGCGATTAAATTGCAAATACAAGAACATTTAGAATATCTGTATGGAAATTATTTAGATGGAATGTATGAAGCTATGCAAGACACATATAAAGATACTTATTATAAAACAGCTTATGAATTACAGACAGGTTTTAATATGGGCTTTGAAATAGCACAAATAGATACAAAAACTCTTGAAAAAATTCTTACTAGACCATGGGCTATTGATAATTTAAATTTTTCTGACCGTATATGGAAAGATAAAAATAAACTAATTAATACCTTACAAAATACATTAGTGCAGCTTTTAGTAAGAGGGACACCGCAAGATAAAGTTGTAAAAGAATTTGCTAAAAAAATGAATACATCTTTAAGTCAGGCAGGGCGATTAATTGCGACTGAATCAGCATATTTTATTACTTTAGGTGAAAAAGATAGTTTAAATAATTTAAATGTTAAGGAATATGAAATATTAGCTACTTTAGACCGTAGAACATCAGATATTTGTATATATTTAGATGGGAAAGTGTTCAATATGTCTGATTTTAAAATAGGTATAACAGCTCCACCTTTTCATTGTTGGTGTAGAAGTTGCATAATTCCACATATAAAAAATTTAAAAGGAAGTCAAAGAGCTGCTAGAAATGATGAAAATAAAACATATTATATTGATGGTAATATGAAATATAGTGATTGGAAAGAAGTTTTTATTGATAAAACTAAAACCTATAAAGAATGACAAGATGATAAATATTGTTGTTCTTAATTTTAAGGAGATGGTTGAATGGATATATGGCATATATTAACAATAATTTTATTTACTACGCAGATAGTAAGTGGGATTTTGTGTAATGGAAATACTGTAGAAATAAATTTTTTGGTAAGAATGTTTTGGGTAATTATATGGAATATCATTTTATATAATGGTGGTTTTTGGACTTAGAAAGGTGGTGATGAAGATGTATAAATGGATTATGGAATATCTTAATTTATTTAAACAAGATTTCCCGTTTAGTGCGGTAGCTGATTTAAATGAATATGAGATTATTAGGATTATTCAAGACTGTGTAAAAAATAACCGCATTTATACAGCCGAAACGAAAGTTGCGGTTATTGGAACTGGAAAAATAGGACAATGTATAATAGGAAAGGAAGAATAATATTATGTATAGTAAACATGACTGGACAGAGGGAGAACTTATTACAAAAGATTTAATGAATAATATGGAAAAAGGAATTGAAGATGCTAATAATAGAGCAATGACTCCAGGACCACAAGGAGAAAATGGTCAATCTGCTTATGAACTTTGGAAATCTAAATCTGGAAATGAAGAAAAGTCAGAAGAAGAATTTTTGACATCTTTAAAAGGAGCTAAAGGGGATACCGGACAACAAGGACCAAAAGGAGATAAAGGCGACACTGGCGAACAAGGTCCAAAAGGCGATACGGGTGAAAAAGGTGAAACCGGTGCTCAAGGTCCGCAGGGCGAAAAGGGCGATACAGGAGAGCAGGGTCCGGCAGGTGCCGATGGAGCGGCAGGTGCTAAAGGAGATAAGGGTGATACCGGTGCTAAAATCACATCTATTGAGCTTAATATTAACGGTACTGCAATTACCGGTACAGCGCATTTAGATGATGAAAGTACGGCATCTATTACGGGCACATATACAGCCGGAGAATAAAGGAGATAAACAATGAATGTTGAAGAATATATTGCTTCTTTAAATCTTGCAGATGAAGCAAAAAAGAAAGCAACAGAAGGTTTAAAGAAATTTTTAAAAGATAATTATGTAGAAAAAGCAAAATTTGATGAAACTACTACAGCTAAATCTAATCTTGAAATGCAGATTAAAGAACGTGATAAACAGCTTGAAACATTGAAGAAAACAGCTGGAGATAAAGAAAAATTAGAAAGTACTATTCAACAGTTACAAGAAGAAAATAAATCTTCTAAAACTAAATACGAGCAAGATTTAAAAAATTTACGTATTGATAGTGCAGTAAAATTAAAATTAACTAACACAGCACAAGATGTTGATATTGTAGCAAGTTTAATTGATAAAACTAAATTAATTGTATCTGATGATGGTACAGTAACAGGCTTAGATGAACAGATTAATCCATTGAAACAATCTAAGCCTTTTTTATTTAAAAATGATAAACAAAGTTATGAGCCTAAAGTAGGTGGTAATCCTATAAATAATCCATTTAGTAAAGAACATTTTAATCTTACTGAACAAGGTAAATTATTTAGAGAAAATCCACAACAAGCTAGAGCATTGGCTCAAGCTGCTGGAGTAAATATTGGAGGTATTAACTAATGGCAACAACTTTACAAGATATTATTGTACCAGAGCTATTTAATCCATATGTGATTAATCGTTCTATGGAATTATCTGCACTTTACCAAAGTGGAATTGTTAGTAATAATGCAGAATTTGACCGTTTAGCAAGTGAACCAGCACCAATTCATCATATGCCATTTTTTGAAGATTTGACAGGAGATGCTGAAATTGTAATTGAAGGAACTAAATTAACACCTGCTAAAATTACATCTAATCAAGATATATCTACTACTATTCGTCTTGCTAAAGCTTGGGCTGCTACAGATTTATCTGCACAGCTTGCAGGAAAAGACCCTATGGAAGCTATTGCAACACTTGTTGCTAAATACTGGGAACGTCAACGACAAAAAGTATTACTTCGTATTCTTAAAGGCGTTTTTTCGTCTGAAAAAATGAAAGCAGAACATGTATATGATGTATCTACGTCAAGTGGAAAAGCTGCTAATATTTCTGCTTCTGCTTTTATTGAAGCCCTTCAACTTTTAGGAGATGCACAAGACCAACTTACAGGCGTAATTATGCATTCTAAAACAAAATCTTATTTAAAACAGCAAAATCTTATTTCTACAGAAAGAGATAGCAATTCTGTAGAATTTGAAACATATCAAGACCGTAGAGTAATTGTTGATGATGGTTGCCCAGTAGATGAAGGAGTATATACAACTTATCTTTTTGGACAAGGTGCTATTGCATTAGGTAATGGTAGTCCAGAAGGTTTTGTTGCTACTGAAACTGACCGAGAAAAATTAATGGGTTCAGGTATTGATTATCTTATTAATCGTCAATGTTTTATTATGCATCCACGTGGAATTAAATGGACTAATAAAGTAAGAACTAATGTAGAAAGCCCTACTTTTGTAGAGCTTGAAAATTCTACAAATTGGGAACGAGTGTATGATAAAAAACAAATTCGTATGGTAGCATTTAAGCATAAAGTAGGATGATATTATGCTAGAAGTAACTAAACTTAAAAATTTATTAGGGACTGTATCTGATGAAAAGGATACAGTCCTTCAATTTATTTTAGATGATGTTGAAGAAACAATACTAAATTACTGTAATATTTGTGAATTACCTGAAGGATTAGTAAATACTGCTTATAGAATGGCTATGGATATTTACAGAAATGAGAATATTGGTAATGAAGAAGGTTCTAGTGGTGATATAACAAGTATAAAAGAGGGAGATATAACTGTTAATTTCAGCAACAGTTCTAATAATATTGTGTTTGCTAACTCCGTATTAAAAAATTATATATTTCAATTAAGAAAATATAGGAGATTATCAAAATGAGTATATTAGATAAATCTAGGCTAAAAGCTAAAATAGCTATAGAGAAATTATATGAAGATACTTGTAATATTTATACTTATGAAAAAATAAATGATATTAATACAGGTATTACTAGACAAGTAAAAAAAATTTATCTTGAAAATGTTTCTTGTAGAATGTCTTTTTCTAATTTTCCTAGTACAACAGATGATGAGCAAGCTAAACTTACACAAAGTATTAAATTATTTTTACCTTCCGATATACTGATAAAAGCTGGTTCTTATGTATCCATATGTAGACAAGGGTTAACTACAGATTATGTTTGTAGTGGTAAACCTGCTATTTATAAAACACACCAAGAAATAAATCTTGAGTTATATAATGATTTTGCATGATGAAAAAGAATTTTAAAAAGTTAAAACAATTTGAAGCTAATTTAGAAGCATTAAATGAACATAAAGATTTATTTATAAGACAAATGGCTAATGAATTAGCAACGATATTTTTTACAGAAGTAAAAAAAAGAACTCCAGTAGGTAAAGGTACATTTGAAGTAATAGGCAAAATCAAACGAGGTAAAAATAAAGGAAAAGTTAAGTTAAAAAAAATATCTCAAGGTGGGTCATTACGCAGGTCTTGGTATATAACAAAAGCTATTAAACATAGGAACTATTATATAGCTTCTATAGTTAATCCTATGGAATATGCAAGTTATGTTGAAAATGGGCATAGACAAAAAGTAGGTAGATATGTACCTGTTTTAGGAAAACGATTAAAAACAAATTTTGTGGAAGGTCATCATATGATGAAATTATCTGCTAAATTAGTTGAGCAAGAAGGATATGCTTATGTACAGCAAAGATTTTACGATTTTTTAAGGAGACACTTACATGGTTGATGTAAATGGGCAAGATATTGTAAAAGGTATAATAAAGGCTTTAAATAATGAATTTGGTAATAACTACACTTATTATATAAATGATATTCCACAAGGATTTGAAGAACCTTCTTTTTATGTAAGATTATTAGATAGTAGTTTTAATCTTATATATGGCAATCGTTATCTTAGAAAAAATATATTTATGATAAGGTACTTTCCTAAAAGTGAGTTAGAACCACAACAAGAAATAAATGCTATTTTAGATAGACTTTATCCTATATTAGAGTATATTTATATGGAAAATGATTTAATTCGTGGTACAAATATGGAAGCTAATATAGTAGATAATATTTTACATTTACAAATAAATTATGATTTCTTTATAGTAAGACCAATACAACGAGGTCCATTAATGCAAAAATTAATTCAAAAACAAAAGGTGAAATAAATGTATACTAAAACGCAGATTTTGCAATCTAAAAAATATCGTCAGTATAAAGATATACTAGCGGTTATTTTATCTAATAATAAAAATTATACACATGAAGAAATAAAACAAGAATTAGATAAATTTTTATCTACTCCAATAAAGGAAGAAAAAAATTAGGAGGAATAAATTATGGCTTTAGGTGGCGGCACTTGGCTTACACAAAATAAAAAATTACCAGGTACTTATATTAATTTTGTTAGTAAAGTACGTGCTAGTGTAAATATGGCAGACCGTGGATATGCTGCAATGCCTTTAGATTTAGATTGGGGTATTGAAGGTGAAGTATTTACAGTAGAAAATGCTGATTTTCAAAAAAATTCCATGCTTTATTTTGGTTATGATTACAGTCATGAAAAAATGAAGCCTTTGAGAGATTTATTTAAAAATCTTAAAACAGGTTATTTTTATAGAATTAATAATGGAGCAATTAAAGCTAGTAATAATTTAGCAACTGCTAAATATGGTGGCGTTCGAGGGAATAACTTTACTATTGCAATTCAGCCTAATATTGATGATGAAACAAAATATGATGTAATTACTTATTTGAATGAATATAAAGATACTAATAATTCTATGATAGGAATGGTACAAATTGGCAGTGCAACTACAGCACAAAAAGATACTACATTTACTATGATAGATAAACAAACAATTTCTACATGGGCAGAAATTACAGATAATGATTATGTAGTATTTAAGCGTACAGGCTTATTATCTGAATCTATTACATCTGGTACACCGCTTGAAGGTGGTAGTAATGGTGGTGAAATATCTGGTTTGCAATACCAAGATTTCTTAGAAAAAATTGAACCATATTATTTTAATATTTTAGGCTGTGCTTCTACAGATGAAACTATTCAAGATTTAATGATACAGTTTACTAAGCGTTTGCGTGATGAAGTAGGAGCAAAATTTCAATGTGTAGTTTATGGATATGAAAATGCTGATTATGAAGGTGTTATTAGTATTCAAAATTCTGTTATAGATAAAGGGGAAAGTCCTGCAAATTTAGTTTATTGGGTAACCGGCGCGGAAGCTTCTTGTGCTGTAAATGCAAGTTGTACAAATAAAACATATGATGGTGAATATACTATAAATACAAATTATAAACAAACAGAATTAGAAAAAGCTATTACAAATGGTATGCTTATATTTCACCGTGTAGCAGATAATGTTGATGGTGATATAGTTGGAGATATAAACATTCTTAGAGATATAAATACATTTACTTCTTTTAGTAAAGAAAAAAATGAAGATTTTTCTAGTAATCAGGTTATTCGTGTATTAGACCAACATGCCCTTGATATAGCTAGATTATTTAATAAAACATATTTAGGAAAAGAGCCAAATGATGATGAAGGTCGTATGGCTCTTTGGGGCGATATTGTAGCATATGAAAAGGAAATGCAACGAATAAGAGCAATTACTAATTTTAAGGCAGAAGATGTGCCAATCCCTACAATGGGACAATCAAAAGAAACTGTTTTAAGTGAATATGCTATACAACCTGTAATGTGTATGGAAAAACTTTATATGAATATTATTGTAGCTTAGAAAGTTGGTGATTATTAATGGATACGAATAGAACAATGCATGCTAAGGATGTTGTATCTGCAAAATTAGCGTCTTGTGTTATAAATAATTTAAATGGAGAAAGATTTTTGCTTATGCAAGCTAAAAATTTAGAAGCAAAAGCTGAAAAAAATAAGGTAGAAGTACCTATTCTTGGACGAACAGCAGTAGGACATAGAACAACAAATGTTAATTATACAGGTTCTATGACTATTTATAATAATACTTCTCGTTTTAATGAGCTTGTTAAACAATATCAAGATACAGGGCAAGATTTTTATTTTGATATTATTATTCAAAATTATGACCCAACAAGTTCAGTAGGTAGTCAAACTGTTATTTTAAAAGATTGTAACTTAGATGGTGCAACAATAGCTGGTTTTGATGCTGATGGTGATTGGCTTGAGCAAGATGTAGATTTTACTTTTGAAGGATTTGAAATGCCTGAAAAATTTAAAGACATTGATGGAATGAAATAAATGCTGAAAAATAATTTTTTTATATATATAATTAAAATAATTAGTTATATATAAAGGAGATTATTTTTATGAAAAAATTTTTATTAATTTTATGTACATTAATTTTTTTAGGATTTAATCAAGTAGGTTTTGCCCAACAGTATACTAATTATGATTATAATTTTACTATTAATTTTCCTGATGGTTGGAAAATTAATGAGGTAAATAATCCTAATGATAAAAATGGTTTTAATATTAAAGCTAGTATAAAAACAAACGATTTATTTGGAATAATACTGGTTTATCCAAAAGTTGAAAATATTGGAACAGAAGGAGCTACTCCAGATAATAGTTTAACAGCATGGGATAGAAAAAAAGTTTTAGATGAAATGATACAAGGGGTAAAAGATAGAAATAGTAATACAGTTATAACTTATTCGGGATATGAAAAATTTCGTAATAATGGATTTTTGATATTAAAAACTCAAGAACCACCATATCAAAATAAAACTTTTAGAGTAACTTATGCAAATACTTTTATAGGAGGTACAAGTTTCTTTATAGTTTTTATGACTCTTGGTGATAACACATACTGGAATGAATTTTCTAATACTTTAAATAGTTTATCAACTTTATAAAAATAAAAGCCATTTACTTTTTAGTAAGTGGCTTTTATAGTTTAAAATTAAGGAGAGATATAAATGAGTGATAATTTAAAAGCTTTTATGGCTGAAAGTGCTATTAAATATAAAGAAGTTGATTATATAGCGTCTGAACGTTTTATTGATGAAAAAGGTAATCCTATACCATGGAAAATTAAAATTTTAACTGCAACAGAGTTAAGTAAATTGAAAGCACAATGTAAAAAACGTGTAACTAATCCTAAAACACAACAATCATATATTGAAACAGATTCAGCTAAACTAGCAGATTTAATGATAGAAAATACTGTTATTTATCCAAATTTAAATAATGCAGAATTACAAAATAGCTATGGTGCTATAGGTGCAATAGATTTAGCAAAAAAAATGCTCATTCCTGGAGAGTATAACGACTTAATACTTGCAGTTAATGAAGCAAATGGTTTTGAGTCTGGAATGGAAGCGAAAATTAAAAGAGCAAAAAACTTATAAACGGCAATGATATTTATTCTAATATAATGTATTATTGCCTACACAAATTGCATAAATTACCAAGTGAAATATTAAGCCTGTCTGAAGAAGAACAGGCTTTTATTTTTGCAGCAATCGCTATAAAAATGAAAAGAGATAAAGAAGCAGCTAATAAAACTAAAATTAAAAGGAGATGATATTTTGTCTACTTTAGAACAGTTTATAAAAATGAGAGATGGGATATCTAATCCTATTAATAAAGCTACACAAGCAGTGAATAAACTTTATCTAGCAGAAGAACAAATGGCAAATAGCACTTTAAAAGCTGAACAAAGTATGGAAAATATGGCTAATGGTGTAAAAAATAATATAGCAGGAATAAATAAAACTATTCCTTATACTATAGGACAATTAGAAGCATTAGGAGCATATCAAGATAAGTTGGGACGTTGGCATGGTGCTGATGGTAAATATTTAAAAGTTAATATAGATACTATACAAGCTGAAAGAAATGTTTCTTCATTAAAAGAAAGTATTGAAAGTTTAAAAGATAGCTTAACAGGTTCTTTTATAATTGGAAGTATTTTTGGTGATATGATATTTAATGCGATAGAAGAAATAGCTTCAATCCCTAGCAAATTAATCAAAGCTTCTGACGCATATTCAGGTATTATGGCGAGATTAAACTTAGTTGCTGGTGGACAAGAGCAAGCAATAGCTTTGAATGAACAAATTTATCAATCGGCACTTAGAGCAAGAGGTCCTTATGATGTAATGGCAGATAGTGTATCTAAAATTGCAATGACTGCAAAAGAAGCATTTCCTGACCCAAGAACTGTAGTACCTTTTATGGAAAATATTCAGAAGTTATTTAATATAGGTGGTACAGATATTGAAAGACAAAAAGACGCTTTATTACAATTAACACAAGCTCTTGGGTCTGGTAAATTGCAAGGTGATGAATTACGTTCTATAGCTGAAGCTGCACCATTAATAGAAAAATATATTGCTGATTATATGGGTGTATCTATGGGAGAAATAAAACAATTAGGTGCAGATGGTGAAATAACAGCAGAAATAATTAAAAATGCTATTTTAGGAGCAACGGATGAAATAAATAAACAATTTGAAACTATTCCTATGAAATGGGAAGATATTTGGACTAATATTCAAAGTAGAATAAGTCATGCGTTTCAACCTGTATATGTAGAAATTAATAAATTAGCTAATAGTTCATTAGTAAAAAGTTTTGCAAATAATTTAGTTGCTGCTGCTACTATTGGAGCTAATGCTATTAATGGACTTATAAACAATATAAAATGGCTAAATAGTGAATTTGATAATTTTTATAATAAAAATAAATTTGCTATTGATACTATAATGGTTGGTTTTGGTGGTGCTATTAGTGTATTAGGCTTATATGGTATAGCTCTTGCTAGTGTAACTACTAAAACGGCTATTTTGGGTGTGATAAGTAAAGTAGGATATGTATTGCAATTTATAGCATATGTTCCTACAGCAATAAAACTTATTCGTACTCTTGGAATAGTGCAAACTTTAACTGCTATGAGTGCTGCTGAAATGTGGGGCGCAATATTTTTGCCTATAGGTGCAGTAGTAGCAGGAGTATATATACTTACTGATGGATTTAATAATTTAGGAGTTGTAATTGAATATACATTTTCTATTTTGTTAGGTATGTTGACATCTGCTGGTATTGCTTTGAGTGGATATATCGCTTATTTAGCTATATATAATGGATTGCAGTTATTGGCTACAGCATATACTTTTGCTTATAATACAGCACTTGGTTTATCTAGTGCTAGTAAATTATTAGCTATAACATATACATTAATGTATAATACAGCGCTTGTGTTAACTAATTCTAGTTTAGCTATTTCTTATACTAGAACTATAGCTGTAAGTATCGCACAAAGATTAATGGCTGTTGCAACTTTATTATCTAGTGGAGCAATGGCTGTATTAAATGCAACTATTTTGCGTAATCCTATATTATGGCTAATAGGTTTGATTGTAGCTGTAGTTGGTGCTTTTATTGGATGGCAAATAGCAAGTAATGGTCTTAGAAATACTTTAGCTTCTGTGTTTACTTCTATAGCAAGTACAGTAGCTGAAGCTATTAATTTTATGATTGAAAAAATTAATGGTTTGATATCTGCTTTTAATGTTGTTAAATCTACAGTAAATGAAATATTTGGAACAAGTTTTAGTGCTACTGGTGAAATTACTTACAGAGCAGATTCTAAAGCTTGGGGACAGACTGCCGGTGATTTTGTTCGTAATTTTGATATACACAATTATTTACCAAGTATTGATACTGATAATTTAGGTAATATAAATTCTGTACCAGAAGGAATAGGAAATATTCCTTCTTATGAAGATTTAGCAGGAAAAGATGATACTGCTAAAAATACTAAAGATACGGCAGATAATACTAAAAAAATAGCTGAAGCTATGGATATAATGGACGAAGATTTAAAATTTATGAGAGATATTGCTGAACAAGAAGTAATAAATAAATATACTACTGCTAAAATTGAAATTAATATGGAAAATATAAATAATATTTCCAAAGATGTTGATTTTGATGGAATTATAACACATATAGGTGAACAAATAGCAGAAGCTACAGCAAATGGAGCTGAGGCGGTGCATATATAATGGCATATTATTTTTATTTAGATGATATGATGTTACCTATTCCACCAGCTAAAATGGATATACGTATAAAAAATAAAAATAAAACTGTAAATCTTATAAATGAAGGAGAAATAAATATTATTAAAACAGAAGGTCTGAAAGAAATATCTTTTGAGCTTCTTTTGCCTAATAGTAATTATCCATTTGCAGACTATTCCCAAAGCGATACAGAAATAGGAGTATCTGCATTTAATAATTTGTTTGGTGGTTCAATAGGAATTTTAGGTAATTTATTAAATGAATATTCATTTAAAGGAGCTGAACATTATTTAGAAAAAATAAAAATAGCAAAAGAAAGTAAACAGCCTTTACGATTAATAATAATGAGAATGACACCTAGTTTTGAAGTTTTGTTTGATACTAATTTATTGGTTACCATTGAGAATTATAGTATACGTGAAGATGCTAAAAATGGATTTGATGTTGTAGTGCCTTTACAACTAAAAGAGTATAAGTATTATGCTACAAAAGAAGTTGAGGTAAAAACTGATGAAAATGGCAAAGAAACATATACTATAAAAGAGAATAGACCTACAGATAAAATTACTCCTAGTGTTTGGAAAGTAACAAAAGAAAAATCTGTATATGAAGCTGTAAAATTAGCGAGTGGAGGTAGTTTGAATTGGCGTAGCGTTATGAATTTGAATAAAATGTATAATCCATCAACACCTACATTAAAAGAGGTGTTAAAACTTGAATAATAGCAATGAATTATTAATAACCATTCATACTGTTGATAATAAGTGCTATATACCAGTTGTTGAAGATAATGTAAATATTGAATATTATCGTAAAGGGCAACCAAGCTAATTTCCATCTAAGCTAGTACAAGATGAATTGTTGGATATACAAGAAGGATATAGAGTAAAAGTACAACGTGGTGATGTAGGTATATTTTTTGGTTTTGTATTTAAACGTAATTTAGATAAAGATAATATTTTATCTATTATTGCTTATGACCAGCTTAGATATCTAAAAAATGAACAGATTTATAATACAGTAAATAAAAAAGCAAGTGAAATAATAAAACAGTTAGCTGAAGATTTTCAGCTAACTGTTGGTGATATTGCAGATACTGAATATGTAATTCCACGATTTAGAGCAGGTAAACAAACTTTATTCGATTTAATGCAGACAGCTATAGATATAACTACAGAAGCTACAAAAAATTTATATGTGCTTTATGATGATTATGGAAAGTTGACTCTTAAAAATATAAATGATATGAGAGTTGATATTTTAATTGATAGTGAAACTGCTGAAAATTTTAGTTTTACTTCTGATATAGATAAGGACACATATAATGATATTGTACTTTATTTTGATAATAAAGATACTAATGCACATGAAATTAGTAATATTGCTATGGATACAAAAACTATAGCCAAATGGGGACTTCTTAGAAAAATAAAATCTGTAAATCCTGAAAAACCAATAAATCTTGATGAATTGGCGAAAGCAATGCTTAAACGTTATAACAGAGTAAGGCGTACATTATCTATAAAAAATGCTTTTGGAGATGATAGAGTTCGTGGTGGTTCTAGTATATTTGTTAAATTATATATAGATAAACAAGAAATAAATATGAAAATGTTAGTTGAATCAGTTAAGCATACTTATACTAATAATTCACATTTTATGGATTTAACACTTAAAGGAGGGATTTTTGAGTGAGTATTGTTGCTTTAAAAGAAGCCATACAACAATTAGTAAAACAACAATTAAATAGTGCTAATCTATGTGATTACAGTCTTGGTGTTGTAGAAACTATTAATCCCTTAACGATTAGAATTGACCAAAAAGAATTACTTACAGAAGAATTTTTAATTTTAACTGATTTAGTTAGAGATTTTGATGTTGATATAACTGTTAATCATATAACAGAAAATAAATCAGGTGGTAGCGGAGACGCTTTATTTGAAAGTCATAATCACGCTTATAGCGGGCGAAAACGAATTACTGTGCATAACGGTCTATCAGTCGGTGAGAGCGTTATTTTAATTCAGCAATCGGGCGGACAAGAATTTATTGTTTTATCTAGGTCTACTAATCATACAAATTTGACCGGTCAGTGGGGTTGATAATATGGGATTTTTACCACAAGGAACAGATACGGATTTAAATATAAATATAGCGACAACAAGCATAGTTCCTAATAAATCGTACCGCATGAAAATAGCTGATGAAAAAATATTAGGTAATATTGATGAATTAGATGCAATAGTACAAGCTTGTTATAAAATATTAAATACAGAAAGGTATCAATATGTTATTTATAGCTGGAATTATGGCATAGAATTACAAGATTTATTTGGTAAACCTATACCATATGTATATAGTGAATTACCAAGACGAATAAAAGAAGCTTTAATACAAGATGATAGAATAAATAGTGTAGAAGATTTTGAGCTGTCTTATGATAAAGGTAATGTACTAGCTAAATTTACAGTAAAAACCAATCTAGGCAACATTGAAATGGAGAAGGGAGTGAATATTATTTAAATGTATGAAAATCAAACAGAAAATATTATTTTAAATAGAATGCTTGAAAAAGTACCAAATAATATAGATAAAAGAGAAGGGTCTATTATTTATGACGCAAGTATGCCTGCAGCAATAGAATTTATGCTTTTATATGCGACTGTAGATTATTTTATAAAAAATACTTTTGGCGATACTGCTGAAAGATATTTTTTAATATTATTAGCTAAAGACCGTGGATTATCTCCTTATCCAGCAACATATGCAATAGTAAAAGGCGAGTGTACTCCTACTAATATAAATATTAGTATAGGCACTCGCTTTTCTTATGATGATGTAAATTATTCTATTATTGAAAATCTAGGTAATGGGCAATATTTATTAAAATGTGAAACTGTAGGAACTATTGGAAATAAACCAAGTGGAAATTTAATTCCTATTAATTATGTAAAAGGTCTTGAAGTTGCTAAACTTTTGGAAGTTACTATTCCAGGAGAAGAAGAAGAAGCGACAGAAGATTTTAGAAAAAGATATTTAAATAGTTTTGATAATCAAGCATATGGTGGAAACATTTATGATTATAGAGAAAAGGTAAATGCTATTGAAGGTGTGGGTGGAGTAAAAGTTTATCCTGTTTGGAATGGTGGAGGAACTGTAAAAATTGTATTTATGACTAGTGAATATAAGCCACCTACTACAGAATTTATACAACAGGTACAAGCTAAATTAGACCCAGAACAAAATAAAGGAAAAGGGATAGGAATAGCACCTGTTGGTCATGTTGTAACTGTTAATGGAGCCAGTAATTCTTATATAAAAATTAATCTTAATGTTACATTTAATAATGGAAATTTTGATGATTATAAAACGAAAATAGAAAAAGTTATTGATGATTATTTTTTTGAATTAAATTCTAAATGGCAAGATACACAAAAAGTAACAATGGACGTATATGAGAATAAAGGTATTGTAGTACGTATAAGTCAAATTGAAAGTCGCATTTTAGATATTGAAGGTGTGGATGACATTGAACATACTAAATTAAATGAGTTGGAAGAAAATTTAATCTTAGATGTTAATGCTCTTGCTGTTAGAGGTGAATTAAGTGGATAATTTGGAACGTGAAGTAAAAGTACAAAGATATTATCCTAATGTTATTGCTAATGCTGATGAGTTTAAACAGCTTGCTATATTGGAAAATGAAGAATTTAAATCTATATGGGAAGTTTTATTTAAATGGTTTAAGAATAGATTTGTTAGTGAGGCTGACTTAGAAGGTGTACGACGATGGGAGCAAATGTTAAAAATTATACCATCAAAAGAAGCAACTCTTGAGGATAGAAAACAATTTATATTAAGACGAATAAATACTATATTACCGTATACAATAAGACGATTACAACAAATATTAAATGCGGTGTATGGTGATGACTTTGCTGTAGTTTCTACCAATAAAAAATATGAACTTTGGGTGGATATTGATAACCGTATTATATTAAAAACCCCTAGTATGCGTACTTTATTGCGAGCGATAATTCCAGCTAATTTAATAATAAAAATATTACAGGAATTAAATGCAGATTTATTTTTATATGCTGGTGGTATTGTGAGTAATGTAAATACAATACAAATTACGATGGGTAAAGAATTTACTATAAATGAACCATATACAAAAATGATTATAGTAGGCAATGTTTCTACGCTTACAATTATAAGTTTAAAAACTAAAAATATATAAGGAGATTATTATATGGCTAAATTTGATGATTTAACTATAACTAATAATGGCTTAGATATGATTGCATTATCTCAATCAGGTGCAAAACTAATTTTTACAAAGATAAAGTTAGGTGATGGGCAGATAGGTGATAATGATGTTATGAAGCTTACAGACATAATAAATGAACGAATGACATCACAAATATCTAGTATAGAAGCCAAAGGTGAAGGTCAAGTTGCAATAAAATTTACGGTAGATAACTCAGAACTTACAAGTGGTTTTTTTGTAAGAGAAATAGGAATTTTTGCTAAAATAAATGAAGGCGGAGAAGAAAAATTATATGCTTATACTAATGCAGGGAATTATACAAATTATTTAGCAGATAATAAAACACCAATTGATGCTATTATTACAAAAATTGATTTAGCTATTGGTAATGCTACTGACATAAATTTTACAGTAGATAAAAGCATTATTTATGTATCTCTTGAAGATTTAGAAACAAATTTACAAAAACACAATTCTAATATAGATAGCCATACAGAAGCCTTTACGAAACATAATGATGATGAAAATGCACATGATAATCTAATAAAAAAATTATTTGATTTATCTGAAGTAACATTAGAAAGTATAAAATCAAAAATAAAAGATTGGTCTAAAGAAGTTTGTTTACCATTATCTGGTGGAACTATGAAAGGTAATATAAATGCTAGTGGTTATAATATTACTGCTACTAAATTTATAGGGAATCTTCAAGGTAAAGCCGATAGTGCAACAAAGGCAAACCAAGATAAAAATGGTAAAGATATTACAGGATATCTTTATAAAACAGAAGATCTAACATTAAATTCAAATGCTGAAATTTTAACAGTAGGAAATATTTCAGAAATACTCAATTCTTTTTGTACAAAATTTAAAAATATACAAGGTACTGCATCTTATGGTGAAAACTCACCAACAAGCATAAAAAGTTTAAACGATAATAAGGCACCAAAAACAAGCCCAGCATTTAGTGGAACACCAACAGCTCCAACTCCTGGAGTTGATACAAATAATACACAACTTGCTACTTGTGGATTTGTTAGAAATGCTATAGCAAAGTACGCACCTATGTTAGATACAATGAAAAAATATATCCAGTTGGAAGTATTTACATGTCTACTGTATCTACTAATCCAGCTACGTTGTTTGGCTTTGGTAGATGGGAAGCAATGCCAGCAGGTCGTGTATTATTAGCACAAGGTACTGCAAGTTGGGGAACTTATAATGCAGGAAGTACTGGCGGTGAAGCAACTCACCAACTCACTGTGGGAGAATTACCCTCTCATGGTCATAGTGCCAGTACAAACAATGTTAATCAAAATGGTAATATAGGTTGGTTACAAGCAGGAAAAGATTATGATTTTAGTGGAGTTTTTGCTACTAGCTATAAAAACCACGGTGCTAACGTTGGTAACGGTGAATCTACTGGGGTTTGGAATTGTATATTCGATAGTACGCATAGTCATAACGTAACAATCAATAATACAGGGAGTAACCAAAGTCATAATAATTTACAACCATACATCAGTGTTTATATTTGGAAACGTACAACTTAGTAGCTGTGGGGGAATTGCCACAGCATACACATACTGCTTCTACAAATACTACAGGTTCACATGCCCACACATATAGGACATTTTATGGCACAACCGGATATGGACCAGATGGTTCTAGTGATAGAGAAAAAACTATAAATACTGGGTCTAGTGGTAATCATACTCATACTGTAACAATTAACAATACTGGCTCTAATCAGGCTCACAATAATTTACAACCATATATTGCAGTATACATCTGGAAGACGGAAAGACCTACAGCTTTGTTCTGGGCGGCATCACACGCAAGGGCGACAGCACGGCAACCACGGTAAAGGGCTATTTTGATGCACCGGAGATTGCGGATGAGCTGAAGAGTTCAGAAGCATCGGATGAGGAAACGGAAGAAACAGAACACGATCAGGAAAATAGCCAGAAACGAGATCCGAATGCGGAATCCGAAACGGGGACCAGCACGGAAACACCGGATGAGAAGCAAACTTCCGAAGACAGTGCGAAAATGACAGAAGCAAAGCAGCAGGAGACGGAAGACGCAAAAAACAGTATAGAGAGCAGCACACAGAAAGATACAGACAACGGCGGAGGGCAAAACTGAACCGCCGTTGTTTTAATCTTCTGGAATTCGCTGAATCGGTTCTTTATTCGGGAAAATTAAAAAAATAAAATTTTTTGAAAAAAGTGCTTGACCAAATCGACACTATCGTATATAATAATCCTCGTTGCAGCAATGGGCTATCGCCAAATGGTAAGGCAACGGACTCTGACTCCGTCATTTCAAGGTTCGAATCCTTGTAGCCCAGCTGCTTAGAAGGCTTCCGCAAATTCGGGAGCCTTTTTCGTATTTGCGTACAAGTTGTGCAATCGGTACTGAACACGAACCGATTTTCCTGCATTCTTTTACGGAAAAACAGTTGTGAATCCCCGAAGAATGTGAGATAATAGGGAACGATTTCTATTTTAAAGGGTATTACAGACCAGAAGGAGGGAAAACCATGTATTCTTTTGACAGCAGAGTGCGTTACAGCGAGGTAGACGAAGACAGGAAGCTTTCCCTGACCGGAGTGATCAATTACATGCAGGACTGCTCCACGTTTCAGTCGGAGGACTTAAACATGGGAATTGATTATCTCACGGAAAAGCACCGTGCATGGTTGCTTTCTTCCTGGCAGATCATTGTGGACCGTTATCCGAAACTGGGAGAACGCATTGTGGTGAGTACCTGGCCCTATGATTTCAAAGGCATTTACGGACTGCGTAATTTTACGATCCAGGATCCGGAGGGCAATTACCTGGTGCGGGCCAATTCCAACTGGTTCTTCTTTGACACGGAGCACGGAGTACCGGTGCGCGTGGGGGAGGAAGACATCCGGGGATACGGCGTGGGACAGGAGGAAAAGCTTTCCATGGACTACGCGCCGAGAAGAATTCCGCTTCCGGCTGAGTATGAGGAATATCCGCTCATTGCGGTGGCGGCACATCACATTGACACAAATCATCATGTGAACAATGCCCAGTATGTGGAAATCGCGCGTGAGGTATTGCCTGCGGGACTTCTCATCCGGGAACTCCGGGTGGAGTACAAGAAAGCGGCAGTCCTTGGCGACCAGATCATTCCGCGCGTCAGCGTGGAAGAGGGGTGCTATACAATAGCCCTCTGCGATACAGAAGGAAAGCCTTACGCAGTTGTATGGCTGCGGACAGGCGTTACTGTACACGGGTAGGGATTTTCT
>OGUF01000436.1_pt1 | contig 25585 bp, 32 predicted proteins | sample 1573681 | NCBI WGS metagenome assembly OGUF01 (sample SAMEA2582049, study PRJEB24529) | metagenome | biome: Human gut stool | place: China | collected 2011
ATATCTAATAATTCACTTGCTTGTTCTTGTGTATAACCTGCACTTTTTCGTGCTTCTATAAGTAGTAATCCGAAATCTTTTATCATGGTTTATTACCTCAATTAGAATTACAATAAAATTAATAGTACATATGGTTGCTACCCACTAAATAAGCTATAAGTTACAATAATAACGGTTTAATCAAAACCCACCGCCAAGCGTTCGTTGTAATATGCGATTTTAATTAAGTTTTTCTTCCATACTTTGTATTGATTTTAACTATTTATTTTTTCTTTTAATTGTTCTACGTCAGTCATGATATTATTCTTTTATTTCAATAAATCATTTATCTTTACATTTAAAACCTTTGCAATAGCAATAATTGTATTAACACCAGGATTTTTTCTTTTTCCAGATTCAATATCACTAATAGTTGATTGTGGAATTTTAGCTAAATTTGCTAATTCGTTTTGAGATAAACCTTTCACATTTCTAAAATAAGAAATATTATTTGATAAAGATTCTTTCATATATTTATACCTCCTTATCTGATTTATTATAACCATTCTATCTTAAAACAGATAAAACGTCAATCTGTTTTAAGATAGAAAATAATAAAAAATTTATGGTATAATCTGAATTAAGATTAATAATTGAAAGTAGTTGATTTTATGACTCTAGGTCAAAGAATAAAAGAAGAACGAACGAAACAAGGCATTAGCATGAATAAGCTTGCTAAATCTGTAGGAATTGCACAATCAGGATTAAGTGATTTAGAAGCAGGAAAACGACAGGTATCTTTTGAAACTGCTATCAAATTAATTGAAGCTTTAGGATTTAAACCACATGAATTTTTTTCTAATGAAATACCAACTCAATCACCAGAAATAACTCGCTTATTAAAAGCAGCTAAAAAACTACCTAACAAAGAATTAGAATTATTAATTAAGCTTATTGAATTACGAATTAAAGATTTTTCATGAGTGGTGATATATATGAACTATTTTTTTAAATTTTTTAAAAGTAATGAATCTGTATTTGCAGGTGGTATTTCAATTCTTATTTGTCTCGTTTGTTGGATATTACCAGCCAATACACTTATTGCCTTTTGGCATCTAGTTAGCATAAGTTCCTTTTTATTATTAATTATTTGGTATTTATTGATACAACAATATAATACAAAAATAAATTACGACAAAAAAATGATGATTATGAGAAAAAATTTAATGAACAATTAAAAAAACTTATCTTTAAAACTCAAATTGTTAATTTTGAAAAAGATAGAAGAATGATATTATTCAAAACGAACATAAATAATATCATTTTAACTAATATGTTAATAACAATGTATGAAGTTCGAAATGGATATGAAACCAGAATTGGTATATTAAAAATACATCATATTCAGGAAAACGATATAATTCAAGCAGATATTATTTCCCTAAACAATAATATTAATATATCTTCATTACACAAAGAAAATATTGTTATAAAACTTGGTATTTCTAATGAATCATTAAACGAATTATTAAATAACCGAAGATATTCCCAATAATTATTTCTTTTTGTAATACATCTCAATCTAGTTTTAAAACTTCTTTGTTAAAAATAAAATTCTAATTTTTTTCATAAAATATTTTTCTTATACAAATAATGAAAGTAGGTTTTAATATGACAGATAATAAAATTTTTAAAATAATAAAAGTCTCTGATGATAACTTAAAAATTGTCATTAACGCTGGTGAAAATAAAGGTATAAAAATAGGTATGAAATTTATTGTTTACGCTAAAGGAGAAGAACTTTTTGATCCTGATACCAATGAATCATTAGGAAGATTGGAAATAACTAAAGGCATGGGTAAAGTTACACATGTTCAAGAGAAAATTTCTACATTAGAGTCTGCAAATATAAAAACGATAGCACCAAAAAAAACAATAAAACGTCCTAATCCAAACTCTTTAATATATCCTAATTCTTTAATGTTTTCTTATAACCAATTATATGAAGAAGTAAGCTATGGAGAAGGTAAAACCATTACTAATCCTTTTAATGATCCCTGTGTAGGTGATTTTGTAAAATATATACCTGAATAAATTTTCCTTTCTTTTTTCTAGCGTGTACCACGCACCCAACAATATTGTTTACTTTTTAGGGGAAAGTAATTTTTGCCATTAGATTTTTTATTGCTGGGTCAGTGCTACACGCTAGATGTTCAAAAAATTAACACTTGTTTTTAAAAAAATCATTAATTCTACAATTTAAAGCTTTTGCAAGCTTGGGTAAATCACTAGCTTTCGGTGAACAATATCCAATTTCCCATTGTGAAACTCTACTACGTTCAATTCCTAATTTATTAGCTAATTGTTTTTGTGTTATACCTCTTTTTTTTCTTAATTCTTTTATATTAAACATTTTTTCACCTCTCAATCTGTTACAAATCTTAACTACATTTTTATTATATGTTAATATTTTGAACTTATCAATATATTTTGTTAAAAAAATTAACATCTGTTCGGGTTAAAAAAATTAACATATAATTATAAAAAGAGGTGATATGATGTCAACAATAGCAGAACGTATACGCGAATTACGTGAAAAAAAAGGTTTATCACAAAGTGAAGTAGCTAAACTTCTAGGAATGAATCGTACAACGTATGTTCACTATGAAACAGGATATTCAAAACCTACTAAAAAATTAAAAGATTTATGTGCCTTGTTTAATGTATCAGCAGATTATATTCTTGGAAATGATACAAATGCATCTAATACACAAATAGAAAATAAACCAAAAGATTTAATTAAATTGTTAGAAAAAGAAGAATATACTCTAAATGGTGTATTAGTAACACCAGAAGATAAAGAAAAACTAAAACGTATAATCGAAGCTGCCTTTTGGGACGCAAAAGAAAAAAATAAACGTAAGAAGTGATTTTTATGTTAAATCTAAAATTGCGTGCCAAAAATCTAGTAAAAAAATATGGCACATCAGACCCATACTATATTGCTAGAGAGCTAAAATTTGAAATAGTATTTTGTGATATGCCATATAAAATAAATGGAATGTGGCGACGCATTTTAAGACGCAAATATATTTTTATTGATGAAAACTTAAACGAATGGCAGAAAAAAGCTGTTTTATGTCATGAGCTAGGACATTTTTTATGCCATAAAGGTTACTCCAGTTATAATATTGCTGGTAGAACATTTTTCCAAAACACACGCAAAGAAAACGAAGCTAATACATTTAGTGCCGAATTGATGTCCTATTCTAGTGATATTGATAAACAATACATTATCCATTTTCTAGAATTAGGACATAAAAAATAATTATTATATATACTCATAGTTATAAACTTTATTTTTATAAATTAATATTTACATAGGAGATGAGTTTATGGATTTTATCGACCAAATTAAACTTTTATCAAAACGAGTAGAACAAATAAAAGAACAAATTCAAACAGAAGAAGCTACAAAAATGTCTTTAATTATGCCTTTATTCCAAGCTTTAGGATATGATGTATTTAATCCTATGGAATTTGTACCAGAATATGTTGCTGATGTAGGTATAAAAAAAGGTGAAAAAGTAGATTATGCTATTTTAACAGATGGAGAACCAACTATATTAATAGAAGCCAAATGGTGTGGTGAACCATTAGACAAGCATGGTAATCAACTATTTCGATATTTTACTACAACAAAAGCAAAATTTGGTATATTAACTAATGGTGTAGAATACCGCTTTTTCACAGATTTAGATGAACCAAATAAAATGGACGAAAAGCCATTTTTTGAATTTAATATCACTCAAATAAAAGAACAAGATATCAATGAATTAAAAAAATTCCATAAAGCTAATTTTGATGTAGATGCTGTATTTAGTGCAGCAGAAGATTTAAAATACACAAACCAAATAAAACTTTTATTAAAAAGACAATTAAATGAACCTGAAGATAATTTTATAAATTATATATTAAATGAAATTTATGATGGCAGAAAGACACAAACCATACTTGATAAATTTAAACCTGTTATAAAAAAATCATTTAATCAATTTGTAAATGACTTAATGAGTGATAGATTAAATGCTGCATTAAATAAAGCTAATAATGATAATACAACTAAAGTAGATATTTCATCTACTTCTTTAAGTACTGATGAAAATATAGAATCTACTACAGAAACTACAGAAGATAACAAACCTAAAATTACAACAACACAAGAAGAATTAGATGGTTTTGCTATTGTAAAAGCTATATTACACAAAACTCTAGATGTTAATAGAATTTTTTATCGTGATACTGCAAGTTATTTTGGTATTCTCTGTGATAATAAGAATTATAAATGGATTTGTCGATTAAGAGTAGAAACATCTACAAAATATTTAATTTTACCTGATGGTACTGGTAGCGGTAAAAAATGTCCAATATCAAATATTAATGATATATTTAACTACGAAAATGAATTAATTGAATCTGCTAAACGTTTCATTGAAGAAGCTACTGAATAAAAAATAAAGCACTAGAATATCTAGTGCTTTATTAACAAAGAGGCAATATCATGAAAAAAATACTAAATGATAGGAATGATTATTTTGGATTCTATAATAAATAAATTAATAACTAAAAGTCAAGAAGCTTTTATAGTAGCAATAGAATTATATAATAAACCTACAATAAAATATCGTGTTGAAGGATTTAGTTTTTTTATTTGTAACGCTTGGGAATTAATGTTAAAAGCATATATGATAAAAAAAGATGGTAATAACAGTATTTATTACAAAGATAATCCTAATCGTACAATAACTTTAGAAAACTGTATTTCTAAAATTTTTACTAATAATAAAGATCCACTACGTATAAATCTTGAAAAAATAATTGAATTAAGAAATATTAGTACACATTTTATTACTGAAGAATATGAACAAATTTATATACCTTTATTTCAAGCCTGTGTAATAAATTATACTAACAAGCTATTAGAATTTTTCGATATAGATATTACTGAACAACTAAATTCTAACTTTTTAACCTTAGCAGTTAAATTATCTAATATAAAAGAAGCTGATATACAAGCTAGATATCCTAAAGAAATTGCTAATAAATTATTAAAATCACTTGCTGATATAAATGAAAATATCCCCCAAATAAATAATTCCAATTTTGCTATTACTATACGACATGATTTTGTTTTAACTAAAGATAAAAAACATGCAACCACTACTTTTTCTATCGCCAAAACTGCCGAACAAGCTGCATATATTATAAAAGACTCAAAAGATATGCAATTAACATGTCCATACAATACAAAACGTTGTGTTGAAATGATTAATAATTGGATAAGAAAAGACAATATAAACTTTATAAATCCTAATTATACAAATGAAGAAAAAAAAAACATATTTAATACTTTTCATTTTAATCTATTTGTAAAATTATACAAAATAAAATAAAATAATAAATATTGCTATCAATATACTAGAAATAAACAGCCTAATTATACGTATAGTAACCAAGCTTTAGATTTAATCTATTCTGAAATAAAAAAAGACCCTGAAAATATTATTCAGAGTCTAAGAAAATCAATAAAAAAATAAGTCAACCCCAGGGGCAAAGGAAATTCTAAGCAGATGCCTACTCCCATTCGGGAACCCAGCCTTATCCATCACAAGTTGACTTTGTACCTTTATTATATCAAATAATAATCAGAAGTCAATGCCCCCTTCTTAATAAAGGCTAACTTAATAGCCTTTATTTATTACCTATAAAGTTCGGAAAACCGAATAATATTGATGTTACAATAAATATAACTATATAACTATATTTTTAATTATTACTGTAAATTAGTATTTTTGGCCAAAAGAAAATAGCCAAACAAAAGTATCTATAGAAAGGACTGATCAGATATGGCAACACAAGGTAAAATATTAGTTTATAAAAGACAAGGGAAAAAAGGCACTACCTACACATATAGACTAGAAGCAGGTCGCGACCCTATCACAGGAAAAAGAAAACGTGTTTCTAAAAGTGGATTTAAAACAGCTAAAGAAGCTCGAGCTGCTGCACAACCTATACTCAATAAATTATTACTTGGAAAAAACGTAATTGAAAGTAATATTACATTTAAAGAATATGCTGATGAATGGATAAAAGAATATAGTTTACATCTAAAAAAGGCTAGTCTACCTACTTTAATAAGCAATGTAAAAATTGGGATTAAATATTTTGGTAATAAAAAAATAAAAGATATAACAATCCATGATTATCAATCATTTCTAAATAATTACGCTATCGGACGAAAAAAATCAACACTAGAAAGAGCCCATGTTATATTGAAAAATTTATTCAATACAGCTGTAAAATATTCCATTATAAATTCAAATCCAGCAGATAATATTATAATGCCTAAAATAGAACCAACAAAAAAAGATATAACATCTATGTATTTAACTAAAAATGAACTATTAAATTTTTTGGATTTTGCTAAAAATTATAAAGGCTATGGTAGTAACTATTTTTATCCATTATGTTTAACACTTGCATTTACTGGTATTCGTCTTGGTGAAGCATGTGCTTTACTATGGGATAATATTGATATTGAAAATAAAATAATAAAAATTGAATCTAGTATGTATTCTAAAAACCAAAATGAATACGAACGACAAAATTCGCCTAAAAATTTATCTAGTATTAGAACTATAATAATTGGCAATACACTAGCAACAGAATTAAAAAAATGGAAAACAGAACAACTAACTTTACGTGTTCTTTATGGCACACGTAACAATAAACCAAATTTAGATTTTGTATTTACAAGATTTGAAAAAACAAAATTTAAAGAAATTGCAGTTTTACAACCAACTGTACAATTAATTTTTACAAAAATAAATAAAAAGCATTTATTTAATAAAAAAATTTATGCTCATTTATTTCGTCATACACATGTATCTTTATTAGCTGAAGCTGGTAATATAAGTTTAGAATCAATCCAACAAAGATTAGGTCATTCTAGTGATGAAACAACTCGCAAAATATATCTTCATATAACAGAAAAATCTAAATTAGATACAGCAAATACGTTTGAAAATTATATGACTAAATAAAAACGGCAACAAAATGGCAACAATAAAAAAAGTACCTGCATAAAACAGGCACTTTTATAAATAAATATACGAATATTATTTTCTCACAAAAGTCATAATTATAGTATCTTCACCATAATTATTCTTTATTTTCTCGTAGTCTTTAGCCTCAATAGGTGTTATGACTACAGTCTTTAAGCTAGGATTTAATTTATTTACTTTTTCTACTACGCCTAAATGTTCATCACCATGAAAACTTCCTTGTACATGGAGGACTTTTGTATCTTTATGTTCTTTTAAAAATTCAACAATACTTTCCGCCATGGTATCATCTTTTAAGCATTGAGCTTTATAGAAAGCTTCTATCCTTTCTGGTGTCATCATCATATGACTTTGACCATCACCCATAGACATATAATTTTTGAATTTATCATAATATCTTTCATATTCTACTAAATGTTTTTTCGGCAAATAAATTTTATCTTTATCTTCAATTAAAGCTAAATCACCTACTTTTGTATATTGATTAGCTATTCTTCGTGGAATATTTGATGCTAAAACATACATATCTTTTTCTTTAGCAAATTCTACCAATGGTTTATAATCTGTTTGGTAATTTTCCCATGGACGAGAATTATTTATAAATTCTGTTTCTGTTATTTCATCATTCAAATATTTATCCATTACTGGCTGAACATCTCTCTCAAACATTTCCATAGATAATATCATATCTTTATTTTGTTTATACATCTCTTGAAGAAATGATAATTCTGCTTCATGAATAGATTTTTGGTCGTGATATTCATCAAAAGATACTATATCATAATTTTGAGAAATGCTCACCGCTTTATCTAAATTAATTTTTTCCCCTTGATAATAATACTCTACGTCAGATTTTTCATCTTGTGCTTGAGCCATACCTCCCAAACAACTAGTCAATACTAGCCCACTACAAGCAATTATCTGCCAAAACTTTTTCAAAACACCATCTCCTTTTAGTAAAAATTTATTTATTAAATAAAACAAAGTAGCAAGATTTTACCCTGCTACTTTATTTAATTTATCTTATTATCTTAGAAAGTCCATTCTGCACCCAAACGCCAAATCATACCATCTAAACCAATATCACTAATTTTTTTATCAAAAATATTATCTACACCTGCATAAACTCTATTTCCTTCACCAAATTTTTTATTGAGTACAAAATTAGTTGTAGTGAAATTATAATCATTATCATCATAATGGTATTTATTAGCCCATTGTTGCCATAAAATCGCACTATATCCCCAATCATCATGATCATCATATAATAATTGCAATGTAGTCATATTTCTTGCTCTATTATCTAAACGATCACCACTCATTTTATCTGTTGCATCAAGCCAATTACTTGTTGCTTTTATTGTCCATTTATCATCTAAATTGCGACCAATTTCCATTTCTACGCCATCAATTTCAGCTTCATCTACATTTATATATCTCTGATCATAATAACTACTACCTATTTGTTTTGTAGTGATTAAATTTTTAACATCATTATTGAAATATGTTAATTTACCAAAATTATTATCTTTTTCAGCTTCAAAACTAATATCCCATGAAGTAGATTTTTCTGGTTTTAAATCTGGATTGCCATAAACATTGACAGTTTGCCCACCCATTGCACGATGCATTGCCATATACAATTCACTAATAGTTGGAGCTTTAAAGCCTTTACCCCAATTAGCCTTAATGCGACTATTATCACTAATAAAATATGTCGCACCTATTTTTGGTGTAACTTCCCCACCAAAAGAACTATCATGGTCATAACGCACAGATGGAATTACTAATAATTTATCATTCACTTGCCATTCATCTTGGATATATCCTGCCCAAGTATTTATTTCTTTATCTGAATAATATTTATTACTCATTATTCCATTTCCTGATTGACTTACTTGATGTACATTATCACCTCCATCACTCAAACGAGTACCTTCGACTTTATTTTGACGATATTCGCCGCCAAATGTCAAAAGATGATTATCACTTAATTGCACAGTATTCTTACCTTCTATTCCCCAAAGCGTATAAGTGGATTTATCCCAATCATATTTTGGATACATTGAACCCAAAATATTTTCCATTGGTCCTGGAAAATTATTGCGATAATTATATAAATTATTCTCTTTATCCAATCTACTATAAAAAGTCCTAATCATATAATCACTATTATCAGTTTTGCCACTATAACCTAAACTATAATCATATCTTCTATAATCATACCATTCTTTTTTATCCTTACTAGTTTGAAAAACGCCTGTTGATGTATATTTATCAGCATAATCTGCCTTTGTATGCTCATTATAATAACCAAGCGTCAAATCAATTTCTTTATCATTGCCTAAATCCCATGTTCCAGCAAAATTAAAATCTTGAATAGGGCCATAATAATTACTGCCTTCGTCTCCAGCTTGCATATTCTTGCGTACATCACTAAAACGCATATCAAAAGTAGAACTGAAATTTCCCTGTTTACCAAAATCTATATGATAATAATTATTTATAGCTTCTGATCCTGTAGAAAGACCTACCATAATTGATGGCTCTTTTGATTTTTTAGTGATGATATTAATTACTCCACCTAAAGCATCTGAACCATATTGTGCTGAAGCACTGCCACGTACAATTTCAATACGTTCAATATTTGACAGACTCAATCGACCTAAGGCATAAACGTTTTGTGTAGCACTTGTATCTTCTCCAGCAAATCTTTTACCGTCTATTAAAATTAAAGTATGATTTGTGCTCATTCCACGAATCATCACATTATGACCTGCCATACCTGCTGAAGTTACATCTACATTAGCTGCCAAACGAAGTGCAGAATAAACATCTGTTGCTCCTAATTGTTCAATATCTTCTTTAGTAATTACTTCTACAGTTTGCGGTACAGCTTTTACTTCCTCTTGAGTTCGTGTCGCTGTAACTACTACATCTGGTGTAACTATCACGTCATTATTTTGTATATCTTGTGCATATACTGGACTTGATAAACCTAATAACACTGATAAAGTCAATAAAGTTTGTTGTTTTTTTGTAGATAATCTCATTATATTAACTCCTTTATATGTAATTGTTTATATTAACAATAATCATTATCATTAATATAAACAGATTAAACGTATTATTTGCTTTTCTTTAGCTATGAATATTTTTTATTTAAAAAGTAATCTCTGCTCCTACACGCCAAATTCTGCCTTCTAAATAAATATCTCCTATTTTTTTATCTCCAATATTATCTACACCTGCATAAACTCGTCCACTTCGACCATCATCAAAAGTGAATTTTTTATTTACTACAAAATTTAAAGTATTATAATCATAATTTTCATTAGCATAATGATAATTACTTATCCAAGAATTCCAAAGCTTAGCACTATATCCATTAATATCATTATCATCATAATTCAATTCTAAAGTGGAAATATTATCGGCTGTCGCAGATACTTTTTCCCCCTCACTGTCCTTAGCATTGAGCCAATTACTAGTCGCTCTAATAGACCAATTATCATTGAATTGGCGACCTACTTCAAATTCTACGCCATCAGTTTTGGCATCTTGAGCATTGATAAATGTATTTTTTCCATTTACCTTATCATATGTTATTAAATTATCATATTTACTATTAAAATAATTTAATTTCAACCAATTATTATCTTTTTCAGCTTCAAAACCCAGTTCCCATGTAGTAGCTTCTTCTGGTTTCAAATCTGGATTTCCATATATCGTAGTAAAACCATGATCTTGCCCAGCATATAATTCCACTAAATTCGGAGCTCTCCATGATTTACCCCAATTCGCTTTTATACGACTATTATCACTTAGAAAATAAGTTGCACCTAATTTAGGTGTCGTTTTTCCGCCAAATTGTTCATCATGGTCATATCTTACTGCTGGAATAAATAAAATTTTATCATTTATGAACCATTCATCTTGAATATATCCAGCATAAGCAGAATTGTCCTTGCTATTACCTTCACCTAAAGCTAAGATTGGGCCTTCTACACCTATATTTTTATATTCAACACCATAAGTTAATAAATGCTCATCTCCTGCTTGTACTGTATTTTTAGCTTCAATACCTAAAGTATCAAATGTATTTTGTTTATAACTATTATTTTTACTGCCCTTATATTCTTCCTTATCATATCGATTATAATAAGCTCTAATCATATAATTACTATTATCGCCTTTTCCATTATAAGCTATACTATAATCTTGATTTGTCTTATCATAATTTGCAGAACTTTTGCCCATTCCCATAGAAGAATAATCTGTTATTTTCTTTGATTTTTCATCATAATAACCTATATAAAAATCTAAATTATTACTATCATCAAATGCATACGTTCCACTAAAATCATAATTTGTTCTAGGACCAAAATAATTCGTTCCTGTGCCACCGACAAATTCACGTTTACGATATTTAGCAAAATTAGCATTCACTACCCCATTGAATTTACCTTGCTGACCTAAATCAAAACGATAATAATTATTCATGACATCAGTTCCTGTATTTGCTCCTACAGTTACAGATTGTTCTTTGGATTTTTTCGTAATAATATTGATTACTCCACTTTCAGCATCTGCACCATATTGAGCGGAGGCTGCACCTCTAACAATCTCAATGCGTTCTACACTAGATAAATTTATCTTATCTAAATCAAAAGCTCCTCTAGTCATTGATGAATATTCATTTGACATTCTTCTACCATCTAATAATACTAAAGCACCTGCATTTTTCCCACGAACCATCAATCTATGACCTGCACCTATTTGAGAAACATCAACATTTGTTGCCAATTTCAAAGCAGAATAAATATCTGTTGCTCCTAATTGTTCAATATCTTCACTTGTGATGACTTCTACTGCATTAGGTACAGCTTTCACTTCTTGTTGAGTTTTCGTAGCTGTTACCACTACATCTGGTGTTTGGATTACTTCACTGGCTTGCGTACAACTTGTCAATCCCATCAATATAGATAAAGTTAAAAGTGTAGATTTACGTTTTTTTGTTAGCATTGCTCGTCTCCTTTATTATAAAATTAAGTTTTATTAATAATAATCATTATCGTTTATGCTTTGAAAATTATGGCAGTTATCAAAATTAATCATAACTGCCGTATTTTATTTATATATTTAACCTTGTGCTGCTATTGGCTGAACTTCAAAAGATTTTTTGCCCATTAATAATTGTTGTGTAAGTTCTATTATTGTCTGTGTGATATTATTTTGCCAAAATTGACCAGCAATCGTCATTTTATAAGTATGACCACATTTTTCAAATAAGCCATATTCCACCCAAATATTGAGTACTTCTTCTAATTGTAAAAGTTCTTCACTATATACTTGAGCTAATTTTTGTATATTTACCATACAATTTTCAGTCTGTGCTTGAATATCCTTAAATAAAACTTTGCCTTCTGCTTCTTTTGTTAAAACCATCAATGGCCATTTTCCTTCATCAATAGCATTCATATAACGCTGTAAATCTCTATTTAAAAACATAGAAATATCTCCTACAAAACCGCCAGCCCCTGAACCAAATGGTATCACATCAGCTCCTGATTTTGCCAAAGTATTATACATACTGCGTTCACGATTTGTTTTTGCCCAATGACAAACACTCAATCGCTTATAACCTAATTCATCTAAATATAAAATAGCTGCTTCTAAATATTTTGCCTGCTGTTTTGTCGTTGCCGCAGGTGGTATTTTGCCATTATCTATCGCTTTTTTTAATGCAGATTGTTCAAACACATTTAATTGATATAAATCCATACCATCAATTGGCAAACTATCTGCTATTTTTAAATCATTTACAAAGTTATCCACATCTTGAGCAGGTAACCCATAAATCAAATCTATGATTAATACTGCTTGATTATAACTTGCAGCTCGTTTGAGATTTTCAATAACAGTTTCTTTATCATCTTTGCGTCCCATACTTTGACGGATAGTCGTATCAAAAGATTGTACACCCACAGATATGCGATTTACACCATGTTTAAACCATACTTGCAATTTTTCATCAACTAAATCATGCACACGAGCTTCCATAGTTATCTCGCAATCATTAGCAAGTGGCAATACTTCATTCATAGTTTTTAATAATCTATCTGCATTATATGGCGATAATGTAGATGGTGTTCCGCCACCAAAAAATACAGCATTGATCACACTATCTTGTACATATTTATATTCTTTTGCCATTGATAATTGCTTGATTAATCTATCTACATACATGGTTTCGCGTTCTTCATTAGAATAATTTTGGAAAAAACCACAGTATAGACAAATTTGACTGCAAAAAGGAATGTGTATATATACTGCTTTCTTTTTACTTTTATCTCCTTTTCTTTGCATATATTCAAGCCAAATTTCTTGCTGTTTTACAGGTGGTACCATCTGTCCATTTGCCCCTGGATGAACAACTCTTTTTTTGCTAAAAGTCTCCGTCAAAGGCTGACAAGATTTTTCCCCTATCATCATCTTATATTGTTCAGTTGATAGACTATCTAATATTTCTCTTATTTTGCTCATAAGTTCATTTCACCACTCATTTTTGCTTTAATCTCACTAAACACTTTCTTTGCATTAGCCAAATCTTGCTCATCAGGGTGTGTACTAGCTTTGCGATGACGTTCTAAACGCTTTTCATCTACTGCATGAAAATTTTCTTTAGAGACTTTCGTGCCAAACATTTTTTTCATCGCCTCTAATAATTTAGGATCAATCTTTCCTTGGCAGATAAATCTCCCCATAACCTCATTAGAACTATCTAACATATCTATACCATTTTGCAAGCTAGTTTTTGCATGTTCTGAATCTGGTTCAGCTCCTAGCGTAGCATATACAGCCACTTTACTATTGCGAATAGATTTCAAAAATTTACTGGATTTTGCATCAGCTGTTCCTTTGTCCACCCAAAAACCTACAACAACTAAATCATAACCTGTAATATCAGGATTATCTTCTACTTTATAAATATCACAATTCGGAGCTAAAACTTCGGCAATAGCTTCTCCTACCATTTTTGTATTACCTGTTAAACTAGAATAAACTACTATTGATTTCATTTTTTATCTCCTTCTTTTCTATAAAAAATATATCTTTACTCAAATTATAGTCTAAATTTATCTTAAACACACTAAAATTTAAAACTTTTATTTTATATCAATTAGATTATTCATTATAATTTTTTAATTGATGTCTACTAATTACCAACAAGATTAATGTGATAATTATTAAATAAATCATATCTAACAAACTATACATACTAAATACTTCTGTACGCAATAAATTATTCGCTAAAGTCAATGGCAAAATTCCCACTACAATCTGCAACCAATCCGGCAAATTATACAACGGAAAAAATGTACCACAGAAGAAAGTCATCGGTGTAACTATAAAATTTATCACTGAAGATAACGCATCTGGATTTTTAATCCAAAGACCTATGGCAATCCCTAAAATACCAAAGCAAAAGGCAGATAATAAAATCCCTAAAAATCCCCAAAGGCTTAACATCGGCACATCAAAAAATACCATAGCTATGATATAGATAATACCTCCAGCTATAAAGCCACGAGTAACTCCAGCTAAAGTAATGCCTAATATAACTTGAAAAGCCGAAATCGGACTCAATAATAATGTCTGGAATGTTTTAAAATAAAATCTTCCTACACTCACTGATAATGCTGTCTGTTGAAAAGCATTCATCATGACTGTTATCGATAACATTCCCTTTGCCAAAAAAGGTAAATAACCACCATGGATATTATTCATTACAGGTCCAATCCCCATGCCAAAGGCAAATAAATAAATTATCGGAAACATCACCGCTGAGAAAATATATCCTAATTTTCCCATCTTCTTTTGCAAAAGTGCCATTTCACGCATATATACTGCTAAAAAATTCAAAATCAATAAGCCTCCTTACCGATAAATCGTAAAAAAGCTTTTTCTAAAGTTATATCTTCATTTTCATCTTTTTGCATTATCTGCTTTATTTTTTCTACTTCATCTATCGCCAATAATTCTCCTTGTTTTAAAATAGCGATTTTATCACAAAGATATTCAGCTTCTTCCATATAATGAGTAGTGATAATTACACTTATCCCCATATTTTTTAGTTTTTTTATTTCTTGCCAAATATCATATCTCACATCAGGATCTAATCCCACACTAGGTTCATCTAATAATAAGATTTTAGGTTTCACTAATAAAGCTCTAGCAATCATTGCCTTTCTAGCCATACCGCCAGATAATTTCTCAATCTTTCTATCTTGCCAAGTATTCATTTCAAATTGAGATATTATTCTTTCCACTTCATATTTATAATTTTTCACCTTATACAAACGAGCATAATATAGCAAAGCTTCTTTAACGGAAAATTCTCTTTCCATATTATTATCCTGCATGACAAAACCTAGCTGAGACTTTATCTTTGCTCTTTCTTTATCAGCATCAATCCCTAAAATATCAAGCTTACCTGAATTTGCTCTACTTAAACCAGATATTATCTTCATCATACTCGTTTTACCAGCACCATTAGGGCCTAAAAGCCCCAATATCTCGCCTTCTTCAAGTGTGAAACTTATATTTTTTAAAATAATTTTATCCTTAATTTGTTTATTTATCTTATTTAAACTTAAAACCTGCACTAATTTTTCTCCCCTTGTTTTACATCATAAGGGAAACAAACTAAATGTTTTTGTCCATTTTGCTCTAAAGACATGACTGACGTTTCTACATCATATAAATCACAAAGTATTTTTTCTGTAAATACATCTTGCACCAAACCTTCAGCAAAAATCTTGCCTTTTTTCACCGCTACTAAGCGATGACTATATCTAGCAGCATGGTTTAAATCATGCAAGACCATAATCACTGTGATTCTTCTTGTTTCATATAATTTATATACTAAATTCATCAAATCCAATTGATGTTTTACATCTAAATACGTAGTCGGTTCATCTAATAATAAAATCTCTGGGTTTTGAGCTATTGCCATTGCTAGCCATGCTCTTTGACGTTCACCACCAGATAAAGTATCTAATCTTCGATATCGCATATGTGATGTATTTGTCTGCGTCAATGCTTCTTCGATTTTTTCTTCATCAATTTTATTTGCCGAAGAAAATAATCCTTGATGTGGCATTCTACCATAACAAACTAAATCATAAACAGTCATATCCATTGGAGCCGTTGAAGATTGTGGCAATATTGACATTTTGCGTGCTATATCACCAGGTTTCATTTTTTGAATGTCTTTTCCTTCTAATAAAACAGTCCCATGTGCAGGCTTTAATAATCTACCTAAAGATTTTAATAATGTGGATTTTCCTGAACCATTTGGCCCAATAATACTTATTATCTCTGATTTATCTACCTTGAAATTCAATTTATCAGCAATGATTTTTTGCCCATATTGCAATGTAAGTTTATCTGCTTGTAAAATCATCTCTTTTGCATTCCCCTTTTCAATAAATAAAGGAAAAACGGTGCACCAATAAATGACATAAATACACCTACAGGCACCTCTATAGGACTAAAAGCAGTCCTTGCCACTGTATCCGCTACAATCAGTAAAATTCCACCAAAAATAGCTGAACTTGGCAATAAATAGTTAAAATCAGAACCCACTACTAAACGCATCATATGTGGCACTATAAGACCAACAAATGTGAGCATACCTGCCACACTTACAGCAGAAGCAGCTAATAAAGCCGCCAGTGTAACGAGGAAAAATCTTGTAGCTTCCACTCGTGTTCCCAAACTTTTTGCTACATCATCACCTAATTGCAAAGCGTTTAACAATTTACTACTGATACTCACACCTACTAAACCAATGATAGTATATGGCAAAATCATAGTTACATGCTTCCATGAAGCACCTGAAAAACCACCTGCCATCCAATTTACTGTACCTTGAATTTTATCGGAGAAAAATACCATCAAACATGTCATACCGCCAGCAAAAAATGCTGAAACTGCCACACCAGCTAAAATCAATTTAAGTGGCTGAATACCCTCTTCCCATGCCAGTGCAAATAAAATTAAAGTCGCTACCATCGCTCCCACAAAAGCTACGATTGGCACCATATTCGTATATTCAGGTAAAACAATCATAACTACCATAGCAGCAAGACCAGCCCCTGCTGATACCCCAATAATACCTGGATCTGCCAATGGATTTTTCAATACACCTTGTAATATACAGCCTGCAATAGCTAAATTTATACCAGCAAACATCGCTGTAAGCACTCTAGGAATGCGAATGTGATATAAAATTCTATAGCTTTCTGTATTTTGAACACCTATAAATACATTATATAAATCGCTAAATGATGTATTTGCTGTACCTATAATCATGCTGATAAATAAAACTGCTACCAACAAAATCAGTCCCAAAAACATCACTAAATTGCGTTTTTTACTTCTAGGATCTCTTATCTTTTCACTTATACTAGCAATAGCCATTACCATACCTCATATTTTTTATTCTTGTAAATATAAATCATCTGCCAATATATTTATCGCTTTAGCTATATTAGTACCAGGATTTACAGCAAATAACTGATATGGTAATACATATACTCTATTATTTTTCACAGCAGATATATCTTGCCACAAAGGATTTTGCCCTAAATTTTCATCTATACTATTTTTTACTGCGTCCACATCACCATGAGTTACTACAAATATCGCCTCTGGATCTTGTGTAGCAATATATTCCATTCCTAATGGAACATATCCACTGTCTTTTGCTACAGAATCCACATTATCTGCTATATTATTACCACCTAATCGTTTTAATAAATCTCCTGTAAATGATTTACTTGTTGCCATGCTAAAACTATCTGTTGTGCCCCAAATTATCAAACTTCTTGGAGCTGTTTTATTTTCTGCTCTAGCAATCGCTTTTTCATAATCAACTTCTATTTCTTTGATTTTTGCTTGAGCAATTTCTTCTTCTCCTGTTAATTCTCCATAAAAACCTAAAGTGGATATCACATCTTCATATGTGTCTAAAGATTTAATCAACACAGGAATATTAGCTTTCTCTAAAGTAGGAATTAATTGCTGATGAAAAGGTACATTTACACCAATTACTAAATCAGGTTGTAATTTCAAAATAGTTTCTACACTAGGATTATGAATTACACCGATTTGCTCTATATTTTTTGTTCCTTCTTTAACTTCATCACTCAAAGCTTCTGAAGTAGGTTTTCCCACTATTGTATTAGTCTTTTTACCGCCAGCATAATAATATAAATCTAAATGAGAAGCATTTAATAATACTACACGTTTAGGATGTGTTGGTATTGTTACCTCTCTACCTGTGCTATCTGTAACGACTCTTGTTGAACTGATATTATTTGTATCTTCTTCATGTGAGCGAAAGCCTAAAAACAATCCGCCAATAGCTATCAAACAAATAATGCCAAAAATTACTTTTCTCAAATAGCCACTCATATTTTCACCTCTTTATTTTTCAATCAACTTTTTATACAAATTTTATTTACATCTTTGCCAATTTTACTTATACAACTACATTTAGGGCATTTTATTTCTACATATTTAACATTTCCATAAAAAAGCAATCTATTACATCGCTTACATCTATGTTCTGGTAATTTAGTTAACGTTTTCTTTTCATCCTTTTTTTCATCATCTATAATAATATTTTCGATTTCTTCTTGTTTTAACATAACTTCTTGCATCAAAAACATCTCTTTTCTCAATATCAATTCAAATAAAAATTAACAGGAACATTCATACTAATACTTTCACCTAAACCATGACTAAATGGACATGCACTATATACTGCATTTAAGGCAGCCTTATCTAAATTCCCATTAACGCTAGAAACTACACCTGCACTGATTAAATTTCCACTCGCATCAATAGTTACATTGATAATTACTGTACCTTGCTGATTTAATCTAACAGCTGCATACGGATAAGATTTATGATTTTCCACAGCTTGAGCAAATCTACTTGCTACACTATATCTATCTTCGGTAACATTTGCTCTTTCACTAGCTCTTTCACTATCGCCACCAGTCATACCTTCTGCTGTGCCACCACTTCCACTGCCACTGTTTTTATTTTCGCTACCAGAAAAATTCTCACCATCTCCCTGACCAATACCGCCACTAATTGCTTGCGTATCATCTTCTGATATTGTATTTGTTATATTATTGGAAGCTGGTAAAATTCCATCTTCTGCATTAATTTCATCTTTTTCAATCTGCTTATTTTCTACATTATTTATTTGTTTTATATCTTTATTTTTATTTACTTCATTATTTTCATTCTCAGTATTTTGATTATCATTATCACTATTATGTTTAAAAATATTTTCTATATCTCTACTAAATGAATTAAATGATGATTTTTCTTGAGCTTTTGCTATCTGTTCTGGTGTGTCCGCTAGATTGACTGTAATTAATTCTTCTTTTGGTCTTTGTATCTCTTGATGAAAGCCTGCTACCATAGCACCAATGGTTATGACTACTATAAAATGAAAAACAAATGATATTGAAAAAGATTTTTTCCAAATATGTTTTTTCATTGACTATTTCTCCTGAGTAGCTATGGATAATTTTGTTACACCTGCACTCTTGATTTCATCCATCACTTTGATTACTTTTCCATGTTCTACATTCTCATCAGCTCTTAAAATCACAGGAGTATCTGCTTTATCAGCTAATTGTTCCACTCGTGGTTTTATTTCTTCAATGCCCACCACAGTATCACCTATACTGATTGTGCCATCTTTCATCAATGTGATAGACACTGGCTTTGGTGCTTCTTGATGACTAGAAGATGCTACTGGCAAATTCACAGGCATAGATTTTTGATAAACCATTTGCAAAGTGCTAAATAAGAAAAACACCATCAAGAAAAATATAATATCAATCATCGGTATAATCATCAATCGTGGTGGTCTTGCCACGCGATTACTACGTATATTCATTATTATTTACCTCTTGCCTTACTAATCACTACAGTACAAACATTTTCTACATCAGTTAAAACACTATCTAAGCGATTGCTAAAATAACTATGCACAATCAAGGCTAGCACGGCTACACAAAGACCAGTAGCAGTTGCGATTAACGCCTCACCTACACCACCAGTGATTAATGCAGGATTATCCCCAGCAACATCTAATACTTTAAAAGAACTAATCATCCCCACCACTGTACCTAATAAACCTAACAGCGGAGCCATTGTAACAATAGTATCTAAATAATTTAAATTTCGTTTTAAACCATTTGCTCTAACAGAAATATATTCCTCAAAACTTTCTTTCATTGACATGGGACACTCACGATATTTTAAGCCTATCGCCAATACATCACTGACAAAGCAACGATTATTAGCACATACTTTTTCTGTTTCTTGCCAATTACGCTCTTTAGCTAAAGCTAAAATTTGTTGAGCCATATCTTTATTATCGCCACAAGTTCTCTTATAATAGATAAAACGCTCAATGCCAATAGCAACAACTAAAATAGAACAAGCTAAAAGTGGATACATCACCCAACCACCATGATGAAATAATTCTAATGCACTAATAATAAAATCCAATTTAAACGCACCTTTCTCTAAATAATAATCTTCGTTAAAAAGATAAAACTCCATAGAATAAATCTAAAATAAAATTTTCCTATGCTCTAAATAAAGATAAATACACACAAAAATTTTATTCAAAAATATATTCTATGGAGTTCTAGACTCTCTTTTAAAAATTACATAAACAATTATATTGAAAACAATTCTCATTGTCAAATGTTTTGTGAACAATTTTTAAATCTATTCAATTTTATTTTTTAGTACATTCTAACCATTCTTGATAAATATACTCTTTCAATCTATTGAAAGTATCACTATCTTTTTTACCTACAGCTTTTCCTTCAAATTCTGTAGCACGAATACACAAATCACCAGAACTACTTACAATTACTTCATCAGCATTGATTAATTCATCTACTGTAAAAGGTCTTTCTTCTACTTCAATGTTCAATGCTTTACATGCTTTTAATAAATGCGCTCTAGCAATACCAGGTAAAATATATTCATCAGCAGGATGAGTGATAAATTTTTTATCTTTGATTATATGCACATTACTATGAGCACATTCTGTAACTATATTCCCGCGATGAAATACAGTTTCATCACAATTATTTTCCTTAGCATGTTGATAAGCTACTACACTAGGAATTAAATTTAAAGTCTTAATATTACAATGTAAAAATCTTGTATCTTCCATAGAAGTCAATTTATATTCTCTATCTTTATCTGTTATTTTTTCTGGGCAAATTGTTATCCATAAATTAGCTTTTTGCTCTTTATCATAATTATGACTTCTAAGACCATTACCACCACGAGTAGCTTGCCAATATACAAACAGCTCATCATCATCTAATTTTTGTACTAATTCATTCAATAAATCTTTTAAATACTCTTTAGTAAATCCTAAATTGATATTTAACAATCTAGCACTATTAAAAAATCTATCAACATGTTCATCAATAGCCATGATTTTATAATTTCTAGCGCAAGTGGCATCATATACACCATCGCCAAACCAATGGGAACGATCTGACATAGGTATCATTATTTTATCAATTTCATCATATTTTCCATTATAATAACCTAAAGTTTTCATAAAAAATCTCCTTTAATTAGACAAAGACCCGAAGATTACTATTAAAATATATACATAAAATTAATAGAATTCTTCGGGTTTTTATTTCACTAAATTATGCTTCTTGCGCTTCTTGTTTGCAAATAACAACAATATCTTTTATTTCAGCACGGAAAAAGTCTGCTACACGATATGTATTGCTTTCATAAAAAGAAATACAATCAGAACCAGGTAAAGATGTAGCGTCATGATCTCTAAAAATTGTAGGTTCTCCTACATATTCTCTACCATCATTACAAATAACTCTTACAATGTGACCTTTGTATTGTTTAAAATCTTCATTAAACATGCACAATCGCTCCTTAAAACTTTGATTATTATAATTTTACCTTATACCATCTTTATTATCAACTATTAAACAATTATTTACAATATTTTATAATTTAGTATAATATTATATACGTTGTTTTTCCAACAAAGGAGTAGTTTTATGCAAAAATATTTAGATATACTCAAAAACTCAGCTTTATTTTCTGGTATTGATACAAAGGATTTAATCAATATGTTCAAATGCCTTTTGATGAACATAAAAACTTATGAGAAAAATTCTTATATACTCAAAGCCTCCGAACCACTCGTTGAAGTAGGTATAATTTTAAAAGGTAGAGTAAATATTATCAAAGAAGATTATTGGGGCAATCGAACAATTCTCACTACGCTTTCAACAGGCGATTTATTTGGTGAAAGTTTTGTTTGCACAAATATTAACAATAATTGTTTTAGCATTGTAACTGCTGAAAAAGCTGAAATTATGTTTTTAAACTATCAAAAAATAACTTCACCTTGTCAATTTGCATGCAATTTTCATTCAAAAATTATTCAAAATATGCTTTTACTCATAGCTAAAAAAAATATACAATTAACAACAAAGATAGACCATTTAAGCAAAAAAACAACTCGTGAAAAAATCTTATCCTATCTATCTAGCGAAGCTTTAAAAAACAATAGTAATTCCTTTACCATTCCTTTCAATAGACAAGAACTTGCAGATTTTCTTTCTGTTGAAAGAAGTGCTATGTCTGCTGAATTATCACGCATGCAAAAAGATAAACTAATTACTTATCACAAAAATAATTTTACTTTATTATAATTTTTATTAAATGATTAAAATTTAGGAGTAATCACATGTTTAAATCTTTACGTTGGCTTATAAAATTTAGAAAAAATTTCCAAAATCTAAAAAAACATTATCAAATAATCATCTATGCTACTAAAAAAGACTTTGCTTATTATCAAAAAAAACAAAGTTTAAGCGATTATCAAATGGAAGAAGTGCTTTTTTATATAGCACGAATGCAAGATTATCATCAAAAAATCTCATCTATGTCACTTCTTCAAGCTGGCATCACTAAAAATAGAGATTTTCAAACTTATATTGGTTTATTCAAAAAGAATATGTTTAAATGCAATGAAATTTTAATGATAGGCGCTCGCCATGAATTATTGAGATTTCAACAAGATATAGATTTTCTAATCAATGATAAAAGCCATGATTTATTCAAGCATCTAAGCCCAGATATTCAAACAGCTTTTATTAATATTTATAAATTAACACATAACACCATAAAATCTATAGATGAAAACAATTTAAGAAATTTTGCTCAATATAAATATAAATTAGATATATTTCTAGAAAAACTTAATAAACGCCTATCTCCGCAAAAATATAATACACTTTTCAACGAAATCAACAAACTTCAACAAAAATCTTAACTAAAAAATTAAAAACTAAATATATAATCAACTAAATAATAAGTTTGTAAGAAGTAACTATATGTTGCTTCTTTTTTTTATGCAGATTTTATCGATTTTTTCTCTTGACTTCAACATAATTTAATGTATAATAATTGGTACTACCAATTATTCAAATAGATAGGGGTACACATTTGGAAGATAGAGGTTATATCTTAGTTTTAGAATATATCAAGGAATTAATCATTTCTGGTAATCTCAGTGTTGGTGATAAACTCCCTACTGAACGTAAATTATCTGAAACACTTTCTCTAAGTCGCAATACTATCCGTGATGCAATTCGCATTATGGGAAGCATGGGTTTTATTGAAAGCCGTCAAGGTTCTGGCAATTATTTATCTAATAAAATCAGTGGCAATATCTCCGCCACTATAAATTTTATGTTACTTTTAGAGCAATCTAATTTTACTGAAATCAATCAAATCAGACGTGCCATTGCCTTAGAATGTTTTCGCCATGTTTTTACAAAATGCACTGATAGAGAAATAAAATTGCTACAAAAAGTAGTAACAAAAATGGAGCAATGTCATCGTGAAAGCCACTATGACAAATTATTTCATGATATTATTTTACATATCTCTCAAAACAAATTAATGATTAGCATGATGAATGCACTTTCTAATGTATGTTGTACATTAATTGATAATATTTTTTCCAGCGCTACAGCTGAAACAAAAAATACAATTATCAATTCACACAAAGAAATTCTAAATTGCATCATCAATCGCAATGAATTAGCTGGTTATGCAGCTATTAATCACCATTACGATTTAGTTGATAAAGAAATATTAAAATGGAAGGCGGTTCTTTAAGTGAAATTACTTGAACAATTTGGTATTATCTTAACTTTAACTTTTATCGTTGAAACTTTTAAGGAACTCGTTCCATTACCTGTTCCCTCTAGTGTTTATGGCTTAGTTTTAATGCTTTTACTTTTAAAATTCAAAATTCTAAATATCTCTGCTATCAAAGATGCTAGTAAATTATTAATCGAAACTATGCCTATCATGTTCATTCCTGCTGCTGTTGGACTTTTAAATGCATGGAATGTAATTCGTGATTTATTAATTCCTTTGACCTTAGTAGTAAGCTTAACTACTGTTATTGTAATGGTTATTTCTGGTCATATAACACAATTTATTATTGTATCTAGTAAGAAGAAAAAAGGAGCTTGCTAATTAAATGTTACAGGATCTTATCTTTAATTCAGCTTTATTTGGTTTGATTATTAGCTTATTAGCCTATGAAATAGGTTTGCGCATAAAACGTAAATTAAAAATTGCCATTTTCAATCCTTTGTTAATAGCAATAGGTCTTATAATCATTTTTTTAGTAACCTTCGATATTGATTATGAAGAATATAATCGAGGCGCTAAATATTTAGGTTATTTATTAACACCAGCTACAATCTGTCTTGCTGTTCCTTTATATGAACAACTAGAAGAATTGAAAAAAAACGTAAAAGCTATCATGGCTGGTATCATTTCTGGTGTAATCACTAGTATGAGTTGTATTTTAGCTTTATCTATTTTATTTAGCTTTAGTCACACAGAATATGTAACACTTTTACCAAAATCTATCACAACTGCTATAGGTATTGGTATATCTGAAGAATTAGGTGGTATCGTTACTATCACTATTGCTGTTATCATCATCACTGGTGTATTCGGCAATATGACTGCTGAATATATCTGCAAAGTATTTAAAATTTATGAACCTGTAGCTAAAGGTGTAGCAATTGGTTCATCTGCTCATGCTATGGGAACTGCAAAAGCAATTGAAATGGGCCCTATTGAAGCTGCTATCAGTAGCTTAACTATTGCTGTAGCTGGTATTGTTACTGTAATTGCTGTTTCATTCTATGCGACTTTATTATAAATTTTAAAATTTATAATAAAACAAAAAATAACACCTTAAAATAATCTTTTAAGGTGTTATTTTTTCTATATGATGAATTGTCAATCCAAGTGCGACACTTCTTTTAAAAATAAATTAAATGGAT
>OGUF01000453.1_pt1 | contig 24815 bp, 19 predicted proteins | sample 1573681 | NCBI WGS metagenome assembly OGUF01 (sample SAMEA2582049, study PRJEB24529) | metagenome | biome: Human gut stool | place: China | collected 2011
TTGAAAATGGAAAATTGAAAATTGCGGTCGGGCAGACAGTTTGCAAAATGCAAATTATTGTCGCCCGACTGCTTTTTATATATAGAAGTTGTGTTTAAATGTAGGGGAGAACTGTGTTCTCCCGTTCGTGTGCATTGCACACGATTGCACGCAATGCGTGCAAAATTGTGTATACCAAATTAAAACATAACATTCATTACATCAAAGAATATGTAGGCAAACAAAAAGACCGAAAAATTGCTTTTTCGACCTTAAATTAATTTTGATTATTCTGTTTTACTGTCTGAGGCGGTGGGGATTTCACCGTGTTTTTCTTCAAAATCCGCAATTTCATTTTTAATCAGATGAAGAAGATACCAATTCATTGACCTGTCATCATACTTTGCGACATACTCAAATTTACGCAATAAATCTTCATCAATGCGTAGTGACAAATGTTTTGGCTTTCCCTTCATAAAATTGCACCTCAAATGAACCTATTATGGGTTTATTATAAGTCCTTATTGTGCTATAATGTAAAAAGTGAACCCATAATGGGTTCATAAAAAAGGGAGTGCTTTGTTAATGAAAATTGCGGTTATCGGTTCAAGGACGCTTACAGTCAGAAATCTTGAAAAATATATTCCGAAAGATACAACAGAAATCATTTCGGGAGGTGCAAATGGAATTGACAGATGTGCAAAGGAATTTGCAGTAAAAAACAATATCAGATACACGGAATTTCTTCCTGAATATAAAATACATGGAAGATATGCTCCGCTGAAACGCAATCTTGAAATCATTGACAATGCAGATTTTGTTTTGGTTTTCTGGGACGGAAAAAGCAGAGGTACTAAATTTGTTATAGATAATTGCAAAAAAATAAATAAACCGATAAGAGTGTAGATTAGCAAAGGATGTTTATAACATAATGTTATTGCCACATATTACATACTGTTTTCGTCACTCAAAAGTTATGCGTAAAAACAAAAATGCATCGGAGCCTTGTTCGGGCGACCGATGCAATTCATTTATCATATTATTTTTTTCAAAAGTTATACCATAGGAAACCACATCGGAACTACGGTATTGAAAATAAGGACAGAGCAGATTCCGCATGTTAAGCCTAAAATCATACCGGCAATAACATCCGTAAGGTAGTGAACACGCAGATAAATTCTTGAAAACGCAATCAACATTGCAAGCATAAGAATCGGCATAAAGGTTATGACTTTGCAACGCATAAGAGCAACCCCGACCATTGCAAACGATGCCGTCGTGTGACCTGACGGAAACGAGTAGAATCTCGGTCTGTCAATAAGCTGTTCGTCATCATCAAGGGTGTGGCAAGGTCGCACACGCTTTACTATATGCTTGATAATAATCTCTCCCATAAGGTGAGCCCACGCAAGTCCGAACACAAAGTTTGCACCTGTTGCCCTCCAGTTGGAGTTTATAAGAAACGGCAGGCAGACTGCCCACCATACAATACCTGCATTGCCTGCACGAGATGCAGTAATCATTATTTTGTTTAGTGCCGGCTTATGAATTCGGGATATGTTATCAAGTACCCTGTTGTCAATGTTTTGAATTCTGCCAAACATAAACACAACTCCTGTTCGTAATATTTATCCTGTCTGTCGCAAAATATGCTTGCAAAACAGGCTGATTCAGCATTCTATCATCACTCATACAGGTTCATTATAACACATTAAAATTCATTTGAACAGATATTTTGCAAAAATTTTACTTAATTTTCAGATTCACCAAATGTGCAATTGACGGGATATTTGCCCCCTGTCCGCTTGATGTCGGACTCATGAGCGCACCTGTTGCCATAAACAGGATGTTTTGAACAAGTCCGTTTTGAAAATCATCCATAATTTTTGAACAAAGAACCGATGCGGCGCATCCGCAGCCCGAACCACCTGCATGAACATCCTGATTGGAGCGTTCAAAAATCATCAGTCCGCAATCGTTGTGTTGTTTTCTTATATTGATTCCGTCACGCTCAAGCAAATCATAAAGTGATTTACTGCCGACTTCGCCCAAATCACCCGTAATAATCATATCGTAATCCTCGGGCGATGTTTTGGTATCCTCAAGATAACATTCAAGGGTCTGAGCTGCCGCCGGAGCCATTGCCGCCCCCATGTTATTGGCGTCGCTTACACCGAGGTCAACTATTCTGCCGACTGTCGCTCTTGCAACGCAGATTCCTTTTTTAAGGCTTTTCAGAATACAGCTTCCCGCACCCGTAACTGTCCATTGTGCGGTTGGAGTGCGAACTCCGCCGTATTCAAGCGGAAAACGGTACTGCCGTTCCGCCGATGCAAAGTGTGACGAGGTGACGCATGCGGAAACTTTTGCTCCGCCGCTTTCAACGGCAGATGCCGCCATAATAAGACTTTGCGCCATTGTTGAACACGCTCCGTACTGCCCAAGATACGGGATTCCGAATTTCATAAGTCCAAAGCTTGATCCGATGCATTGGTTGAGCAAATCTCCTGCGAAAACGCAGTCAACCTCGTTTGCGTGTGTTTTTGAACGCTCCAGAGCTTTTTCAAGAGCTTCGCCCTGAAACATACTTTCCGCTTGCTCAAAGGTGTCACAGCCGTCATAGCTGTCGTAAATAATCTTGTCAAAATAGTTTTTAAGGGGACCTTCGGCTTCCTTTTTTCCGACAACCGACCCCCAGCCGGCAATAATAGGCTGGCTTTCAAAAGCAATTGTATATGCACCTGTTCGTTTTATCATACAAAAACTCCCTTCCGCTTTTATTATCTGCGAAAGGGAGTTTTTTATTATTATCGGAAGTTGTTTTGCTTAATTATTCTTCGCCTGATTCAGGTTCTGTAGGCGTCGGTTCGGGATCGGGTTTTGGCTGTGGCTCGGTTTTTGATTCCGAACTTGACTGGCTTGATGAACTGTGGCTCGATGAGCTTGATGAGCTTGATGAGCTTGATGAAGAACTGTTGCTTGAATGACTTGATGAAGAACTGCTTGAATATGACGGTTCACTGTATGATGACTGTGAACTTGATGAGCTTGAACTGCTGTCATCATTCTTCGGAACTGTTTCATCCGGGATTACAACATCATCACCGTATTTTGCACGGGGATCATTGTTGGCATCAATGAAAACATATCCGTTTGCGGTATCATAAGTTGATGAACCGAGTGACTCGGAATCAATCTCCTTGCCGTCCTTGTAATAAACTCTCCAAGCCTTTACCGTGTAGCTTGAACTACCCTGATTCGTGAGCTTGTTACGAGTCATAATAAGGTCGTATGAATCCGATTTCCAACCCCAGAATGAAACATAAAGTGTGTTGTCAACAACCTTACACTCAAGGAACATCTGGTAATCTGTCGGATTAGAAAGTTTAAGGTCAAGGTTGCCGTAGTCGATTGTTGCGTCAAGACCTGTGGGAACATAGCTTGATGCCCACTTGTGACAATAACGCTCCTCAACCTTCATGTTGGCTCTGACAGCCGCATTGTAGATTGTTGAGCTTGACTGACAGATACCGCCGCCGACACCGATGTCGGACTTACCGTTTGAAATTACACCTGCCGGCTTGTAGCCGAGAGATTCAAGGTTTGAGTTGCCTGTGCATTTGTTGAATGACCAAGTTGCACCGGGTTCAATAACCGAACCGTTGCAGGCTTTGAGCGAAACACGCATATTTTCTGTTCCGTTCTCCGTATTGGTGGAAACGGTTTCGTATGTTGAAAGAAGAACGATGTTTTTCTTTAAATCGTCAACCGAGATTTTTGCATCTGTTTTTTCAACATCGGCAATAATTCTGTATTCGCTTGCACCGCTTGCAAACACACCCTTAAACTGATTTGCAAGGTCTGTTTCGTTTACTTTCTGTCCCTGTGACGCCTCTGCATATTCAAAACGCTTTTTTTCGTAGGGGTGGAACTTTGAAACTCTTGCGTTCTCAGCCTCTTTGTAATTTTTCTTTGCAACCTTCTTTGCTGCTTCGTCAACACTTTCTGCGGTTACGGTAGCTGTTACCGTGTAACTCTTTTTGCCTGTTGAAGTTTCAACAGACGGATCGGTTGCTTCATTTTTGATTTCATTAAGTACAGACTCAATGTCATAAGTATATTTGAAATCCTTTTCGGTCACTTTACTGATGACTCCGTTTACATCAACCGAAATGTCAAGAGGCTTAACAAAGCTTTCTTCCTTTTCTTCAAGAGCTTTTTTTGCCTCGTCGTATGTTTTTCCCGAAATGGAAACACCCGAAACGGTTGTTCCGTCAGGAAACTTAAACTCACCGGCAATAGCCTCCTCAACGCTGTTGAACAGGTTTCCTCCGAAAATGCAGAAACCTGCCACACCGAGAGCTACTGCAACTGCGGCAACGGATGAAATGATGATTGCAAGCTTTTTCTTGCTTTTCTTTTCGCCTTTAGCCATACGACCGCCCGATGAATGTTTTCCTTTCTTGTTATCAGACTGTCTGTTGCCGTCGCAGTTGATGTCAACAAGATCTTCATCAACAACAAGAATATCGTCCATAAAATTCCTGTTCAAAAAAATTCACCTCATATATACCCAATAATTGCCCTTTGAAAACCTACTGCATTTGATTTTCAAAAAGGGAAACGCTTTTATTACTTTCTTTAATTACCCTATACTGAAATATATTACAGTACAGTCTTTATTTTACAATATAATTTTAAAAAAATAAAGTGTGAAAACACAAAATTTAGAAATTATTTTTATAGAAATTTAAGTCCTTTTTACCAAAAGATTTTAGCAATATTTCCGACTCGTATTCCGAGTGTGAATTTTTACCGCCTTAAAAGCCCGGAACAGTTGCCCCGATTAAAAAACACAAACGAAAATTTAATTGTTTTTATTTAAAATTCAGATGAAATGCAAAAATAATCTATTGAAATACTTGCAGATTAAAAGTATAATAGTAAAAGCACCCCTGTGTGCAAAACCGTTTTCGGTTATTTTGAATTACGGAGAACTGATATGAAAATAATCATCTTCACAGCATCAACAGGCGGAGGGCATAAGAGAGCCGCCGCGGCTATTGAGGCAAAAATAAAAGCCGTCAGTCCCGACACGAAGGTCAAGGTTATTGACGCCATGAAGACAATCGGAAGGGTATATGATAAAACCGTTTGTGACGGCTATCATTTTATGGCAACGAAAATTCCAAAGGTTTACGGCAAATTCTATAAGATTACCGACAGAAGAACCCTTATGTACAAGGCTGTTATGCAGTCCAACACAATGATGTCGGAAAAGCTGCTTGACACAATCAATGAATACAAGCCCGATGCAATTATTATGTGTCATCCGTTTGTTACAACAATGATTTCAAAGCTTCGTCGTCAGCACAAGATTGATGTTAAGGCAATCAGCCTTATAACTGACTATGACGCACACAGAACATATATTGTTCCGTATGTTGACGCATATGTGCTTGCAGAGCCTGATATGGCGACAAAGCTTATTAATGAATACGGTGTTGACGAGAGTATAATATATCCGCTCGGCATTCCGATTTTTGACCGTTTTACAGAGGCTTTTGACAAAAAGGCGATTTGTGAGCGTGAAGGACTTGATCCCGACAAGCCTACAATTCTGCTTATGGCAGGTTCTTTCGGTGTTACAAGCGTGCTGAGCTTCTACAAAGCTCTTGCGGAGCAAGCTCCCGAAATGCAGTTTATTGTCATCACCGGCAGAAACATCAAGCTTTTTGCAAACTTTGAAAAGGTAATTGAAGAAACGGGTATGCAGGACAACACAAAGCTTTTGTACTTTGTAAAAAATGTTGAGGATTATATGCACATCTCAGACCTTATTGTTACAAAGCCGGGCGGACTTACCGTTACCGAAAGCCTTGCCTGTTCGCTTCCCATGGCAATCTACAGCGCATTTCCGGGTCAGGAACGGGACAATGCGGAATTTTTACTCAACAAGGGTGCGGCAATTATGCTCCGAAAAAAGACAGGAGCAGATGATATTGTAAACCTTGTTAAAGACAAAGAAAAACTTGATGAGATGAAGGAAAAGTGCAGAGAGTTGCACCGCCCCGATTCGGCAGAAAAAATATTCAGACTGGCGCAAAAGCTTTGTAACGATTCCAAAGGGGGAAATGACAAATGATGAAAAAAGCACTCTCTGTTGCATTGTGTCTTCTTATGGCAGGCACGGTGCTTACTGCGTGTTCAAATCCCGATGAATTTTCGGACAGCGAAAACCTTTCGCTGAAATACACACGCTCCGACAAAACCGATGATACATTCAATTATGCCGACGGTGCAGAAACTGCCCCGTCATCATATGATACCTATTCCGCAAAAATAACCGATTTTGAACTCAGGCTTTTCAGAAACCGTCACAAAAGCGGTTCGTATGTATTTTGTCCCGCAAATGCGGTTCTTAATCTTGAGGCTATGGCTAACGGTGCGTCGGGCGATACTCAGGAAGAAATCACCAATGCACTTTGCAGCGGTGTGACGCTTGAAAATATGAACCAATGTGCGTCATATTTTGCAAGCCGTATTCAATCGGTTGCATCTTCGGACAAATCCCCCGAAAGCTCGGAAAAAGATTCCGAAAAGAACAGCGACAAAAGCTTTGTAAAGCTTTGCAACTCGCTGATTTCAAATGACAATGCCGACATTATGACGGGCTTTTTGCAGACAACAAAGGACTATTATGATACTAATGTTCTGCGTTTTAATTTTTCGGACAGCGACGCCTTGAAAAAGCTTGACAAAAAATATGCCGATTTTACAAACAACGGTTCTGTTTTTGAAAATCTTGACACAAAGCAGAGTGTGATTTCACTTTCTGCGACAGATATCTGTGACAGATGGCTTAATCCTTATGCACAGACCGACATTGAAAAGGCTAAATTTAAGTCGGCTGACGGTGAAAAAGAAGTTACATATATGACCTCAAACGAAACATATATGAAGACAAACAAGGCGACTGCCGTTATGAAATATTTCTCGCAAACACCTCTCAAAATGATGGTTGTTATGCCGAACGAAGGTGTTTCGCTTGATGATTACGCAACCGATTTTACGAGCCTTGAATACACAACATTGCTTGACAGCGTTGATGTGACCAAAACAGCCAAGGCAAAAATTCCTGAATTTTCAGTCAGCGGAGATAAGTCTGCAGAAAATATAACGCAGATTGTTGAAAAAAGCGGAATCAATTCATCATTCACGGCTGACCGTTCAAGATACAAGAATTTGAGCCGTTCCGATGATATTGCGTTCAGCGCAATGTATGACATCGCTCCGTCGCTTTCAATTAACGCAGGCGGTATCGGCGGAACACAGTCAAACGGCGACAAGGCAGAGCTTGAAAAAAGAACAAAAGAACTTTCAAAAACCGATGTGACGGTAGAATTTAATCGTCCGTTTATGTTTGTTATCCTCGACAACGAAAGTGACATTCCGCTGTATATGGGAACATATGCAGGCTGATTTCGTCAGCAGTGAAGAGCGAAAAGTGAATAGTTAAAAGTTATGGTCGGCGGTGTGCCACCGCTGTCTATTCGAGAAGATAGTTAGATAAATGAATTGCATCAGATGCCCGAGAAAGGTTCTGATGCAATTTTTATTATATGAAATTTTCGGATTGTTCGTAGGTGCGTTCATCGGACTTGAAAATGAAAAAACGGTATGATATAATAAATCGTATATATGTAACAACGGTGTTGCGGGCGAAATATGCGCTGACCGACACACCTAAACATAAATTTCGGAGGGATATTATTATGGCTGAAAAAACTGTCCGTACACGATATGCACCAAGCCCGACAGGTTTTATGCATGTCGGCAATCTGCGTACTGCTCTTTATGAGTACCTCGTTGCAAAATCACAAAACGGCAAATTTATTCTCAGAATTGAAGACACCGACCGTGAACGCCTTGTTGAGGGTGCGGTTGATGTTATATATGATACAATGAAACTTGCGGGACTTAAGCACGATGAAGGTCCCGATATCGGCGGCGATTTCGGTCCTTATGTTCAGTCCGAAAGAAAGGATATGTATCTTCCTTATGCCGAACAGCTTATAAAAGAGGGAAAGGCTTACCGTTGTTTCTGCACAAAGGAAAGACTTGAAAAGTTACAGGACAGCGTTGGCGGTGGTTATGACAGACATTGCCGTAATCTTCCGCAGGAAGAAATCGACAGATTTCTTGCCGAGGGTACACCTTATGTAATTCGCCAGAAAATGCCGATTGAGGGCAGTACAACATTTACAGATGCAGTTTTCGGTGAAATTACAGTTGACAACAGCGAACTTCAGGATCAGATTCTCATTAAGACTGACGGCTACCCGACATACAACTTTGCAAATGTAATTGACGACCACACAATGGGCATTACTCATGTTGTCCGTGGTTGTGAATATTTAAGCTCCACACCGAAATATAATCTTCTTTATGAAGCATTCGGATGGGAAATTCCGACATATATCCACCTTCCGCTCATTATGGGCAAGGATGCCGACGGCAATGTTTCAAAGCTTTCAAAGCGTCACGGCGCAACAGGCTTCTATGACCTTATTAACGAGGGCTACCTCCCACAGGCAATCATCAACTATATTGCACTTCTCGGCTGGTGTCCAAAGGATAATCAGGAAATCTTTACCCTTGCAGAACTTGAAAAAGAGTTTGATGTAAGCGGTATCAGCAAGTCACCGTCAATTTTTGACTATGACAAGCTTTCATGGTTCAACGGTGAGTATTTAAAGGCTATGACTCCCGAAGAATTTACGAATGTTTGTATGCCATACTATAAGAAGGTTTTCGGCGACAGAGAAATGCCTTTTGAGAAGTTTGCCGAAATTCTTCAGAAAAGAACTACAAAGCTTACGGATATTCCCGAAATGCTCGGTTTCTTTGCAGAACTTCCCGAATATGACAAGGAGCTTTTCGTAAATAAGAAGAGCAAGACTAATCTTGAAAACGCTCCCGTTGTATTGCGTGAGGCTTACGAAAGATTAAAGGCTCTGCCGACATGGGACAACACTTCAATTCACGATTGCCTTATCAATATGGCGGTTGAAAAAGAGCTTAAAAACGGCACAGTTATGTGGCCTGTAAGAATTGCCGCAGCAGGCAAAACAGTAACTCCGGGCGGTGCTGTTGAAATTCTTGACATTCTCGGAAGAGAAGAGTCGCTCAAAAGACTTGAAATCGGTCTTGAAAAGCTCGGCGCATAATTCTACTGACGGAGGTACACGGCAAATGGCTGATGAAATAAAGAATGTTGAGGGTGAAGCTGCCGTTCAGGGCAACTTCATCTGGGATTTTATAAAAGAGGATACTGCCGAGGGCGGAAAATTTGAGGGTAAAAAGGTTCACACCCGTTTTCCTCCCGAACCGAACGGCTATCTTCACATAGGTCATGCAAAGGCTCTTTGCATTGACTTTGGTACTGCCGAGCATTTCGGCGGAATCTGCAATCTTCGTATGGATGATACCAACCCTACAAAGGAAGATGTAGAATATATTGACGCTATCAAAGAGGATATCAAGTGGCTTGGTTATGATTGGGACGACAGATTTTTCTATGCATCACAGTATTTTGATCAGATGTATGAATTTGCCGTTGAGCTTATCAAAAAGGGACTTGCATATGTTTGCGAGCTTACTCCCGACAAGGTGAGAGAATACAGAGGCGACACACAGACACCTGCAAAGAGTCCGTATCGTGACCGTCCTATAGAAGAAAGCCTTGATTTGTTTGAGAGAATGAAAAACGGCGAATTTGAGGACGGCAAAATGACTCTCCGTGCAAAGATTGACCTTGCGTCGGGTAACTTTAATATGCGTGACCCTGTTATCTACAGAATTAACAGACTCAAGCATCACAGAACAGGCGACAAGTGGTGCATTTATCCTATGTATGATTTTGCTCATCCGATTGAGGACGCACTTGAGGGTATTACGCACAGCCTTTGTTCACTTGAATTTGAGGCTCACCGTCCGCTTTATGACTGGGTAATTAACAATATTTCCGTTCCGTGCAAGCCAAGACAGATTGAATTTGCAAGACTCGGAATTAACAACACGGTAATGTCAAAGAGAAAGCTCCGTGAACTCGTTGAAAAGAACTATGTAAGCGGTTGGGACGATCCGAGAATGCCCACACTCTGCGGACTTCGTAGAAGGGGTTACACACCAAAGTCAATTCGTTCGTTCATTGAGCAGATTGGTGTTTCAAAGGTTAATTCAATTGTTGAATACGGCTTTCTTGAGCATTGTCTGCGTGATGACCTTAACGAAACGGCAGAGCGTACAATGTGTGTTTTAAAGCCTGTTAAGCTTGTTATTACAAACTATCCCGAGGGACAGAGCGAAGAATTTGAGGTTGAGAACAACCCGAACCGCCCCGAGGACGGCACAAGAAAGGTTACTTTCAGCCGTGAACTTTACATTGAAAAAACCGACTTTATGGAAGAACCCGTAAAGAAGTATCAGCGCCTTTATCCCGGCAACGAGGTAAGAATCAAGTCTGCATACATCGTAAAATGCACAGGCTGCAAAAAGGATGAAAACGGCAATGTTGTTGAGGTTTATGCAGAGTATGATCCCGAAACAAAGGGCGGAAATACTCCCGACGGCAGAAAGGTAAGAGGCACAATCCATTGGGTTGACGCTAACAACTGCCTTGATGCGGAAGTAAGACTTTACGATAACCTCTTTACGGTTCCGGATCCCGATACAGGCGACAGAAACTTCCTCGATTATCTTAATGAAAATTCACTTGAAGTTCTCACAGGCTGTAAGGCTGAAAAGAATATTGCAGGCGCAACGGCTCCGAAGAGCTATCAGTTTATGCGCCACGGCTATTTCTGCATTGACAACAAGGACAGCTTACCCGAACACCTTGTATTCAACCGCAGTGTAAGCCTTAAAGACAGTTTTAAGAAGTAAAATAAACAAAGGGCGGTCTTTTCTTTGACCGCCCACTTTAATAGGAATTTGTGTTCATTAAATATGTTTTGATGTAATCAATACTATGTTTTAATTTAACACAATGTGTTCAATCGTGTGTATTACACACGAACGGGCGGATGATAACCGCCCCTACCGGGTATTAATATGATGAAAAAAATACTTGTAACAGGTGCATCGGGCGGAATCGGTTCGCAGACTGCTGTCGCTTTTGCAAAATGCGGTTGCGATGTTGCGTTGCATTACTCGAAAAATTCTGAAAAAGCCGAAAGCCTTGCAAAAAAACTTACAAATGAATACGGCATAAATACCTTTACAGTTCAGGCGGATGTTTCCGATTATGAAAGCGTTTGCGAAATGTTTGACAAAATTGACAGCCGTTTCGGTAACCTCGATGTGCTTGTCAACAATGCGGGAATTGCACAGCAAAAGCTGTTTACCGACATAACTCCCGATGAATGGAAGAAAATGACGGGGGTTAATCTTGACGGTGTTTTCTACTGCTCGCAACAGGCACTCAAAAGATATATGATTAAAAACCACAGCGGTGTTATTCTCAATATCAGCTCAATGTGGGGACAGGTCGGTGCGTCTTGTGAGGTGCATTACAGTGCGTCAAAGGCGGGTGTAATCGGACTTACCAAAGGTCTTGCCAAGGAGGTCGGTCTGTCGGGAGTGCGTGTCAACTGTATTTGTCCGGGTGTGATTATGACCGATATGATGAAAGGATTTGATGAGCAGACCATACAGGAGCTTAAGGAGGAAACTCCGCTTAATATGCTCGGTATGCCTGATGATATTGCCGAAACTGCTGTGTTTCTCTGTAGTGACAAGGCAAAATTCATCACGGGACAGATTGTCGGTGTAAACGGCGGAATGATTATTTAGCTTAATAAGAGTATGAAAAAACGGTCGGGATTTGATTTCCGACCGTGATTTTTTACTGTATTTATATGTTTAAGGGTTTAGCTTTTGCCGTTGAGAATATCGGCAATGATTTCTCTTTCGTCCATATGGTACTTAACACCCTTGATTTCCTGATAATCCTCGTGACCTTTGCCTGCAAGTACGATAATATCTCCGTCCTCGGCATTGTCCATGCAATATTTAATTGCATCTCTGCGGTTCGGCACGACAACATACTTGCCGTCGGTTTTTGCAAGACCTGTCTTGATGTCCTCAATGATGTCCATAACATCTTCAAATCTTGAGTTGTCTTCCGTTATAACCGAAAGGTCTGAAAGTCTGCCCGAGGTTTCGCCCATTTCATAACGGCGAACCTTCGGACGGTTGCCGCCTGCACCGAACATTGTAATAAGTCTGTGCGGATTGTACTGACGAAGTGTTTCAAGCACATTTTCCATTGAAAGTGCGTTGTGTGCGTAGTCGATTATAAGTGTGTAGTTGTAGGGAACAGGCACACGCTCAACTCTGCCCTTAACCTTGGCAACCTTGAGAGCGTCAATAATCATCTGATCTTCAATTTCGTCAAAGAATGAAACTGCCGAAATTGCCGCAAGTGCGTTGTATGCATTGAATTTGCCGGGAATGTCAACATCAACAGAAAGATTTTTGATTCCCTCTGTTTCAAAGTGAACACCGACAAATCCGTTTTCGGAGAGAAGATGAGCATTTTTGCCCTTCAAGTCCGCATTGTCGGCAAAACCGTAGGTGAGAACAGAACCATTGAAATCCTTTGTGATATCCTTCCATGCGGGATCGTCAATATTTGCAGCGGCAAATTTGCATTGTCTGAAAAGCAGACTCTTGCAGTAGAGATATTCCGCAAGGTCTTTGTGCTCAACACCGCCGATATGGTCGTCCGAAAAGTTTGTAAAGATGCCGACATCAAAAGTCATGCCTGCAAGACGGCTGTGTTTAAGTCCGATTGATGATGCCTCAATTACCATAGCCTTACAGCCGGCGTTAATCATATCACGCATCGATTTCTGAATAATGTATGATTCAGGAGTTGTGTTGTCGGTTTTGTGGGTTTCTCCGCCGTAAACAACACCGAGTGTTCCGATTGTGCCGGCCTTGATTCCTGCGTGTTCAAAAATTTCCGCAACCATTGCTGTTGTTGTGGTTTTGCCCTTTGTGCCTGTGATTGCAACCGTGTAGAGCTCATCCTCGGGATGTCCGAAAAATTCAATGCTCATAAGCGAAAGAGCGTATCTTGTGTCATCAACCTTTACAACGGCAACATCACTCGGCACTTCAAAGTCGAGGCTGTCGCTGATGACGAGTGCCGACGCACCTTTTTCAACGGCTGACTTTGCGTACCTGTGTCCGTCTGAGGTATAGCCCTTAAGGCACACAAAGGCAGTGCCTTTTACAACCTTTCGTGAATCATAGATAATATCCGAAATTTCGGTATCAAGATTGCCCTGGACCGTGTATTCAAAATTTATAAGAAGGTCTTTCAGTTTCATCATATATATCTCCGTTTCCCCGACTCACGGTCGGATTCTGTTTTGCGTTACCCTATAATTATAACAATTGTCAGCGCTTATTACAACTGTATGTTAAAAAATTAATGTGTGATGTTTGAAATAAATGACTTTGTTTTGTGATTGGTCATTTTTTACTAAAATCAGGAAAATTTGCCGAAATTCAAGCTTATTTTATGAATAAAGAATATAATTTGGGTGTTATGTCACATAACTGTCGGGTGCGATTGTACAACTTGTACAAATGGCATTTTAGCAAAATAAACAATTCAAGTTAATACAATTTGTGCAATAGGTAAAATTTCAATAAAAAAGATGTCATATTGCATAAAAATAATTTTGATTTTTAACAACATAGATAAAAAGTACAAAGGGAGTTGAAATTCAGGCGATTTTTTGATATGATTATATAGCGGATATGATGTACTTTGTGCGTTATATCCTCAAAGAAAGTATGTAATCCGAAAGGACACTACGAAAATATTCAGAAAGAGGGATTTTTCCAATGAAAAAGATTCTCGCCATTTTATTGGCAGGTATGATGACTGCTACTGCACTTGTTGGCTGCGGCGGCGGAGACGCATCATCGAAAACAGACAACGGTTCAAAAGCAGACAACGGTTCTTCGGACGGTGCTGCTAAGATTGAAGGCTCAATCGTTGACGACAGCTACTTCGGCGATGAAGGTACAGACAGCAAGCCTGTAACTCTTAAGGTATGGGCTCCTGATGCTGCTGTAAGCCTTGTTAAAGAGCAGGTTGAGGCTTTCAAAAAGGCTTATCCTAACAGAAAATTTAAGGAAATCTCAGTTGTAGCACAGGGCGAAAAGGATGCTGCTACGAATATGCTTAACGATGCTACAACAGCTGCAGATGTATTCAGCTTCCCGAGTGACCAGCTCAACAAGCTCGTTGACGCAGGCGTTATTTCTCAGGTTGCATTTAAGGATGCCGTAACAGAGGCTAATTCTGAGGAAACTGTAAAAGCAGCTACACTTAATGATACTCTCTATGCTTATCCTGAAACAAACGATAACGGTTACTATCTCGTTTATGATAAGTCAGTAGTTTCCGACAAGCAGGCTCAGACACTTGAGGGTATTCTTGAGGCTTGTAAGAAGGCAGGCAAGAAGTTCATTATGAATGCCGGTGACGGTTACTATGCTTGTACTTTCGCTTTCACTGCAGGTGTTAAAGTTGACGGTCTTGAAGAAGACGGTATTACACAGAAGTTTGTTAAATATGACGAAGATGAAGCTGTTGCAACACTTCAGGCTTTTGCAAAGCTCATCAAGGATTACAGAGGTACATTCCAGTCGCTTGAAGTTGCTAATATCGCTTCAGGTTTTGCAAGCGGTAAGTGTGGCGCAGGTGTCGACGGTTCATGGGATACAGCTTCTAACCAGAAGGCTCTCGGTGACAACTTCGGTGCTGCAAAGCTTCCTACAATCAATGTCAACGGCACAGACAAGCAGCTTATCTCAATGTTCGGTTATAAGTACATCGGTGTAAACGGTTCTTCTAAGTTCCCGGCAACAGCTCAGATTCTTGCTCACTATCTTGCAGGTGAGGAGTGCCAGCTCCAGAGAACTGAGAAGCTCGGTTGGGGACCTTCAAATAAGAAGGTTCAGGAAAGCAAAGCTGTAACAGGTTCTCCTGTTCTCAAGGCTATCGGTGAGCAGTCTCTGAATGCTTGTGTACAGGTTAATATTGCTTCAACATTCTGGGATCCTATGGCTAACCTTGGCAACAAGATCATCGCTGACACATGCGATCCTTCAGATGCAGCTGCTATGAAGAAGCTTCTTAACGAAACAATTTCTAACGTTAGGGATGAGGGCTAATCGTTAAGTAAGTTAAATTGATTTAATTTAATCGATTAATTAGCTGCGGGACACTCCGAAAACGGAGTGTCCCGTAAAAAAAGAGAAAATGCGGACTGTCCGCTTGCGTTATCAATTTGTGTATTCGCCTGACTAATAATGTTTTATTACGAACGGCAACTATTATAAGATAGCGTAAAAAGTATTATTAGTTTGGTGTATTAGAGAGATTTGCAAATTATTAAGGAGAGCGCCTAATGACATATGTTGAATACAAACAGCTCAATCCTTTCCAGAGATTTGCCTACAACACAAAGAAGTTTTTCTGTAACATTCCTCATGCCGTTGCCCATTTTTTTACAGCACTCGGCAAGGCAATAGTTAAGTTCTTCGTAGGCATCGGCAAGGGCTTTGCCAACTACGGCAAGACCTTCGTAAAAGGCGACTGGGCAACAAAACTTTCCTACCTTATTTTCGGTGTAGGTGATCTTAGCAAAGGTAAATATTACAAGGGTATTCTTTTCTTCGCTGTTGAAGTTCTCTATATCCTTTATATGGCTTTTTTCGGTTGGGGATATCTCAAAATGTTCCCGACACTTGGTATTCAGGCTCAGAGAACTGAATATATCAACGGTATCATTCCAAAGCAGGTACCCGGTGATAACTCAATGCTTATTCTGCTTTACTCGGTATTGACACTCGTAATCACAGTAGTGGTTTTCGCTATTTACATAGTAAACATCAAAGATGCGTACAGACATCAGATTATGAAGGCTAACGGTCAGAAACCGACTTCATTCAAATATGATATGAAGCAGTTTCTTGACGGTAAGTATCATATCACACTTATGTCATTCCCTGTACTTATGATCGGTATCTTCAATGTTCTGCCGCTCATATTTATGATTTTGATTGCATTTACCAACTATGATAAACAGCATATGCCTCCGGGAACACTGTTCACATGGATTGGTTTTGACAACTTCGGCTCACTCTTCAACCTCGTTGAAGGTGCTAAGAAGGGTTATACATTTATTAAGCTCACAGAATGGACTCTTATCTGGGCTGTTGCAGCTACATTCTCAAACTATATCCTTGGTATGATCTTCGCTCTTATGATCAACAAGAAGGGTATCAAGTTTAAATCACTCTGGAGAACACTTTTCGTTATTACAATTGCTGTTCCTCAGTTCGTATCACTTCTTCTCATGAACCAGATGCTCCAGTCAAACGGTGCTATAAACATCTTGCTTTCAAACATTACAAACAGTCATGTTGAAATTCAGTGGCTGAATCAGGATGCAACACTGGCTCGTTGGGTAGTTATCATCATTAACTGTTGGGTAGGTATTCCGTATACCATCCTCTCTATGTCGGGTATCCTTATGAATATTCCTGAGGATCTCTACGAATCTGCAAGAATTGACGGTGCAGGTCCTGTAAAGACATTTACGGCTATCACACTTCCGTATATGCTCTTTGTTACAACTCCTCAGCTCATTACCCAGTTTGTCGGCAACATCAATAACTTTAATGTTATTTACCTGTTGTCAAACGGTAATCCGACGACCGAAAAATATTATCAGGCCGGTCAAACCGATATCCTTGTTACATGGCTCTTTAAGCTGACCATGAACTCACAGGACTACGGACTTGCCGCCGCAATAGGTATTTTGGTATTTGTTATTTGCGCAACGCTCTCACTCATTGTGTATAATAACTCAAAATCAATGAAGGATGAGGAGGCGTTCTCATGATAAAAAGTTACAAGTTAAGAAGACACATTGCGAACGCTTTTGTTTACCTGTTCCTTATTGTAATGGGTTTCGTTTGGATTTCTCCGTTCATCTATCTTTTAATGCATTCATTCCGTGGCGGTGCTGAAATCTACGGAAGTACAATTATCCCGCAGGAATGGACACTCCAGAACTACATTGATTTGTTCACAGGCTCAGGCGGTACTGCAAGCCTTAACTTCCCGAGATGGTTCCTTAACACATTCGTAGTTGCTTGTTTCAGCTGCGTAATTTCTACAATTTCGGTTCTTATGGTTAGTTACGCATTCAGCCGACTCAGATTTAAGGCTCGTAAAAAGTTTATGAATGTTGGTATGATTCTCGGCATGTTCCCCGGCTTCATGACAATGATTGCTATTTACTATCTTCTCAAGGCAATGGGTCTTACTCAGACTCTCGTTGCTCTTGTAATCTGCTACAGCTGCGGTGCCGGTCTTGGCTTCCAGATTTCAAAGGGCTTCTTCGATACAATTCCAAGAGCGCTTGATGAGGCAGCGACCATTGACGGTGCTACCAAGAACCAGATTTTCTGGAAGATTATTCTTCCTATGTCAAAGCCGATTGTTGTTTACACGGTTCTTACTTCATTTATCGGACCGTGGACAGACTTCATTCTTGCTAAGATTATCATGGGTGATGCTCGTGACAACTATACTGTTGCTATCGGTCTTCAGCTAATGATTGATCAGGACTTTAAGAACACATACTACAAGCAGTTCCTTGCAGGTTCTGTTGTTGTTGCTGTTCCGATTACACTTCTCTTCCTCAAGATGCAGAAGTATTATGTTGAAGGTGTAACAGCCGGCGGCGTAAAGGGTTAATCCCAATATATACAAGCTCTCACGGGCGGCAGTCACAGGCTGCCGTCCGTTTTAATTTTACGGAGGATACTATGAAAAAAATTCTTTCCATTCTTCTTGCCGGTGCAATGCTTGCGGGCTGTGTGCTTACAGGCTGCTCTGATTCTTCATCATCAAAGTCAGATTCATCCGACGGCAATACTGCAAAAGTTACCGACCCGATTGAAGGCGTTAAGGCAACTGCATCAACCGATAAATACAGAAACTACTACGAAATTTTCGTAAACTCTTTCTGCGATTCAAACGGTGATGAAACAGGCGACCTTCAGGGAATCATCTCTCAGCTTGACTACCTTAATGACGGCGACCCGAATTCAGGTGACGACCTCGGTGTTGACGCAATCTGGCTTACTCCGATTATGCCGTCAAAGTCATATCATAAGTATGATGTTGAAGATTATTACAATATTGATCCCGACTTCGGTACGCTCGACGATTTTGACAAGCTTATTGAAGAATGTCACAAGCGTGGCATAAATGTAATTCTTGACCTTGTTTTGAATCACGCATCTTCAAAAAATCCGCTTTTTACAAAGGCTGTTGAAGAGGTTGCCGATAATAAGCTTGACGGCAATGCCGAGTATTTTGAAATTCACAAATCCTCATATTTTGACAGCGATACTCAGACTATCAGTCTTGGAAACGGTTATGCCTGTGAGGCGAACTTTTCTCAGGAGATGCCCGAATGGAATCTCAATTCTAAAAAGACGAGAGAAGAATTTACAAAAATTGCGAAATTCTGGCTTGACCGAGGAGTTGACGGTTTCAGACTTGACGCCTGCAAATACTTTACAAATAAGGAAACTGACGGAACAGAATTTCTCAAGTGGTTCTACGACACCTGCAAGGGCATTAAGAAAGATGTCTATATGGTTGGCGAGAACTGGACCGATGATTCCGATATTCAGGAGCTTTACAAATCCGGCATCGACAGCCAGTTTGCATTTAAGTTTTCAACCTCAACAGGCACAATTATCAGCAACATCATTTCGCAGGGCGGTATGGCTACTGCCAAAAAAATTATGAACTACGATAACAAAATGACAGAGTCAAATCCTAATGCTATTAATGCAATGTTCCTTTCAAACCACGATCAGGTTCGTAGCGGAAACGCACTTGAATCTCAGGGACTTTCTTCTCAGAAGCTTGCAGCCGCAGTTTATATGCTTGCGCCTGGTAATCCGTTCATCTATTACGGAGAGGAAATCGGCGTTAAGGCTCCGAATACCACAAACGATGCGGCATACAGAACACAGATGGTTTTTGACAGTGAGAACCTTCCCGATATTTATGTAAACGGTATCGGAGATGAGCCAGAGGTGCCTACCGGCGGCGGTGTAAAACAGCAGCTTGCCGACAAGGATTCTCTCCTCAACTACTATCGCAGAATTATTACAATCAAAAATCAGAACCCCGAAATTGCAAGGGGCAGAATTGTAGGTACACAGGGCTTTGATGATAAGGCAGTCGGCGCTTACTATGTTGAGTATGAGGATTCAAAACTCCTCATTATTCACAACTTCAGCAAGAATGACGCCAAGGAGCTTACAATTACAGACGATATGATTAAGAATGCAACTCTCCGTGCAGACCTTATCCCCGAGAGTAGTTCAAAGCATACCGAGCTTAAAGACGGAAAAATCTCTGTACCGCCACAGTCAACGGTAATCATTAAGTCTGCTGAATGATTTTTTGTTCGTGCAGATATTTGCTTTATATTAACAACTATATCCCCCGAGCGTAGTATAGCTACTGGTTTGTGACATTTACTAAATTTTCAAATACATTGTTTATTACTACACATAATAAAATTGAAAATTCCGAAAAAATTCTTGTTTTCGTCACACAGTTGTCAATATTGGTGTGGTATAATAAAGTCACAACATAAGGGAACGGCGAACATCGTCCCGATTAAACAGTGTATAAGTTTTTATTTGATATATTTTCCTCTCTCCTAAATAAAAATGAAAACGGAGGCTGTGAAGAACGAAGTCTTAAACTTCATTTCTTTACAGCCTCTTTTTCATTACGGTGTGCGGCCATTGTCAATTCGTGCAGACAATTTTTTGTTAGTCGCTGTGATTAATATACAGCTTTCATAATATCAAAACATATTAGTGGGGATGAATAATATTTATCAAACAGACACAACGGAAGGCTGTTATAAGCCCGCTTAAATTTTACAAAAAAATGCTTGACAAAAAGCGAGCGGATAGTTTATAATGTTTAATCGTGGGACATTCTGTAATTGCGCCCGTTTTTGGGGATATTATTGATGTTTCACAGGGCTTTGCAAAAGCAAAGCAGTTTTATCAATTCTTATATTTTTTGAAAGGAGGACAAATAATGCCTACATTTAACCAGTTGGTACGCAAGGGCAGACAGGTTTCCGAGAAGAAGGCAAAGGCACCTGCTCTCTTAAAGGGTTGGAACTCAAAAAAGCGTGTTGCTATTGACCAGAGCTCCCCACAGAAGAGAGGTGTTTGTACTGCAGTAAAGACCGCTACACCTAAAAAGCCTAACTCAGCGCTCAGAAAGATTGCCAGAGTAAGACTTTCTAACGGTATTGAAGTCAGTTCCTATATTCCCGGCGTAGGTCACAACCTTCAGGAACACAGCGTTGTTCTTATCCGTGGTGGCCGTGTTAAGGACTTGCCTGGTGTTCGTTACCACATCGTTCGTGGTACACTCGATGCTCAGGGTGTTTCGGGCCGTATGCAGAGCCGTTCAAAGTACGGTGCTAAGCGTCCGAAGAAGGGTAAATAAGGAATTGACAAAACTCTCTTGACTTAAATTATTTAAGTTCTGCTATGCGGCAGGAATTTTACTATATATATTATGGTAGAATGTCTTGTTGGCATACGGGAGTTTGTCGCTTTCGAGTACCTATGATATCTCAATTATTGTGAAGGAGGGAAGCAAAGTGCCAAGAAGAGGTTCTATTGCGAAGCGTGACGTATTACCGGATCCGCTTTATAATTCAAAACTCGTAACTCGTCTTATCAACAACATTATGTACGACGGTAAAAAGGGCGTTGCTCAGAAAATTGTTTACGGTGCATTCGATATTATTGCTGAAAAGACAGGTAACAACCCGCTTGAGGTTTTTGAACAGGCTATGGAAAATGTAATGCCCGTTCTCGAAGTTAAGGCTCGTCGTGTCGGCGGTGGTACTTATCAGGTACCTATGGAGGTTCGTCCTGAAAGACGCCAGACACTCGGTCTCCGCTGGATTTCTACTTATTCAAGAGCTCGCAGCGAAAAGACAATGAAGGAAAGACTTGCAGGAGAAATCCTTGATGCCACAAACAGTGCCGGCGGTGCTTTCAAGAAGCGTGAAGACACTCATAAGATGGCTGAAGCTAACAAGGCTTTCGCTCATTACAGATGGTAATTTTATCATCAGCGTTTATTAGGAGGATTTTATGCCAAGACAGGTTTCACTTGAAAAAACAAGAAACATCGGTATCATGGCTCACATTGATGCCGGTAAAACCACAACAACTGAGCGTATCCTGTATTATACCGGCGTAAACCATAAAATCGGTGAGACACACGACGGTGCTTCCACAATGGACTGGATGGTTCAGGAAAAAGAGCGTGGTATCACAATCACCTCTGCTGCTACAACTGCATTCTGGTTCGGCAGCAAGCATCAGTATGACAAGCACAGAATCAACATCATCGACACCCCCGGTCACGTTGACTTCACTGTTGAAGTTGAGCGTTCACTTCGTGTTCTTGACGGTTCTGTAACAGTCCTCTGCGCAAAAGGCGGCGTTGAGCCTCAGTCTGAAACAGTATGGCGTCAGGCTGATAACTACGGCGTTCCGAGAATGGTTTATGTAAATAAGATGGACATCATGGGCGCTAACTTCTACCATGTTGTTCAGATGATGAAGGACAGACTTAAATGTAATGCTGTTCCGATTCAGCTTCCGATCGGTGCTGAGAGTGATTTCAGAGGCATCGTTGACCTCGTTACTATGAAGGCCGAAATCTATCACAACGAAGACGGCACAGACTACAGTGAAGAGGAAATTCCGGAAGAGATGCAGGATCTCGCTAACGAGTATCATGAGAAACTTATCGAATCAGTTGCTGAACTCGATGAGGATCTTATGGAGAAATACTTCGGCGGCGAAGAGCTTACAATCGACGAAATCAAGAGCACAATCAGAAAGGCTACTATTGACAACACAATGGTACCTGTAACCTGCGGTTCTTCTTACCGTAACAAGGGTGTTCAGATGCTCCTTGATGCTATCGTTGATTATATGCCTGCTCCGACAGATGTACCTGCTATCAAGGGTGTTGACCCTGAAACAGGCGATGAGGTTGAAAGACCGTCATCAGACGAAGAACCATTCTCAGCTCTTGCATTCAAGATTGCTACTGACCCGTTTGTTGGTAAGCTCTGCTTCTTCAGAGTTTACTCCGGTACAGTTTCTGCCGGCACAACTGTTTACAACTCAGTTAAGGACAACAACGAGCGTCTCGGTCGTATCTTGCAGATGCACGCTAACGACAGAAAAGATATCGACTGCGTATACGCAGGTGACATCGCTGCTGCCGTTGGTCTTAAAAATACAACAACAGGTGATACTCTCTGTGATGAGAAGGCTCCTGTTATCCTTGAGTCTATGGAATTCCCTGATCCTGTAATTCGTGTTGCTATTGAGCCGAAGACAAAAGCAGGTCAGGAAAAGATGGGTATCGCTCTTGCAAAGCTTGCAGAAGAAGATCCTACTTTCAAGGCTTATACAGACGAAGAAACAGGCCAGACAATCATCGCAGGTATGGGTGAACTCCATCTCGAAATCATTGTTGACCGTCTTCTCCGTGAATTTAAGGTAGAAGCAAACATCGGTGCTCCACAGGTTGCATACAAGGAAACTATCCGCAAGGAAGCTTCTGTTGACGAAAAGTATGCTCGTCAGTCAGGTGGTAAGGGTCAGTACGGTCATGTTAAGATCAATATCTATCCTAACAAGGACAAGGGCTATGAGTTCGTTAACAACATTGTCGGCGGTGCTATTCCAAAGGAATACATTCCGGCTGTTGACCAGGGTATTCAGGGCGCAATGCTTAGCGGTGTTGTTGCAGGCTACAATGTAGTTGATGTTAAGGTTGAGCTTTATGATGGTTCTTATCATGAAGTCGACTCATCAGAAATGGCATTTAAGATTGCCGGTTCAATGGCATTCAAGAACGCTATGAAGAAGGCAGATCCTGTACTTCTCGAACCGATCATGAAGGTTACTGTTATCACTCCTGAGGAATACCTCGGCGATGTAATCGGCGACCTTAACTCTCGTCGTGGTATGATCCAGAGCATGGAAGCTGACAACGGCGTTCAGAGAGTTATCGCTCATGTTCCGCTTTCAGAGATGTTTGGTTACGCAACAGATATGCGTTCCAAGACTCAGGGTCGTGGTCAGTATGTTATGGAGCCTGACACATATGCAGAGGTTCCGAAGAACATTGCTGAAAAGATTATGAGTGAAAGAGCTAAAAAGGACTAATCATACCTTTTAAAGCACTTTTTTCAAAAATGTATTGATTTTTTTAGAAAAAATTGATACAATATGATTAAATCTATTGTAAATTCTTTTTACAACAATAAGGAGGAAATTTCCAATGGCAAGAGAAAAATTTGAAAGAAATAAGCCCCATGTTAACATTGGTACAATCGGCCACGTTGACCATGGTAAAACAACACTTACTGCTGCTATCACAAAGGTTCTCAACCTCGAAGGCGATGCTGATTTCGTTGATTACGCTAACATCGATAAGGCTCCTGAAGAGAGAGAGCGTGGTATCACAATTAACACAGCTCACGTTGAGTATGAAACAGACAAGCGTCACTATGCACACGTTGACTGCCCAGGCCATGCTGACTATGTAAAGAACATGATCACAGGTGCTGCTCAGATGGACGGAGCTATCCTTGTTGTAGCTGCTACTGACGGAGTTATGGCTCAGACTAAAGAGCATATCCTTCTGTCCCGTCAGGTTAACGTACCATACATCGTTGTATTCATGAACAAATGTGATATGGTTGACGATCCGGAGCTGCTTGAGCTGGTTGAGATGGAGATCAGAGACCTGCTGAAGGAGAGGACATGATGGAACAGCGCCTGCAATCGGGTCTTGCCGCCCTGAACCTCCCTGTGGAGGGAATCCCTGCTCTGGTCCGGTATGGGGATCTGCTGATCGAGACCAACAAGGTGATGAACCTCACCGCCATTACGGACCCGGAGGATGTGGCCACTCTCCACTTTTTGGACAGCGCCGCCCTGCTGACCCTGGAGTCCTTTTCCGGAAAGTCCGTGGTGGACGTCGGCACCGGTGCCGGTTTTCCCGGTCTGCCCCTGCGGGCGCTGGAGCCCTCCATCCGCCTGACGCTGCTGGACTCCCTGAACAAGCGCATCCAGTTCCTGGAGACGGTGTGCCGGGAGCTGGACCTCCCCGATGTGGCCTGCGTCCACGCCCGGGCGGAGGAATTTGCCGCGGAGCACCGGGAAACCTTTGATTTAGCGGTCTCCCGGGCAGTGGCGGCCCTGCCGGTGCTGTGTGAGCTGTGCCTGCCGCTGGTAAAGCCCGGCGGGAAGTTCCTGGCCATGAAATCCGTGGAGTCAGACGCGGAGCTGGCCGCCTCACAGCACGCCATTGCGATCCTGGGCGGCGCCGTGGAGGCGGTCCGGGACTATGCCATCCCCGGTACAGATGTGCGCCACCGGCTGATCGTGGTGGAAAAAGTGAAAAAAACTCCGGAAAAATATCCGAGAATGTTTGCAAAAATCAAGAAGAATCCCTTATAATACATTTGTGAGCAGTTGAAAGGAAGTGCCGCCTGATGACGTCTCCAGGACAGTGCATTGCCGTCGCATCCGGAAAGGGCGGCACCGGAAAGACCTCCTTTACGGCGGGTGTAGGC
>OGUF01000520.1_pt1 | contig 22117 bp, 18 predicted proteins | sample 1573681 | NCBI WGS metagenome assembly OGUF01 (sample SAMEA2582049, study PRJEB24529) | metagenome | biome: Human gut stool | place: China | collected 2011
ATCACGGAAATGTCCGCTTCCACTACACCAGACAAGACGGCAACGTCCGCCACGCCATCGGCACACTCACCGGATACGAACACAGTTTCCACCAACCTTATATTCCACGACCGGAAAACACGTTCGTCGTCTACTACGACATCGAGGCAAAAGGATGGCGCACGTTCCATGCGGAAAACTTTCTGGACATCGACGCCGAGGACGAACCCGAAAAGACGAGAACAGAATGAACCGGCAGGAACGAGAAGAATGGGAAATCCTTTGCAGGCAGTACAATGTAGACTCCCTGCAAGAAGCCATTCAAGGCTGCCGGGAAGAACTGGAGTTTCTTATCCATTGCGCCGAAAGGCTCGAACCCCGCACGGAGGAGGAAGAAACGCCGTTTAACATATCCAGTCCACGCCGTTTCTATACACCGGGAAACGCCGTTCTTGGAATGCAGGAAACGCCGTTTCTCCACGCGGAGACAAAAGAACAGACCGTTTTTTAACAGAATATAATTTTATTAACGTTTACCAATATCAAGTATGGAAAATTGGAGATTTATCGAAGAAAATCCCGACTACATGGTCTCGGACCATGGACGGGTGTTGAGTTTTAAAGGCAAGTCGAAACTGATTCTCTGCACCACGATCGCAGGAGAAGGCTACGAGCAGACAGAGCTCATGCAAAAAGGAATCTACACCAAATACTACACGCATCGTCTGGTAGCTAAGGCGTTCATTCCCAACCCGAAACATCTGCCGCAAGTAAACCACCTCGACGGAAACACGCTGAACAACCACGTGTCGAACCTCGAATGGTGTGACGCACATGACAACATAATGCACGCCATCCGAATGGGATTGCGGCCTCCCGGAAAAACGGGTTCAAAGTATTCGGGTGTTCCCTGCGCCGTAACGGACGCAAGTGGAAATACACTCCGCGCCTACCCGTCCATGCAGGCGATGAGCAAAGGAGAACACATGAATCCCGCATTCATAAACTGGCTCAGACTACAGTTGCGCTATCCGGAACGAGTACTCCTCCACAACTTACGCGTCCGCCAGCACAGAGGAGACGCTTTTATCATGAAAGAACCCTTACCGCAGTCGTCCCATCATCGGCCTGTCCCGCCTGTACAATCCCCCTGCATCCCGGTCCAGCATCCGGTGAACCGGCAATATTACCGCCAACTGTCGGAAGACGAAGCCATCGCTTTCGGATTCGCCATCTACACAAGCCGCAACCAACAAGAAAGGAGGACGCTGTAATGAGAGACACGATTATCATCCACTGTTCCGCCACCCGTGCGGGACAGGATTTCACAGCCGCCGACATCGACCGCTGGCACCGTGCGCGCGGTTTCCGTTCCATCGGCTATCATTTCGTAATCCGGCTCGACGGAACCATCGAACCGGGAAGGGATGTCTCCCTCGACGGAGCGCATTGCACGGGCTGGAACCGCCGAAGCATAGGTATCTGCTACGTGGGCGGGCTGGACAAGGAAGGCCGTCCCGCCGACACCCGGACGGAAGCCCAACGCGAAGCGCTCATCCGCCTGGTGGAAGACCTGCGGCTCGTTTACCCCGACATCAGACAAGTGATAGGCCACCGGGACACCAGCCCCGACCGCAACGGTGACGGCATTATCTCGCCCAACGAGTTTATCAAGATGTGCCCCTGCTTCGACGTACGCAACGAGTTCCGATAAACCGCACAATGTATCACTTTTTAAAACTTAATTTATCATGGCACGCATTTCCAAACCCGGATTAGATTATTTCCCCCTAGATGTCAATTTCCTGCAAGACCGGAAAGTGCGCCGCATCTCCTGCCGCCATCACGCGGCAGGAATTGCCGCGCTCACTTCCCTGCTTTGTCTTATCTACAAAGAAAAAGGCTATTATGTCCTTTGGAACAAGGACACACTGTTCGACATCGCTCAGGAAGCCTGTTGCGAGGAGGAGGAAATGCAGGCCATCATCGACGATTGTCTGTCGGTGGGATTGTTCGACACCTATATATATAAGGAGTACGGGGTGCTGACCTCGCAAGCCATCCAAGAGCAGTATCACAAAATCATCATCGACAGCCGGAGGAAATACAAATTGCCTTTGGAAAACTTCTGGATGATCAAGGAGGAGAAAGAAGCGAATGATAACGAGGAGGAGACAAAGGAAACAAAGGGAGAAAACGGAGAACAAACGAATGAATCCGCAGCAAATCCGGGCAAATTTGCAGCAACAATGCCACAAACAAAACAAGAAACGGATACAGATATTAAAAGTAAACAGGAAATGGAGAGGGAAAATGAAAGCAAATCGGAAACCCAAAAAGACAAAGAGACAGAGAGGGAAGGGAAAATGAGAAAGGAGAGCGAGAAGCCGCCCGTTCCGCCAAACGGCGTTTCTCAGGCTTCGCCTGTTGCTGTAAGGGGTTTGTCTTTAGAGGATTCGTCCGGAGGGGACTTCGAAGCTATACTACGACTAAATATGGAAGCTATCGGCATCCGGAACGAACAGACCGCCAAAGCCATTTTCGCCCTTGCCCGACGAAAAGAACTGGGAGGAATCAACGGCACGCTATGGAAAATCCTCAGTCCCGGATACCGCCCTACCCTGCTCAAAAAGAACGAACCGGGAGATTACATCCTTTGGGCACTCAATCACCCGGCCGAATTTGAAAGCACTTACAACGGAATGCTACAGAAAATGGTGAGGGGAAGAAGCTGAAATAATAAAAAGTCACCCATTTAGCGGAATCAATGATATTTTATTATCAAAATAAACACTTACAACACTTTCCTTATGACACACCAAATAATCTAAAAGCAAGCAAACAATCCATATGACATTTCAAAATCCCATGTCAATACCGAAATTCACTTTCAATATGACAGTATTTAGTTAAAAACGCATTACTTTTCTTAGTTTATTATAATTTATATTATCTTTGCAGCCTGTTAGAGAGAAATGATGTGTTTTTAGGTTAAAATTAAGAGAGAATTTATGAAAAGAAAATTGATGTTCTTCATGACCTTCCTATTTATAGGCATAGGTCTGGCGACAGCGCAGACATCCAAAGTGACCGGATTGGTAACATCCGAAGAAGATGGACAGCCTGTCGTAGGTGCTTCAGTATTAGTCAATGGCACCACTCTTGGTACAATCACCGATATTGACGGTAAATTTACAATCAGCAACGTACCAAGCTCCTCCAAAACCTTACGTGTTTCTTATGTGGGAATGCTCCCCCAGGAAGTGACAATCAAGGAAGGGATTTTAAAAATCGTGCTGCGTTCGGACGCGAAGGCGCTGGACGAGGTGGTCGTTACCGCCTTAGGTATCAAAAGAAGCGAGAAAATACTAGGTTATGCCGCTTCTACAGTGAAAAATGACGATTTGGTCGCAGCCAAGTCAGGTTCCGTGATGTCCGGACTTTCCGGAAAAATAGCCGGTGTAAACATTTCCAGCTCCGGAACGGCCGGTAGCTCACAGAAAGTAATCGTGCGCGGTTATTCCTCTTTCTCCAGCAACCAGCCACTATACGTCATCGACGGCGTGCCGATGTCCAACAACACCAGCCTCTCCAACGACCAGGGCAACGGTGTCATTGCCGCCAGCGACGCTATCGACTTCGGTAACGGGGCAAACGACATCAACCCCGACGACGTGGAATCCGTCACCGTGCTGAAAGGCGCCTCAGCCACCGCCCTCTACGGCTCGCGCGCCGCCAACGGTGTAGTGATGATCACCACCAAACGCGCCAAACAAGAGAAACTGACCGTTTCGTACGACGGCTCTTTCATGGCTTCCAACGTACTCCGCGTGCCGCAGGAACAGGACAAGTTCGGACAAGGATGGGGAACGTGGAACAGAGGCGAGAACGGATCGTGGGGACCGGCATTGGACGGCCGACTCAACGAATGGGGCTCCAGCAAACTGACTACCCCGATGAAAAAGCACTACTCGTTCGTGAAAGACAATCTCCGCAACTTCTACACCACCGGATTCGAGATGAACAACAACATCAGCGTCCGCACCGGCAACGAAAAGATGGGCTTGATGCTTTCTTACGGCAACACCTCCTCTAACGGCGTGCTGCCCAACAATGCCGACAAATACGAACGTAACACCCTGTCGTTCCGTGGCAACATGAAATTCGGCAAGTTCGCCGCCGACGCCAGCATCACGTATATCCGCAAAGACATGACGAAAGCCGCCGCCGGACAAGGAAACGCGGGAGCCACCATGCAGCAGGAACTGATACAGCACCCGGTGGACATCGACTATTCTGTCATGAAGGATTTCAACGACGAACGGTTCAACGGAGACAACTATTACACGTGGTACGCGCAGAACCCTTACTGGGTACTCGCCAACAATAAGAACAACTATCAGGACGACCGCATCTACGGTAAACTGGAATTGTCTTACGAGGTCATTCCCGGTCTGAAGGCCGTAGGACGTCTCGGAGGTGACTTCACCAACGCCCGCCAGAAGCTGCGCACGGCGAAACTGACGTACGCCGACAATTCCTACAGCAGCATCGGAGGCAAATCCGAAGAAAAGGGTACTTATACCGAACGTACCGATAATTACGACCAGATCGACGCAACCCTCTTCCTGAGCGCCAACTACAATATCGGCACAGACATCACTCTCGGAGGTACGGCAGGATGGAACCTCAACCAACGGAAATCGTCTTATCTGAAGTCGTTTCTCGAAGGGCTGTTCATGGAAGGATGGTACAATCTGCAGAACGGGACCGACAAGCCCGTCAGCACCAATTACAGCGATTTGCGCAGAACAATCGGAGCCTTCGCACAGGTGGAATTCGGGTATAAGAATTTCTGGTTTGTCAACCTTTCCGGACGCAACGACTGGTCGTCTACACTGCCCATCCACCACAACAGTTTCTTCTACGGAGGAATCAACACGTCCGTCATCCTGACCGATATGTTCCCCTCGCTGAAAAACAACGTGATAGACTTCCTGAAAGTGCGCGCCGCATGGGGACAGACGGGTAACGACGCCGACGTGTACAGAACGCTGGCATACTACATCCCCGATCATATTTCATCCGGCTACGGCTATCTGGACACTCCGTTGAACGGGGCGCTGGGACTGACCGAATACAACCGCCAGCCCAACAACAACCTGAAACCGGAGAAGACTTCCGAATGGGAATTGGGCTTGACCGCCAATTTCCTCAGCAACCGCATCGGCATTGACTTCGCCTACTACGACAAGCTGACCAAAAACCAGATCATCGCGGCAGACGTCGCCCCGGAAACACGCTACACCAGTGCCGTGCGCAACGTTGGCGAAATTTCCAACAAAGGTATCGAAATCGCCCTCAACCTGACTCCGATCCGCACCAAAGAGGTGGAATGGGACTTGGGAGTCACCTTCAGCAAGAACTGGAGCAAGGTGAACAAGTTGTGGAACGAGGGGGACAAGCCTGTGACCGAATACGTATTGAAAACGGCTTACAGCGCCAACTTCGTTGCCAAAGTCGGCGAACCGCTCGGAATCTTCCAAGTGCCCGCCCTCGCTACCGTACAGGACGAGAACAGCCCTTACTACGGCAAAGTGATTGTCGACGCCAACGGTATCCCGACTACCAGCAACAGCGAAATGAAGACGATCGGTTCGTCCGCTCCCGACTTCAATATGGGTTTCAACACCCGCGTGAGCTACAAAGGATTCACCCTTTCTGCTGTGGCCGACTGGCGTAAAGGCGGTTATATGTACTCCTACACCGCACAGCTGATGCACTTCGTCGGCAACACTACCCGCTCGCTGTTCAACAACCGCGAACCGTTCGTCGTGCCCAACTCCGTAATCGCCCTCAAGGACGGAGGCTACGCCGAAAACAACCGTCCCGTGACCAGCGACAACATGAGCAGTTATTACAGCGACTCTTACTCAGACAGCCAGTTCGAGAACTTCATCATCCCGAAAGGTTATGTGAAACTGAGGGAACTGGTCTTGTCTTACTCATTCCCGAAAGCATGGATTTCCAAACTGGGTATCCAGCAGCTAGACCTGAGCCTGATCGGACGCAACCTCTTTATGTGGACTCCGAAAGCTAACAATTACGTAGACCCGGAAACCACAACTTTCGGTAACGATATCGCTTCCGAACTGGGAGAATTTGCCGCCTTGCCTTCTACGCGCAATATAGGTGGAGGTATTAAAGTTGTATTCTAAAAAAAACGATCGAAGATGAAAAAATTCAAGTATTTATATATAGGTGTATTAAGCGCCATCCTGTCCGGCACGTTCACCTCTTGCGAGGACTATCTGGACGTCAACAAAAATCCGAATTATCCGGACGAATCACAAGTGACGGTAACGACGTTACTGCCGTCCGCATTCACCGGCTCGGCTGCCGCAATGGGGTATTTGTACCAACTCTACGGTTCTATGTGGTCACAGCACTACACGCAGAATCCGTCATCCAGCCAATATATCACGCTGGTCAACTATGCGATGACTTCTTCCAGCGACCTCCGTCTGTGGAGAATTCCGTACGCGGACGTTTTGCCTGATCTCGATCTCGTCATCAAGAAATCGGAAGAGGAAGGTGCGTGGAACTATTGGGTGGTCGGAAAAATCATGACCGCGTTTACTTATCACGTGCTCACCGACGCTTATGGAGATATTCCTTTCACCGAAGCCCTGAAAGGTCAGAACTGCAAATACGACGATAGTAAAACGGTGATTTATCCCGGCATTATCAAAATGCTGGACGACGCTATCGACAAGGAAGCGGAAGCCTCTGCCAAAGGTCTGAAAACCATGAACGTGGAAGATTATATCTATGACGGGGATATCGCGAAATGGATCAGATTTGCCAAAACTTTAAAGTTGAAGTTGCTCATGAGAGACTTTGACACGAACAAGGCGGAGATACAAACAATGCTCGCTGCCGGTGATTTTCTGAAAGACGACGCAACGGTACACTGTTTCGAGGATGTCGTAAATAAGTCCAATCCGTTCTATGAAAATGACCGCCGACAGTTGAATACGACAAATAATGTACGCGCCTGTACGACGTTGTATAACTATCTAGCCGAATATGAAGATCCGCGCATCGGAGACTTTTACGAAAAGACTGCCGCATCTGACAGAACCGAATACAGAGCGATTCCTTATGGGAACAGAACTTCCAGCACATATAGCATTTCAACAACTTCGCGTGCCGTAATCGGTGCTACCGATCCTGTTTATTATATGTCAGAGGCCGAAGCCGAATACCTGTTGGCGGAATGCTACGCACGGCTGGGAGACAAAGGCAGCGCCAAGACTCATTATGACAAAGCCGTTGAATTTTCTTTCGCCAGATGGAACCATGACGATGAAATCGATGAATTTATTGCAGCAGGAAAACCTTACGAATTCCAAGACACCGACGAAGAAAGTATGCTGAAATGTATCCTTACCCAGAAATGGATTGCCAGCACCCGTTGCCAGGCTTGGGATGCATGGTTTGATATCAACCGCACCGGTATTCCGGAAGTCAGCGAGTATACAACAGACGGTGATCCGGATGATTACGTTTTGGGTACGCTGGCATATAACCCCAACAGTTCGTTAGCTAAGGGTCAGTTTGCTCACCGCTTCATCTACTCAAAAGAGTCGTTGGACTATAATACGAATGCGCCTACGAAAGTTCCGGCAATTACCGAACCACTGTGGTGGCATAAAAAATAATAAGGATATTGAACAATAGAAAGAAAGGATATATACATGAAACCTATTAATTATTTATTAGTCCTGATGTTCGCAATGGTCACTTTCGTGTCATGCGACACTTATGGAGACTATGAGCAGGAGTTTGCCCCTATATACCCGCTAAGCGGACAATATTACGTCAAAGTGCTGGACGAGAACAATGAGGAACTGGTTATAAGCACAACAAAGGACGATGACGAATCATACAACGTCTACGGAACTTATATGTATCTGTACAATACAGCAGATAATGATAAGGACAAGTTGTGGATCAAGTTGCCGAATACAAGCCTTTTCAAACAAGGTATTCTAGGCAAAATCAGTTGTAATGTGGAAGAACTCACCTTTAACGGGACAGCAGGCAATATGGTTGCCGATGGAACGACTCCCGTAGGGGAATTTACAGTCACTTCCGGAAAAGTCACTTTAGAAAGCGTTACGACTCCGACAAACGGGAAAGCGGACGGCATCGAAGTGAAATATACGCTGGAAGGCAAAACGTACACCATCAAAGGCTTCCGCCGCACCGGATGGGATGACGATGAAACGTGGGTTGAGCCTGTTACTACTCCCGACGATACATCCGGCTCTCAGCCATAAGAACTAATTTCTCCCCTCCTCTTTCTCCCCTCCTCAAAAAAGGGGGGGGGATATATCAAAACGCAGATTAACGCAAGTTAGCATAGATTATTCAAACAGGCTCCAAGTCTTGACTAATTCATTTCAATTGATATATTAATCAACGACTTATAGAATCTTTTCTATGATAATTTGCGTTAATCTGCGTTTTATTATTCATTTACCACTGCAAGTCGGGCAGATATTTACTTAGTGTACCACGAAGAACCCCTAGCGTAATCGGCTTCACCAGCACTTCCGTAGCTCCCGCCTTCATCGCATTTTCCTTATCCGAACTGAAAGCGTAGGCAGTCTGCATGATAATGGGAATCGTAGTGTTGGACTCACGAATAATTTTCGTCGCTTCCAACCCATTCATCAACGGCATTTTAATGTCCATCAACATCGCTTTGGCATTTTCGCCGTGTGTTTGAAATAAATTTACCATTTCTTCTCCGTTCCGCGCCCACAGGATATCACATTTTTTACCTATGATCGCTTTAATCAGTTTAAAGTTGCTGTCGTCGTCTTCAGCCACAAGTATAAGCGGTCTGAATTCAGATGTTTGCGTACTTTCCATATTATTTAGTATATTATTTTCCATCTACATCCTTCTATATACTTAAGTTAATATCCTGTCTCAACAAGTTAATATCTTATTTCAACAAGTTAATATCTTATTTCAACAAGTTAATATCCTATTTCAGCCCGCAAGATATAAAAAATATTCATATATTTCGCTATCTTTGCGCCTCAATTTAAAAGAATAATATGATTTCTGTAGACGGACTGGCCGTAGAATTTGGCGGCACGACTTTATTTAGTGATATCTCTTTCGTTATTAATGAAAAAGACCGCATCGCCCTGATGGGGAAAAACGGGGCGGGAAAAAGTACACTGCTCAAGATTCTGGCAGGCGTGAGGCAACCTACACGCGGCAAGGTCTCTGCACCGAAAGAGTGCGTGGTGGCCTATCTGCCCCAACACTTGATGACGGAGGACGGACGCACGGTGTTCGACGAAACGGCACAGGCTTTCGCGCATCTGCACGAGATGGAAGCGCAAATCGAGAAACTGAACAAGGAGTTGGAGACACGGACGGACTACGAAAGCGACAGTTATATGGCTCTGATCGAGGAAGTATCCTCCCTGAGCGAGAAGTATTATTCAATCGACGCCACGAACTACGAGGAGGATGTAGAGAAAGCGTTGCTCGGACTCGGTTTCCGCCGGGAAGACTTCGGACGTCAGACGAGTGATTTCAGTGGCGGATGGCGGATGCGCATCGAGTTGGCGAAGTTACTGTTGCAGAAACCGGACGTGCTGCTGCTTGACGAGCCGACGAACCATCTCGACATCGAGTCTATCCAATGGCTGGAAGATTTCCTGATCAATAACGGCAAGGCGGTGATTGTCATCAGCCACGACCGCAAGTTTGTCGACAACATCACGACCCGCACCATCGAAGTGACGATGGGGCGCATCTACGACTACAAAGTAAACTACTCACAATACCTCCAACTGCGCAAGGAACGCCGCGAACAGCAACAGAAGGCGTACGATGAGCAGCAGAAGTTCATCGCCGAGACGAAGGAGTTCATCGAACGTTTCAAGGGGACGTACTCGAAGACCTTGCAGGTACAGAGCCGTGTGAAAATGCTGGAGAAACTGGAACTGCTGGAGGTGGACGAAGAGGACACTTCCGCTTTGCGTCTGAAATTTCCGCCTTCCCCCCGTTCGGGCAGTTATCCGGTCATCATGGAGAATGTTGGGAAAACGTATGGAGAGAAGGTGGTGTTCAAGGGCGCCAATCTGACGATTGAGCGCGGAGACAAGGTGGCGTTCGTCGGCAAGAACGGCGAGGGTAAGTCTACGCTTGTCAAATGTATCATGCGGGAAATAGAGCACGATGGCACGCTGACGCTGGGACATAATGTACAAATCGGGTATTTTGCACAGAATCAGGCTTCACTGATGGACGAGAATCTAACTGTGTTCCAGACGATTGACGACGTAGCGAAAGGGGAAATCCGGAACAAGATCCGCGACTTGCTGGGTGCTTTCATGTTTGGCGGTCCGGAGGAGTCGATGAAGAAAGTGAAAGTGCTTTCGGGTGGAGAACGTACCCGCCTGGCAATGATCAAGCTATTGCTGGAGCCGGTCAACCTTCTCATCCTGGACGAGCCGACGAATCACCTCGACATGAAAACAAAGGACATCCTGAAACAGGCGTTGCTCGATTTTGACGGCACGCTGATTGTCGTTTCGCACGACCGTGATTTCCTCGACGGACTGGTATCAAAGGTTTATGAGTTTGGCAATCAGAAGGTGACGGAACACCTATGCGGTATCTATGAATTCCTCGAAAAGAAAAAGATGGATTCGTTGCAAGAGCTGGAAAAGAAATAATAAATAATAAAAAGAAGGGGTCGGATTCCGGGAGAAGATAAAGAATTTGTATCTTTGTAACATTATTTATAGCAGGTACTTAAAAGGAATGGATGAGGCAAGGCAGTTATACATTATAAGCGGATGCAACGGAGCAGGCAAAACCACTGCTTCCTATACCGTACTGCCGGAAATTCTGCTATGCAAAGAGTTTGTCAATGCGGATGAAATAGCAAAAGGCTTGTCTCCTTTCAATCCCGAAAGTATGGCTATAGAAGCCGGACGACTAATGTTGAAACGCATAGATGAACTGTTGGCTGCTAAAGTCAGTTTCTCTATTGAGACAACGTTAGCCACACGTTCATACACCCGGCTTATCAAAAGAGCACAAAGTGAAGGATATAAAGTCAGCCTTATTTATTTCTGGCTGAATTCTCCGGAACTTGCAGTGAACCGTGTGTTACAACGAGTCAATGAAGGGGGACATAATGTGCCTCTGGACGTTATCTACCGCCGCTATCAAGCAGGTATAAACAATCTGTTTCAGATATATATGCCGTGTGTGGATTATTGGTTACTGGCAGACAACAGTGTTTCTCCCCGAGTGATTGTGGCCGAAGGTACCCGACACGGAGAGAACCGGATATATGAACTTGAACTTTTTAAATGCATCAAAAATTATGTCAAATAATGAAATGCAAGAATTGAGCGATAAATTACGGCGCGGTCTTCAGTTGGCAGAAAAGAGACTGTTGGAGAAAAATTCCCGTAATGGTACACTCCTTAGTCAAGGAACACCGGATGGGAAAGTGATTTATGTCTCGGCCACAGAATTGCTGGAACGTCTGCAAAAAAAGGAAAAAGAATCGATTAAGAAATAAATTCTCTACGAAATTAGGGATGAAAGGGAAAAAAAGAATCATAGTAACTCTGCTGTTTTTTATCAACATTATCATGTTGGTGGCAGCCGTTATTCCCCATCATCACCACCCTAACGGAATGATTTGCATGAAGCAGGACTTGCCCGTAGAGCAACAATGCCCCAAGCACCATCATCATCCGGAGAGCGACGCCTGTTGCAACAGCGAGTGTCTGACACGCTTTCAGTCGTCCATCCCATCCATACACAGCTATAGCAGTCCGGATTATGTATTTATCGCTACGCTGTTCACCGATGTCATTATCGAACATTTACTACGCCCGCAGGAGAAACGGGTAAAGAACTATTACGTCTTCCGAGACTCTCTGCATGGCACGGATTTCTACCGTGCCACCTCGCTTCGCGCACCTCCCTACTCTGTTTTCGCTTAAAAACGCTCTTGCAAGTCAGTTGCAAAGGCGTTGTAACTAATCTTTGCAAGCCAGTTGCAAGAACCTTGCCGTATTTTTGCAGTATGAATCTGCAACAACAAAAAGAAAACAAAAAACTTAAGTAGGAAATATCATTTATGAAGAAACTTATTTTTTTCGGAGTGCTGGGTTTATTTATCCTTGCCTCTTGTAATAGTACCGTCACACATACATACAACGAGCATGATCATGAGGCGGAAGGACATAATCATGCCACAGAAGATCACGACCACAGCGCCCACGGGGATGAATCCGGTGAAAGGCACAGTCACGAAACAGCAGGCAGCCACCTCGAAACGACCGAAGCACATAGTGACGAGATCATCCTTCCGAAAGTGAAAGCCGAAGCAGCCGGAGTAAAGGCTAGTATCATCGAGCCCGCTCCTTTCCAACAGGTCATTAAAACCAGTGGACAAGTACTTGCTGCTCAGGGGGACGAATCGGTTGCCGTAGCTACCGTAGCTGGCGTTGTTTCTTTTCGTGGAAAAGTGACGGAAGGAATGAGCGTCGGCAGCGGCACACCGTTGGTCACCATTTCTTCAAACAATATAGCCGACGGTGACCCGGTGCAACGTGCCCGCATCGCCTACGAAGTGTCGAAGAAAGAGTACGAACGGATGAAAGCCCTTGTCAAAAACAAAATCGTATCCGACAAGGAGTTTGCACAGGCGGAGCAGAATTACGAGAACGCCCGCATCAGCTACGAGGCCCTTTCGAAGAACCATTCGGCTATCGGACAAAATATCACAGCTCCCATCGCAGGCTATGTGAAAAGTATACTGGTGAAAGAGGGGGACTACGTGACCATCGGACAACCACTGGTTAGCGTGACGCAGAACCGCCGTCTGTTCCTCCGCGCCGAAGTGTCGGAAAAGTACTACCCGTACCTCCGCACAATCAGCTCCGCCAATTTCCAGACTCCTTATAATAATAAGGTATACGAACTGCAAGCGCTCAACGGCAAACTCCTCTCTTTCGGGAAAACTGCCGGAGACAATTCTTTCTACGTGCCTGTCACCTTCGAGTTCGATAACAAAGGGGAAGTGATTCCCGGCTCATTCGTAGAGGTTTTCCTGCTCTCGTCGCCAATGGAAAACGTAATTTCCCTTCCACGCACCGCATTGACGGAGGAACAAGGAAGCTACTTTGTATATCTGCAACTGGATGAGGAAGGGTACAAGAAACAGGAAGTGACCGTAGGAGCCGACAACGGAAAAAATGTCCAGATCCTGTCCGGCGTGAAAGCGGGCGACCGCGTTGTGACCGAAGGAGCGTACCAGGTAAGACTGGCCAGTGCAAGCAATGCCATCCCCGCACACAGCCATGAACACTGATTAAATGAAGAATGAATCTTCATCCTTAATTCCTCATTCATAATTCTTAATTTAAAAAGATGCTTAATAAAATCATACATTATTCCCTGCACAACCGGTTGCTGGTGCTCTGCGCTTCCATTCTTCTGCTCATTGCGGGGAGCTACACTGCCATGCACACGGAAGTAGACGTGTTTCCCGACCTCAACGCGCCTACGGTTGTCATCATGACCGAAGCCAATGGTATGGCCGCCGAAGAGGTTGAACAACTCGTGACTTTCCCTGTGGAAACTGCCGTAAACGGAGCTACCGGCGTACGCCGTGTCCGTTCTTCTTCCACCAATGGTTTTTCTGTTGTCTGGGTGGAATTCGACTGGGGAACAGATATTTATCTTGCCCGGCAGATTGTGAGTGAAAAGCTCGCTGTAGTCAGTGAATCGCTTCCGGTCAACGTTGGAAAACCGACACTCGGCCCGCAATCTTCTATTCTGGGCGAAATGCTCATTGTCGGGCTGACGGCCGACTCTACCTCCATGCTCGACCTCCGTACGATTGCCGACTGGACTATCCGTCCGCGTCTGCTGTCTACCGGAGGAGTGGCGCAAGTAGCGGTGCTCGGAGGAGACATCAAAGAGTACCAGATTCAGCTTGATCCCGAGCGGATGCGTCACTACGGCGTTTCGATGGGTGAGGTGATGGCGGTGACGCAAGACATGAACCTGAACGCCAACGGCGGAGTGCTTTACGAATTCGGAAATGAATATATAGTGCGAGGCGTGCTTTCCACCACTCAGACGGAACAGCTCGGCAAGGCGGTGGTAAAGACGGTGAACAACTTTCCTGTCACTCTGGAAGATATAGCAGACGTGGCAATAGGCCCCAAAGCGCCGAAATTGGGTACGGCTTCGGAACGGGGAAAACCTGCCGTCCTGCTGACTGTGACCAAGCAGCCCGCCACCAGTACACTGGAACTGACGGACAAGCTGGAGGCTTCGCTAAAAGACCTTCAGAAGAACCTGCCACCGGATGTAAAGGTTTCTACGGACATTTTCCGCCAAAGCCGCTTCATCGAAAGTTCTATCGGCAACGTGAAGAAATCGCTCTTTGAGGGAGGTATCTTTGTCGTTATCGTTCTGTTCTTGTTTCTGGCAAATGTGCGCACTACGCTTATTTCGCTGGTAACACTGCCTCTCTCACTGCTCGTTTCGATCCTGACACGGCATTATATGGGACTGACTATCAACACTATGAGTCTCGGAGGTATGGCAATCGCCATCGGTTCGCTGGTGGACGATGCCATCGTTGATGTGGAGAACGTATACAAGCGCTTGCGTGAAAACCGGCTGAAAGCGGAAGCGGAAAGATTGAGCACGCTCGAAGTGGTGTTCAACGCCTCGAAGGAGGTTCGTATGCCGATTTTGAACTCAACTTTAATTATTGTAGTCAGTTTCGTTCCCTTATTTTTCCTGAGTGGCATGGAAGGTCGAATGCTGGTCCCACTGGGCATTGCTTTCATCGTGGCGTTATTCGCCTCGACGGTGGTAGCATTGACACTGACTCCGGTGCTCTGCTCTTATCTGTTGGGAAGCAACAAGACGAACAAGGAACTGAAAGAGTCTTTCGTAGCCCGTTGGATGAAAGGGATTTATGAAAAGGCACTGTCTTGGGTGCTGGCGCACAAACGGGTGACACTGGGTGGAACTATCGCTCTCTTCATCGTGGCGCTCGGTGTGTTCTTCACGCTGGGACGTAGCTTCCTCCCTTCTTTCAACGAAGGTTCGTTCACAATCAATATCAGCTCTCTGCCGGGTATCTCGCTGGAAGAGAGCAACAAAATGGGACAGCGCGCGGAAGAGTTGCTGTTGACCATTCCGGAGATACAAACCGTTGCCCGCAAAACGGGACGTGCCGAACTGGATGAGCACGCATTGGGTGTGAACGTGTCCGAAATTGAGGCTCCGTTTGAACTGGGCGACCGCTCGCGCAGCGAACTGGTGGCGGATGTACGTGAAAAGCTGGGCACAATTACAGGAGCAAACATTGAAATCGGACAGCCGATCAGCCACCGGATTGACGCCATGTTGTCCGGTACGAAAGCAAATATTGCCATCAAGCTATTCGGCGACGACCTGAACAAGATGTTTTCCATCGGCAATCAGATCAAAGAGGCGATCGGCGCAATTCCCGGCATCGCCGACCTGAATGTGGAACAGCAGATCGAACGTCCGCAGTTAAAAATACAGCCCAAACGCGAAATGCTGGCCAAGTTCGGAATCACACTGCCGGAGTTTTCCGAGTACGTGAATGTCGCTCTGGCGGGAAAAGTGATCTCGCAGGTGTACGAACAAGGCAAGAGTTTCGACCTGATTGTGAAGGTGAAGAACGACGCCCGTGACGAGATGGAGAAAATCCGCAACTTGATGGTGGACACGAACGACGGACGTAAAGTCCCCCTAAGCTATGTGGCGGAAGTGACATCGGCTATGGGACCTAACACCATCAACCGTGAGAACGTGAAACGGAAAATCGTGATTTCCGCCAACGTTGCCGACCGCGACTTGCGCAGTGTGGTAAACGACATCCGGAAGCAGATCGATGCATCCGTGCAATTGCCCGAAGGCTACCACATCGAATACGGCGGGCAGTTTGAGAGCGAGCAGGCGGCGAGTAGGACATTAGCGCTGACTTCATTTATCAGCATCGTTGTGATTTTTCTATTGCTTTATCATGAGTTCCGCAGCGTCAAGGAGTCGGGAGTCATCCTGCTGAACCTGCCGCTCGCGTTGATCGGTGGCGTTTTCGCATTGGTACTTACAACGGGGGAAGTTAGCATACCCGCTATCATCGGATTCATCTCTCTGTTCGGAATTGCTACCCGTAACGGTATGCTGCTCATCAGCCATTACAATCATCTCCAACAAGTGGAGGGGCTGAACGTGTACGACAGCGTGATGCAAGGCTCGCTCGACCGTCTGAATCCGATCCTGATGACGGCTTTGTCTTCTGCTCTGGCATTGATTCCGCTGGCTCTGGGAGGTGATCTTCCGGGCAACGAGATTCAGAGTCCGATGGCAAAAGTGATTCTGGGAGGCTTGTTAACTTCTACTTTCCTGAACGGATTCATCGTCCCGATTGTTTATCTGATGATGCACCGCAAGAAGGCTTCAGCAAGTCTGTAATTGCAATTTACAACCAATAAAGAAGATGAAAATGAAACAAATCATAACTATCGGCGCGGCACTTCTGCTCCTGAACGCAGGCAGTGCACAAGCCCAGAACAGCATTGAGCAGGTTTTGAGAAATATCGAAACGAACAACAAGGAGCTGCAGGCTAACAAGCAGCTGATTCAGTCGCAAAAGCTGGAGGCTAGAACGGACAACAATCTGCCCGATCCTACGCTTTCCTATGCACACCTCTGGGGCTCGAAAGATAAAAGTGAAACAATCGGTGAGCTGGTGGTTTCGCAGAGTTTCGACTTCCCCAGCTTATACGCCACGCGCAACAAGCTGAACCGTCTGAAAATCGGAGCTTACGACAGCCAGGCGGATGTCTTCCGGCAGGAGAAGTTATTGCAGGCAAAGGAGCTTTGCCTGGACATCATTATGCTTCGCCAGCAGAAGCAGATTTTAGAAGAACGCCTGCGCAATGCGGAAGAACTTGCTAAAATGTACGCCAAACGCCTGCAGACAGGAGATGCCAATGCGCTCGAAACGAACAAGATCAATCTGGAGTTGCTGAATGTCAAGACGGAAGTGTCTCTGAACGAAACGGCGCTGTGCAATAAATTGCAGGAATTGAGTACGTTGAACGGAAATCTTCCAGTTGTTTTCGAGGAGAGCCAATACCCGGCCGTGCCTTTCCCGACTGATTATCAGATACTGAAATCGGAGGTGTTATCGGCAGACCGCACGTTGATGGCGCTTGGCAACGAGAGCCTCGTCGCCCGCAAACAAATTGCTGTCAACAAGTCGCAATGGTTGCCGAAACTGGAACTGGGCTACCGCCGGAACACGGAATCGGGTACTCCTTTCAACGGCCTAGTGGTGGGATTCTCTTTCCCTCTTTTCGAAAACCGGAACAAGGTGAAGATTGCCAAAGCACAGGCTCTGAACATCGATCTGCAAAGGGATAATGCCGCCTTGCAGGTAGAATCCGAACTGGCACAGCTTTACCGGGAAGCCAAAACGCTTCATGCTTCTATGGAGGAGTACACGAGGACTTTCCGGTCGCAACAAGATCTTGCCTTACTCAAACAGGCCTTGACCGGAGGACAAATCAGCATGATTGAGTACTTTGTGGAGGTGTCCGTGCTCTATCAGAGCCACCAGAATTATCTGCAACTGGAAAATCAATACCAGAAGGCAATGGCGCGGATCTACAAGAGCAAATTATAAATATAAAAGGGATTTATCTACTTATGGAGGTATTTATCTACTTATGAAAGTAAACAGGATAAGATTTATCGAGCTGATCTTATCCTGTTTTTTTTAATTGTGCCGAGAAATTTACAGTATCCGAAGTTCCTCCGGCAGATAGCCGCTACGAATGCGCCATTCCTGCGGATAAAGATTGTTAGCCCGATTGCCGATATTTTTCACGAAGCCCAACGGGACGCCTCTATAAGTAAGCAACACGAACCCGCGAGCCACCGCAGCAGGAAGTACAATAGCTTCTTTGCGCAAATAAGCTATCGCCTGCTCATAGCTAATGTCCTCAACGACAAAAGCGCCGTCACGCAACAGCACAGGGCACAGTGCCAGCGCATGAGCGGGAACCAAATCTCGCCCTTTCACTTCACCCACCGACACACCAGACTGGATCACTTTCAAATTCTGTCGAAGTGCTTCCAACTCTTCCAGACGAGCATTGGGAAAGGCGTAAACGGTTTCCGCATCGGTCAGAAGAGAATAGTTGCCGATGTCCCTCACCCAACTCCGGGCTACGTCCATCAACTCTTTAGCGACAGACGGGACTCCTTTCCCAGCGTGTTTCCCTTTTTTCTTTGCAGCTCGCGCTATCGTAGATTTTGAGATTGCAGACTTCTGTGAATTGATGGTTTCCCATGCCTTCTTCGTTTCGTTTTCATCTGTTTCTATGCACGGTTTCCGAAGAACAGCCAGAAAGAATCCCTCTCCTTTCGTTTTATGAGGGAAGAAGTGATAGACGGGAATGCCCTCCAAATGAACGGTCCCGGTCGATTCATCTTTCAACAGATTTCCTGTTATATTCCATTCTTCCCGAACTTCCAACGGCAGCAGTTCCGCCCCGAACTCTTGCTGAATCCAGCGTACGTTTTCTTCATCTTCTTTTGTATTAAAGGTACAGGTACTATATATAAAAATGCCTCCGGGCTTCAGACAAGGCCAAATATCAGCAATAATCCTCCGTTGTCTCTGCCAGCAAATCTCTACATTCTCCGGGGTCCATTCTTCTATCGCCACAGGGTCTTTGCGGAACATTCCTTCACCGGAACAAGGAACGTCGGTGAGAATTACATCAAAAAAAGACGGTAAAGCCGAGAAATCCGCCGGATCATTATTGGTAACCACCACATCCGGATGTCCCCACTTCGCAAGATTTTCCGCCAAAACCTGTGAACGGTTTCGTATGACTTCATTAGCCACCAGCAGGCTTCCTTCGGGCAGCACGCTACGGGCATGGGTAGACTTTCCACCGGGAGCGGCGCAAAGATCCAACATTATTGCCGGTTCTTTGATGTATTGGCGTAATGCCTGCTCTACAAACATCGAGGAGGCCTCCTGAACATAGAAACAACCGGCATGAAACAACGGATCGAATGTAAAAGTCAGGCGTTCGTCCAGATAAACCCCTTCGGACGACCAAGGAACTCGGTCGAAAGGAGAATGGACAGCAGATAACCCTTCATCCTGCATTTTCCATTTTTCATTGTTAAAGCGGATACTGACAGGTGGTTCTTGCTGCAGGGCAACGGCCAGTTTTTCATATTCTTCTTCACCTAATAAAGAGCGGGTATAGTCTACAAAAGAAGCGGGTAATTCCATTTTTCATTTATTAATTTCCGCAAATATCAAAAATATTTCGTCTCTTTGCAACTTTCTAAGTCATTAACTACGTCTAACAAACAAAGAAACAAATTAAAAAAACGATCTATATGAAAAATTTTCTACTTGCTTTGATGGTTGTATTGACCACTTGCACACTGGCTGTCGCTCAAAATCAGAATCCTGTTGCCCACGACTCCATCAGTCAGGCGGAACCGACTCTGGTAGTTGACACAGACACAACCGACTCTATCGCCAAAGAGAATGTTACTGCTACGGACACAAGTAATCATAGCGTTCTGTACAGCCTATCCAATGCGATGGAGGATGTTCTGATTCCTATCATCGCAATCATTGCAGTCTTCGGTTTTCCGGTGTTTATCCTATTCATCATTTTCTTCTTCCGCTACAAGAACCGGAAAGCCCGCTATCGCCTTGTCGAACAGGCTCTTGCTGCCGGACAACCGCTTCCGGAAGATTTCCTCAAGGAGGACAAGCCGAATGATCCGCGTACGCAAGGCATCAAAAACATCTTTACGGGAATCGGACTTTTTATCTTCCTCTGGGCTATTACCGGTGAATTTTCAATCGGCACTATCGGTCTGCTAATCACTTTCATGGGAATCGGGAAGTGGATCATCGGTAGAAAGAAAGATGAAAATCAAGAGAATGACAGTCAAAGATGAATCAACTCAATGATATATCGCTAGTCGCGCAGGTCGTGGTGTTCAGAAACACTAAGGCCTTCGACCAGTTGGTGAAGAAGTACCAATCACCGGTACGGCGGTTCTTCCTGAATCTGACTTGCGGAGACAGCGAATTGAGGGACGACCTGGCACAAGACACGTTTATCAAAGCGTATACAAATATTGCTTCTTTCAGAAATTTGTCCAGTTTCTCCACGTGGCTGTATCGAATTGCTTACAATATATTTTATGATTATATTCGCAGCCGCAAAGAAACAGCAGACCTTGACGCCAGAGAAATAGACGCCGCCAACAGTGCCGAACAGGAAAACATCGGTCAAAAGATGGATATCTACCGATCGCTCAAGACGCTTAAAGAAATAGAAAGAACCTGCATCACGCTTTTTTATATGGAAGATTTAAGTATCGAAAAGATTGCGGGAATTACAGGAATACCGACAGGGACGGTGAAAAGCCATCTGTCGCGTGGAAAAGAAAAGTTAGCAACGTATTTAAAACAAAACGGTTATGACAAAAATTGAAAATGACGAGAAGCTTTTGAAGGATTTCTTCACGGCTAACAAACAGGAAATAGCTGATAATGGCTTCAGCCGCCGTGTCATGCATCGCTTGCCCGATCGTAGCAATTGGTTGGCACGCATCTGGAACGCTGCCGTGGTGGTTGCGGGCGCTGTGCTTTTCATTTGGATGGGCGGCTTGGAAGCTGCTTGGGGAACAATCAGAGAAGTGTTCATAAGCATGATTAATCAAGGCACTGCGGAGCTGGATCCGAAATCGATTATTATCGCCTCTGTCGTCCTGGTATTTATGGCAACACGAAAAGTTGCATCGATGGCATAAAAGTTATCAATAGCATAAGAGTTATAAAAGCACTTCGTCTGTTAAACAATAATAAATATACCCTTTCTCTCAAACAAGCCCAAACATAGATGTCGTATCTTTGTTGAACTGTAAAACTAAAATAGAGAGAAAAGTTTTGAAATTACGTATATTTATTTTATTCCTGTTCCTGTCTTTATTACACGCTCAGGCAGACATCATAGACAGTCTAAAAACACAACCCAGAGACTCGATCGGACTTGCAAGTGACTCACTTGTATTACGTTTTCTGGAAGAGTCCGGCATACCCATTTCCGACAACAATAAAGTAAAGTTACTGAAAAGCGGACGGGAAAAGTTTATCGATTTATTCGAAGCTATCCGGGAAGCCAAACATCATATTCATCTGGAATACTTTAACTTCCGCAACGATTCCATCGCCAATGCCCTATTCGACTTGCTGGCTCAGAAAGTGAAAGAGGGGGTTGAGGTACGTGCTATGTTCGATGCTTTTGGCAACTGGTCTAACAACAAACCTCTGAAAAAGAAACATCTCAAGAAAATACGTGAACAGGGCATTGAAATTGTAAAGTTCGATCCGTTCACATTCCCTTATATCAACCACGCTGCCCACCGCGACCATCGGAAAATAGCTGTCATTGATGGGAAAATAGCTTATACGGGAGGCATGAATATAGCAGATTACTATATCAACGGTCTGCCTAAAATAGGGACCTGGCGTGATATGCATATGCGCATAGAGGGAGACGCGGTCAATGACTTACAGGAAATCTTCCTGACAATCTGGAACAAAGAGACCAAACAAAATGTAGGAGGAGCTGCTTACTTTCCCCTCCACGAGAGCAAGACGGATAGTACCGACATCATTGTCGCAATCGTTGACCGTACTCCGAAAAAGAACAGCCGAATGCTGAGCCACGCGTATGCGATGAGTATTTATTCGGCACAAAAAAACGTTCACATCGTAAATCCTTACTTCGTGCCGACCTCTTCAATCAAAAAGGCGCTTTACCGAACCATTGATCGGGGGGTGGATGTGACAATCATGGTTTCCTCCGCTTCCGATATTCCATTTACCCCAGACGCCGCACTCTACAAACTTCACAAACTGATGAAAAGAGGGGCAACGGTCTATATGTATAATGGCGGGTTC
>OGUF01000565.1_pt1 | contig 20083 bp, 20 predicted proteins | sample 1573681 | NCBI WGS metagenome assembly OGUF01 (sample SAMEA2582049, study PRJEB24529) | metagenome | biome: Human gut stool | place: China | collected 2011
ATTTATCGCAAAGGAGGCAGCGGAGAAATCAATGCAGGCACGGTCATAGCGCCGAACGGAAGTGCGATAAAAACCAGTCGTGGATGTGTTACGGTTAATGGCGGCGAACTCAGAGGCAAGTATGGCCTTTATGATGAAGATGGTACATATGATGATTCAGATCAACCGAAAATCAATGGAGGAACCATTTCGGGCACGGTAGCGGATATCTATCTCGGAAAAGAGACGTACTATGATAGCACAGTCTTGATCGGACGGGACTATGATCAGGAACTGACAGTTCTGGTAGAAAACCCCAGCAACGGACGAGAAATCACGGTGGGAACGCCGGACGCAGATGACGACAGTTACGTTCCCTATCAGAAAGATCTTAAACTTGTCAGACTGAATCCGGGATATACAATTGGCATGGGCCAAAATAGCCGAGAATACCGCTGCCTTGTTGCACAGAACACTGTTGCCGCCCAAAATGCAACGGCAAAAGCAGACCTTGGCGAGGGCGAGAAAACCCTGACAACGAGCGACCTTGTGGAATGCGGAAAACCGGTGACCATTACGGCCAACGCCCCTGCTGCGCCCGCAGACCCGGATGCAGACAGCCCGGACACCGTTTTTGCAAACTGGAAAACGAATAACGACCTTACCATCAACGGTGAAGCCACCGGCAGCGAGGTCAACGGCTCTGCCGAGCACGAGCTTACCTTTACCATGCCCTCCGGGCCGGTAAGCGTTACCGCTGTGGACCAGTACAAAATCACCATCAATGCGATCCGTGCGCTCCAGTAAGCTCCGCATTTGGCTCGATCCCCAAACGGCATCCTTCCTTATAAAAAGGCAGGATGCCGTTTTTTATTGCATTCTGCGCAGTTTTGTGATATAATGCCGGACGAACTGAACAGAAAAACAGCAGGTGCCTTTTGCCGATGCACTGCACGGCGGAAAGGGTAAAAGGGAAGCGGGTGCAGATCCCGCACGATCTCGTCACTGTGATAAGGGAGTCCGCATCAGGGTGCTTTGCACCAGCCACTGGAGCATTGCTCTGGGAAGGAGATGACGGGCGGCGATCTTTCAGTCAGGAAACCTGCCCGCTGTTGGTACGGGGGTGCAAACCCCAGATCACGAGGAATTGGTTGTACCAAAAAGCCCTGAAACAACAGAGGTCTTTTTGTCATGCCATCCGCAGGACAGAAGGGCCTCTTCTTTCATCTCTCTTTCCTGTACCCTTTGTTTGGTTCAAACCGCAATTTATCCAGCAGGAAAGGACAAGACAATGAGAAAGATCGAAACCAAAAAGCTGGCCGCAGCTGTTACGGCTCTGGCTCTGTGCGCCGGCGTGCTCACCGGCTGCAGCGGTGCTGCTTCCAGCACTGCATCCAGCACCGCTGCGTCTGCCGCTTCCAGCGAAGCGAGCAGCGAGGAGGCTGACGAAATGGCAGCAAAGAACGTGGCAGACCTGATCGATGCCATCTATGTGCAGGAGCGCAATGAGGATACCGATGCCCAGTGCGAAGCCGCCAAGGCTGCATGGGATGCCCTGACCGACACCCAGAAGGAACTGGTGGAAGGTGAGAACGCCGACCCCGACTACTTTGGCCGTGACACCGGCGATGCTTCCAAGGACGATGCCCGCAATCAGGACGACATTGGCGACAACGAGCTGCTGGTGGTCTCCTTCGGCACCTCCTTCAACGACAGCCGCGTGAAGGACATCAAGGGTATCGAGGATGCCCTGCAGGCCGCATACCCGGATTGGTCTGTGCGCCGCGCATTCACCGCACAGATCATCATCAACCATGTGCAGGCTCGTGATGGCGAAAAGATCGACAACATGCAGCAGGCCATGGACCGCGCTGTGGAAAACGGCGTGAAGAATCTGGTCGTTCAGCCCACCCACCTGATGCACGGTGCTGAGTACGACGAGATGATGGAAATGATCGACACCTACCGCGACAAGTTTGAATCTGTCGCTGTGGCTGAGCCCCTGCTGGGTGAGGTCGGTTCCGATGCCACCATCATCAATCAGGATAAGGAAGACGTTGCCAAGGCGGTCACCGCTGCTGCCGTGAAGGAAGCCGGCTACGACAGTCTGGATGCCGCTGCTGCGGACAAGGTCGCCTTTGTCTTTATGGGCCACGGCACCTCGCACACCGCAAAGGTGAGCTACAGCCAGATGCAGACCACTATGCAGACTCTGGGCTACGACAATGTGTTCATTGGCACCGTTGAGGGCAAGCCGGAAGAGACTGCCTGCGAGAACGTCATCGAGGCTGTTAAGGCTGCGGGCTACACCAAGGTCATCCTGCGCCCGCTGATGGTGGTTGCCGGCGATCACGCCAACAACGATATGGCCGGTGAGGATGCCGACTCCTGGCTGAGCCAGTTCAAGGCTTCCGGTGCTTTCGACAGCATCGACTGCCAGATCGCTGGTCTGGGTGAGATCGAGGATGTCCAGAACCTGTATGTCGCCCACACCAAGGCGGCGATCGATTCTCTGAACGGTTGATCAAACGAACCCTCTCCGTTTCGCGGCCGCTTTGCGGCATCCGGTGGAGAGGGTTCATTTTTTATCCGAACAATGGTATAATAAAAGCTGATTTTTTATAATGTAGAGGTATTTCCTATGAAACACGTCTTTTCCTGTGTTGTCGCTGCTTCTCTGGCACTGAGTCTGCTGGTGGGCTGCGGCGCTTCTTCCACGGCATCTTCTGCAGCTTCCAGTGCTGCCAGCTCGGAGGCTGCTTCTTCCGTGGCTTCTTCTGCCGCTGAGACCGCCGCTTTGCCGGATGGCGTGTATACCGCCGAGTTTGACACCGACAGCAGCATGTTCCACGCCAACGAAGCCTGCGACGGCAAGGGCACCCTGACCGTGGAGAACGGCCAGATGACCTTCCATGTCAGCCTTGCTTCCACCCATATTGTCAACCTGTATCTGGGCAAGGCTTCCGATGCCGCCGACCACGAGGCCGACTGGCTGCAGCCCACCACAGATACCGTCACCTATTCCGACGGCACCTCGGAGGAAGTGTACGGCTTTGACATTCCGGTCACTGCTGTGGATACGGACTTTGACCTTGCCATTCTGGGCACCAAGGGCAAGTGGTACGACCATGTCGTCAGCGTGCGTGATGCCGTGGAAAAGGCTGCGGAAGCCGAGACCCCGGCAGACGGCACCTACACCTGTGATGTGACGCTGGAGGGCGGCTCTGGCCGTGCTGCTGTGGACAGCCCCGCCGCCCTGACCGTGGCGGATGGCAAGATGACCGCCACCATCGTGTGGAGCAGCCCGAACTATGATTATATGATCGTGGACGGCGAGAAGTATCTGCCCACCAACACCGAGGGCAATTCCGCCTTTGAGATCCCCGTTGCCGCGCTGGACACGGCACTGGACGTCACCGCCGACACCGTTGCCATGAGCACCCCCCACGAGATCGAGTATACGCTGACCTTTGATTCTGCAAGTCTGAAGTGACTCCTCCAGTCACCTTCTTTGGCAAAAAGATAAACTTTACCGTACTGCCAAAGCCTCCCTCTATGAGGGAGGTGGCACGGCATAAGCCGTGACGGAAGGAGTTTCCTATGAAGATCACCCGCAACCAATTCCTGAAACTGATCCCCGCTGCAGCGCTGACGCTGACCGGCTGCGGTAGCAAGGCTCAGCCTGCCAATACGGAAAGTCTTGTTTTCTCCCATCATTACCAGCTGGACTATGCGCAGCAGTTCACAGCGGACTGCTATGAGGGCGGCTATACCATGCTGACCATCGCGGAGTCGGATGCACGGTTCCTTGTTGTGCCGGAAGATGCTGCGGAGGTGGACGGTCTGCCTGCTGATGTGACTGTGCTGCGCCAGCCGGTGGAGAATATTTATCTGGTCTCCACCTCGGTGATGGATCTGCTTTTGCATCTGGACGCACTGGACAGCGTGGCCTTTTCCGGCACCAAGGCCGAGGGCTGGTATCTGCCCGCGGTGCAGCAGGCCATGGAAGAGGGAAAAATCGCGTATGCAGGCAAGTACAGCGCCCCGGATTACGAGCAGATCCTGGCAGCGGGCTGCCGCCTTGCCATTGAGAATACCATGATCCTGCACACGCCGGAGGTAAAGGAACAGCTGGAGCACTTTGGCATCCCGGTGCTGGTGGAGCGTTCCAGCTACGAGAGCGACCCGCTGGCCCGCATGGAGTGGATCAAGCTTTACGGCATCCTGCTGGGCAGGGAAGAACAGGCCGAGCAGGTGTTTTCCGCGCAGGAGACAGCCGTTCAGCCCATCTTCTCGCAGAAACCCACGGGAAAAAGCTGTGCCTTCTTCTCGCTGACCACCAACAACCTTGCCACTGTGCGCAAGGGCAGTGACTATGTGGCCCGCATGATCGAAATGGCAGGCGGCAGCTATGTCTTTGCGGACCTGACAGACAATGGCAACAGCCTTGCTACCATGAACCTGCCGCTTGAGGACTTCTATGCAGGCGCAAAGGATGCCGACGTGCTCATCTACAACAGCACCATCGAGGGCATGATCGCATCGGTGAGCCAGCTGACCGAGCGTTTCCCGCTGCTGAACGAGTTCAAAGCGGTGCAGAACGGTCAGGTGTGGTGCACCACCCAGAGCCTGTTCCAGCAGAGCATGGAGCTGGCAGACCTGATCGTGGATATGAACCGGGTGTTTACCAAGGGCACACCTGCCGCCAGTACCCTGAAATCCCTCACCCATGTGGATTAAAGAAGAGAAATTTTACAGAAAGGAAAGTCTATGACCCGTACCAGACGCCTTGCAGCCGCCTATATTGCCCTTGCGGCAGCCGTGGCTGTGCTTTTTGCGCTGAACCTGTTTTGGGGCAGCGTATCCCTTGCACCGGGTGCGGTGCTGACGGCGCTGCTGGGCAAGGGCGGCGATGCGCTTGCGGGGAACATCATCCTGCAGCTGCGCCTGCCCCGCGCGGTCATGGCGGCGCTGCTGGGGGCAGCCCTCAGCGCGGCAGGCTACCTGCTGCAGACTTTTTTTGCAAACCCCATTGCCGGGCCCTTTGTCATGGGCGTTTCCAGCGGCGCAAAGCTGGCGGTGGCCCTGACCATGGTGGTGTTTCTGGACCGCGGGATGCTGACCAGCTCGGACACGATGATCGCGGCTGCCTTTGCGGGGGCCATGGCTGCCATGGCCTTTGTGCTGGCGGTGGCCCGGCGGGTGCAGCGCATGAGCATCCTTGTCATCTGCGGTGTGATGATCGGCTATATCTGCTCCGCCATCACCGATATCGTGGTGGCCTTTGCGCAGGATTCCAACATCGTCAATCTGCACAACTGGTCGCAGGGCAGCTTTTCCGGCGTGATATGGGCCAATGTGCAGGCTGCGGCACTGGTGGTGCTGCCTGCACTGGCGGCATCCTTTCTGCTTTCCAAGCCCATGGCCGCCTACCAGATGGGCGAAGCATATGCCCGCAGCGTGGGCGTGAAGGTCAAGCCTTTCTCGGCAGCGCTGGTGCTGCTATCCAGCCTGCTGGCGGCCTGTGTCACCGCCTTTGCGGGGCCGATCTCCTTTGTAGGCATCGCGGTGCCGCACCTTGTCAAGCAGCTGCTGGGCAGCGCAAAGCCGCTGTATGTGCTGCCGGGGTGCTGCTTGGGCGGTGCGGCTTTCTGCCTGTTCTGCGACCTGCTGGCCCGCAGTCTGTTCGCGCCCACGGAGCTGTCCATCAGCTCGGTCACGGCCGTGTTCGGCGCACCGGTGGTCATCTGGCTGCTGGTGCGGCGCAATTCAGAGCGGGAGGGCGCATGATGAACGAAAAAGCACTTTGCACTGCGCGGGAGCTTGCCATCGGCTACGGCAAGACACCGCTGCTCTCGGATATTTGCCTCGGGGTGCAGCCGGGCCAGATCCTGACCCTGATCGGGCCGAACGGTGCAGGCAAATCCACCCTGCTCAAAACACTGGCGGGCCAGCTTGCCCCCATGGGCGGCACAGTGCTGCTGGCGGGGAAGGATCTTACTGCCTATACCGGTACCCAGCGGGCGCAGAAGCTGGCTCTCATGGCTCCCCACAGCCGCCGGATGGAACTGACCACCTGCTTTGATTTTGTTTCGGCGGGGCGCTATCCCTACACCGGACGGCTGGGCATTTTGTCTGCTGAGGACAGGCAGCAGGTGCACAGAGCTTTGGAGCTGGTGGGCGCGGTACACCTTGCAGACCGGGATTTTAACCGCATCAGCGACGGCCAGCGCCAGCGCATCCTGCTGGCCCGGGCACTGTGCCAGCAGCCGGAAGTGATCCTGCTGGACGAGCCGACCTCTTTTCTGGATATCAAGGGCAAGATCGAGCTGCTCACCATTTTAAAGGAGCTGGCCCATACCGGTCGGCTGGCGGTGATCCTGAGCCTGCACGAGCTGGAATTGGCCGAAAAAATAGCGGACACGGTGGTGTGCGTTTCGCCCGCAGGTGTTTCCGGCGTGCTGACCCCGGAACAGGCGTTTCAGCCGGAGAACATCCGCGCCCTGTACGGCCTGACCGAACAGCAGTACACGGCTCTGTTCGGCACACCGGAGCCGGAAGCCGAAAAGGCACCCGCCGGAAAACCTCAGTTTGAGCATTACGTCCGCAGCGGGCAGAAGCTGCTGCGCTGCGGCTATACCACCGGCACCTGTGCCGCGCTGGGGGCTGCCGGGGCGGCGCGTCTGCTGCTGACCGGCCGCGAACCGGAAACGGTGGCTCTGCGCACGCCCAAGGGCATTGTGGTGGAGGTGGCACCCATTTACTGCCGCAGCACGGACACAGGTGCCGCATGTGCCATCCGCAAGGACGGCGGCGACGATGTGGACGTGACCACGGGCCTGCCGGTGATTGCATCGGTGGTGCTGGAACCGGATGCCCCCGGCGTGCGCATCCTTGGCGGCGAGGGGGTGGGCCGGGTGACGAAGCCCGGCCTTGACCAGCCCGTAGGCGAAGCCGCCATCAACCATGTGCCCCGCCAGATGATCGCCGAAGCGCTGGAACGGGAAGCTGAAAATGCTGCCTACACCGGCGGCTTTGCGGTGACCATTTCCATCGAGGGCGGTGCCGAGACGGCAAAGCACACCTTCAACCCGCACATCGGGGTGGAGGGCGGGCTTTCCATTCTGGGCACCAGCGGCATCGTGGAACCCATGAGCCAGCAGGCCATTCTGGATACCATCCAGCTGGAAATGAATCAGGCCGCACTGCGCGCAAAAAATGCTTCCGGTCCCCGGCGGCTGGTGCTGGCCCCCGGCAACTACGGGCTGGATTATCTGGCCTCCGCTCTGCCGCAGTTCGAGCGGTTCCCGGTGGTCAAGACCTCCAACTTCATCGGGGATACGCTGGATATGGCCGCCACGGCCAAATTTGAGGAAGTGCTTCTGGTAGGCCACGTGGGCAAGCTCTGCAAGCTGGGCGCGGGCGTGATGAACACCCACTCCCACACGGCGGATGGCCGCGCTGAAGTGTTTTGCGCCCATGCGGCGCTGTGCGGTGCCGCGCATGAGGTGTGCGCCGCCCTGATGGATGCCGCCACCACCGATGCCTGCCTTGACATTCTGGACGGCGCGCAGCTGCGTGCACCGGTGCTGGAAAGCATCCTTGCCGCCATCCAGATGCATCTGGACCGACGGGCAGGCGGGGCGTTCCGGGTGGGCGCGGTGCTGTTCTCCAACCAGCACGGCCCGCTGGGCGAGACAAAAACGGCAAAGGAGCTGATGCGGGAATGGCAGAACTGAAAGGTACATTTTACGGTGTCAGCGTCGGCCCCGGCGACCCGGAGCTGATGACGCTGCAGGCTGTGCGGCTCATCCGGCAGTGCCCGGTGCTGGCCGCGCCGCAGACTGCTTCCGGCCAGATGCTGGCGCTGGACATCGCCCGCAGTGCGCTGGGAGAAGCGCTGGACGGCAAGACCATCGTCCCGCTGCACTTTGCCATGAGCCGCGACCCGGCTGCGCTGGCGGCTTCGCACGAAAAAGCCGCCGCCGCGGTGCGGCAGTATCTGGATGCCGGGCAGGACGTTGCCATGCTGAACATCGGTGATGTTTCCATCTATGCCACCTTTGGTTACCTGCAGGAGATCTTGCAGGCCGAGGGTTATGCCACCGTCATGGCGGCAGGCGTGCCCAGCTTTTGTGCGGCGGCGGCGCGGCTGAATGTGCCGCTGACCGGCGGCATGGATACGCCGCTTACCATTGCGCCCGGCGGCTGGACAGACCGCGTGCTGGAAATGCCCGGCACCAAGGTATTGATGAAAGCCGGCAGGCAATTGCCTGTCTTATTGGATACCCTGCAGCAGGCAGATAAGCTGAAAAAAAGCGCACTTGTGTGCAACTGCGGTCTGCCGGACGAGCGGGTCTACCCGGATCTTTCCCTTGAGCGGCCGCAGGAACAGGCCGGTTATTTTGCCACCGTTTTGGTAAAGGAGTAACGTTATGGTACATTTTGTTGGTGCCGGCCCCGGCGCACCGGACCTCATCACCCGGCGGGGCGCGGCCCTGCTTCAGAAAGCCGACTGCATCATCTATGCGGGCAGTCTGGTGAACCCGGCCCTGCTGGGCCTTGCAAAGACAGACTGCGCCATTTATAACAGCGCTGAAATGACGCTGGAGCAGGTGCTGGATGTGATGCGGCAGATGGAAGCTGCGGGTAAGACCACCGTGCGCCTGCACACCGGCGACCCCTGCCTTTACGGTGCCATCCGGGAGCAGATGGATGTGCTGGATGCCGAGGGCATTCCCTACGATGATACCCCCGGTGTTTCCAGCTTCTGCGGTGCAGCGGCGGCACTGAATGCCGAGTACACGCTGCCCACCGTGAGCCAGACCGTCATCATCACCCGCATGGAGGGCCGCACCCCGGTGCCGGAAAAAGAAAAGCTGGCAAGCCTTGCCGCCCACGGGGCAACGATGGTCATTTTCCTATCCATCGGCCTTGTGGACAAAGTACAGCAGGCGCTTCTGGCAGGCGGTGCCTATACGCCGGATACCCCGGCAGCGGTGGTGTATAAGGCCACATGGCCGGAAGAAAAAACGGTGCGCTGCACCGTAGGTACGCTGGCGGAAAGCGTTCATGCAGCGGGCATCACCAAAACGGCGCTCATCGTGGCAGGCGGCTTTCTGGGCCGGAATTATGAGCGCAGCAAGCTCTACGACCCGGCCTTTACCACCGAGTTCCGCAAGGGGACAGACCAGTGACCCGCGCCTATCTGGCCTTTACGGCAAAGGGCCTTGCACTGGCCCAAAAACTGGCGGCGGCATATCCCGGCAGTGTGACCCGCTGCGGCCATGAAGCCGGGCAGGTGCACCTTGCCGATTGGACGGCCTGCCAGTTTGCCGGGAGCGATGCCCTTGTTTTTGTAGGTGCTGTGGGCATTGCGGTGCGGGCCATTGCGCCCCACTGCCAAAGCAAGGCGCAGGACCCTGCCGTTGTGGTGCTGGACGAGTGCGGCCGCTTTGCCGTGCCCATCCTCTCAGGCCACCTGGGCGGTGCCAACGACCTTGCCCGGGCGTTTGCCGCTGTGTGCGGTGCGGTGCCGGTGATCACCACAGCCACCGACGCAAACGGTGTGTTTGCGGTGGACGAGTGGGCAAAGCACCAGAACTGCACCGTGCTGGAGCCGGAGCGCATCAAGCTTGTCAGCGGTGCACTGCTGGCGGGCAAAACGGTGCAGTTTGCATCCGACTGGCCCATTGCGGGTGCACCGCCTGATGGGATCACGGCGGGAGATGACCCGGACTTTGCCCTCACCCTCTGCCCGGCGGGGGATGCACTGCATCTGGTGCCGCGCATCGGCGTGCTGGGCGTGGGCTGCAAACGCGGCACCAGCGCTGAAACGCTGGCCGAAGCCTTTGCAGCTTTCTGTGCCCAGAACCGCCTTGCGCCGCAATGCATCACGGCGGCGGCAAGCATCGACTTAAAACAAAACGAGACGGGCCTGCTGACCTTCTGTAAGAGCCACAGCTGGCCGGTGCAGTTTTTCACAGCGGAACAGCTGCGTGCCGCCCCCGGCAGCTTTACGCCTTCGGCCTTTGTGCAGAGCGTTACCGGCGTGGACAATGTCTGTGAACGGTCGGCAGTGCTGGCCGCAGGCGGGACACTCGTTTTTCACAAATATGCCTATACCGGCGTGACCTTTGCGCTGGCCGTGCGGCCCTATGCCCCGGACTGGAGGTGGCAGAATGTTTGACCCGATGGAATTTGAGATCGACGAACCGGAAAAGGTAGTCTACGTGGTGGGCATTGGCCCCGGAGATGTTTACTACCTGACGCAGGAAGCCCAGACCGTTCTGGAACACGCAGATGCCATCTGCGGCTATAAACTTTATCTTGACCTGATCGAGCCGGAGTTCCCATGTGAGGAATATTATTCCACCGGCATGACGCAGGAGATCGACCGCTGCCGCTGGGCGCTGGAAAAGGCGGATACCGGCAGGCGCGTGGTGATGGTGTGCAGCGGCGACGCAGGTGTTTACGGCATGGCCAGCCCTGTGCTGGAACTGGCGCAGGATTACCCGGACGTTGCCGTAGAAGTGGTGCCCGGCCTTACGGCCGCCCTCAGCGGCGGGGCTGTGCTGGGCGCGCCGCTGGCCCACGATTTCTGCGTGATCTCCCTTTCTGACCGGCTCACCCCGTGGGAGGTCATCGAAAAGCGGCTGGCCTGCGCCGCGCAGGGCGATTTCTGCGCTGCACTCTATAATCCTTCCTCCAAGGGCAGGCCGGACTACCTGCAAAAGGCGGTGCGCATCCTGCGCGCAAACGGCAAGGCGGATGATACCGTCTGCGGCCTTGTGCGCAACATTGGCCGCGAGGGCCAGAGCGCCCGAGTGCTGACGCTGGCCGAGCTGGAAAACACGCCGGTGGATATGTTCACCACCGTGTATATCGGCAACAGCAATACCCGCGCCCTTTCGGGCCGGATGGTCACGCCGCGGGGGTACCGTAAGTGAAGGCGGTCGTGTTCAGCGGCACCACCGAGGGCCGTCGCTTTTCCAAAAAGCTGGCAGAGCTTGGCGTTGCGGTAACGGTGTGCGTGGCAACGCCGCTGGGGGCCGAGGAGCAGGGCGAAATGGCGGGCATCACGGTGCACGCCGGGCGGCTGCAGCCGGATGCCATGGCGGCATTGCTGACGGGAGCTGATCTCTGCGTGGATGCCACCCACCCTTATGCAGTGGATGCCACCAGGAACATCCGCGCTGCAGCGGTGCAGGCGGGCGTGGAATACCGCCGCCTGCTGCGTGCGCAAAGCCCCTTGCCGCCCGGCTGTGCGGTGTTTGAAACAGCAGCGCAGGCTGCAGAATATCTGGCCGGGACAGAGGGCAATATCCTGCTTGCCACCGGTGCCAAGGAGCTGGCTGTGTTTGCCGGGCTGGAACCGGCTCGGCTTTACCCGCGCGTCCTGCCCACGCCGGATGGCATTGCCGCCTGTGAAGCGGCCAATGTCCCGCACCGGAATATCATTGCCATGCAGGGGCCGTTCAGTCTGGCGCTGAATAAGGCGTTGATAACACAGTTCCAGATCCGGTACCTCGTCACCAAGGACGGCGGCGCAGCGGGCGGCTTTGCCGAGAAGGTGCAGGCCGCTGCCGATACCGGCGCACAGCTGGTGGTGCTGTGCCGCCCGCCGGAAACTGGAGAGACGGAAACACAAATTTTAGCGTATTGCAAGGAGATTTTGCAATGGTCACACTGATCGGCATGGGCAGCGGAAAATGGGAAGCCCTTTCGGCGCAGGCGCAGCAGGCTGTGCGCAGCGCGGGCCTTGTGTTCGGTGCAAAGCGGCTGCTGGCGGGCCTGCCTGCAGACTGCACGGCCCGGCAGTTTGCGCTCTACCAGCCCGCTGACATTCTGGAAACACTGGCACAAACCCCCGGGCAGGATGCTGCCGTGCTTTACAGCGGCGACACCGGATTTTACTCCGGTGCGTCCGGTCTGCTCACGCCGCTGCGGGCGCTGGGCATCCCCGCGCGGGTGTACCCGGGCGTTTCCAGCATCCAGCTGCTTTCAGCGGCGCTGGGCCGACCGTGGCAGGACTGGAAGCTGGTTTCGGCCCATGGCTGCGCCTGCGACCCGGTGGCCGAGTGCATGATGAACCGTTCGGTGTACTTCCTCACCGGTGGCACTGAAACGCCCGCCTCTCTGTGCCAGAAGCTGACCGATGCCGGTATGGGCGAAGCCCACGGCGTGGTGGGCGAAAACCTTGGCACCGAGGCGGAAGCCATCCGCTACGGCTCTGCTGCAGAGCTGGCGGGGCAGAGCTTTGCACCACTCAGCGTGCTTCTGGTGGAAAACTTTGATCTGCCGCAGCTGCGTGCGCCGGGCTTCCCGGACGAAAGCTTCATCCGGAGCGAGGTGCCCATGACCAAGCAGGAGGTGCGCGCTGCTGCGCTGGCAAAGCTGGCGGTAATGCCCACCGACACTCTGTGGGATGTGGGCGCAGGCACCGGCAGTGTGAGCGTGGAGCTTGCGCTGGCGGCACCCAAAGGCCGCGTTTACGCCGTGGAGTGTGAACCGGATGCCTGTGAACTGATCCGTAAAAACCGGGCAAAGTTCCATGCTTGCAACCTCATCCTCATCGAGGGCCGCGCACCGGATGTTCTGGCAGACCTGCCTGCGCCGGATGCCGTGTTCATCGGCGGCACCAAAGGCGGCATGGAAACCGTGCTGGATCAAGTGCTCGGCAAGAATCCGAACGCACGCATCTGCATTTCGGCCATTGCGCTGGAAACGCTGGGCGCTGCCATTGCTGCCCTCACGGCCCGGGGCCTGACCGCAGAGGTAACGCAGATCGCCGTCAGCCGCACAAAACCGGCGGGCCGACTGCACCTGCTCATGGCCAATAACCCCATCTTCCTCATTACGGGTACACGTAAATGATGCAATTCCTCATCGCCGCGCCTTCTTCCGGCAGCGGCAAGACCACGGTTGCCTGCGCAGTGCTGGCGGCGCTGAAAAAGCGCGGGGCCGACCCCTGTGCGTTCAAAAGCGGGCCGGACTACATCGACCCCATGTTCCACCGCTCGGCTCTGCAGGTGGACAGCCACAATCTGGATCTGTTTCTTTCCAACAGGGATATGGTGCGGGCCATTTTTGCCCGCTATGCCGCCGGGCATGGTGCCGCCGTGTGCGAGGGCGCTATGGGCTTTTATGATGGTCAGGGCCTGACCACCCGTGCCAGCGCTTGGGAACTGGCGGATACGCTGGGCCTGCCGGTGCTGCTGGTGGTACAGCCCAAGGGTGCCAGCGTGACGCTGGCCGCGCAAATTCAGGGCCTTATGAACTTCCGCAAAAACAGCCATGTTTCGGGCATCCTGCTCAATGATTGTTCCGAAAAGCTGTATAAAATGCTCAAGGCCCTGCTGGAAAGGGAGACCGGCCTGCCGGTGTTGGGCTATCTGCCCCATTTGCCGCAGGCAGCGGTAGAAAGCCGACACCTCGGCCTGAAGACTGCAGATGAAATTGCCGACCTGCAGGAAAAGATCGCCCTGCTGGCCGATGCACTGGTGCTGGATTGGCAGCGCCTTGCCGTGCTGACCGAAAAGCCTGCGCCGGAAGCTTTGCCGGGAGCAGCTGCACCCACATCCGTCCGCATTGCGGTGGCAAAGGATGAGGCGTTCTGCTTTACCTATGCCGAAACGCTGGACGCACTGCGGGATGCCGGGGCGGAGCTTGTGCTTTTTAGCCCGGTGCAGGATGCGGTTTTGCCGGAAAATATAGGCGGCTTATATCTGCCCGGCGGCTACCCGGAGCTGCACGCCAAAACGCTGAGTGAAAACAAAACCATGCTGGCTTCCATCCGGCAGGCCGTGCAGGCGGGCCTGCCCACAGCAGCCGAATGCGGCGGCTTTCTGTATCTGGGCCGGAGCCTTGAGGATGCCGACGGTAAGGCGTGGCCCATGGCAGATGTTCTGCCGGGCGATGGCATCCGGGTGGGAAGGCTGGTGCGCTTTGGCTATGCCGAAATGACCGCCAAGGCGGACAGTATGCTGTTCCGCGCCGGAGAAACGCTGCCCATCCACGAATTCCACCACTGGGATTCCACCGCAAACGGCACTGCATTTACTGCCTGCAAAAACGAAAAAATGCAGTGGGAATGCGGCTGTGCAAACGAAAATTTCTATGCGGGATTCCCGCATTTATACTGGGCGGGCACGCCCCTGCCGGGCCGCTTTGTGCGCGCGGCAGAACGATACAGCAAAACAAAAGGATGACCAAAATGACCGAAACGGAACTGAATGCACTTTTGGCGGGTATCACCCCGGCCAACGAAGCTGCCCGCGCGGCGGCACACGCCCACTGGGCCAGCCTTGCAAAGCCTCTGGGCGGGTTGGGCCGGCTGGAGACCATGCTGGAGGATGCCGCCGCCCTTACCGGCAGTGCGGAGCTTGATCTTTCCCGCCGGGTGGTGGTGGTGCTCTGCGCGGATAACGGCGTAGTGGCGCAGGGCGTGAGCCAGACCGGGCAGGAAGTGACCCGTGCCGTGGCCGAAAACCTTGCCATGCGGCGCACCAGTGTGTGCCAGATGGCCCGCACGGCCCACTGCGATGTTCTGCCCGTGGATATGGGCATGGCAGGCGAACCGGTGCCCGGCGTGCGCAGCTGCCGCATTGCCGCAGGCACGGCGGATTTTACCCAAGGCCCTGCCATGAGCCGGGCCGAGGCCGTGCAGGCCGTTGGGGAGGGCATTGCCCTTGCCCGGGAACTGGCAGAGGATGGCTACAGGCTCATCGCCACCGGTGAAATTGGCATTGGCAATACCACCACCTCCAGCGCGGTGGCGGCGGTGCTGCTGGGCCAGCCCGTGGAGCTTATGACCGGGCGCGGTGCGGGCCTCTCGGACGAAGGGCTTGCCCGCAAGGTGGATGCCATCTGCCGCGGCATCCTTTGCAATGAGCCGGACCCGGAAGACGCATTGGATGTTCTTGCAAAGCTTGGCGGCTTTGATATCGCGGGCCTGTGCGGTGTGTTTCTGGGCGGTGCACTGGCCGGTGTGCCGGTGCTGGCAGATGGCTTTATCAGCGGGGTGGCCGCGCTGTGCGCCGTGCGGCTGTGCCCGACGGCGGCAAAGGCTGTGTTTGCAAGCCACTGCTCGGCAGAGCCTGCCGCGCGCATCGTGCTGGAAGCACTGGGCAAGGCACCCATCATTACGGCGGGGCTGCATCTGGGCGAGGGCACCGGCGCGGTGGCCAGCATCCCGCTGTGGGATATGGCGCTGGCCGTATACGGCGGGTGCTACTCCTTTGCGGAGGGCGGCATTGCGCCGTATACGCCCCAATGTTGACGCTGGTTCTGGGCGGCGCGGCCAGCGGCAAAAGTGAATACGCCGAGAGCCTTGTGCTCAGGACCACCGGCCCCCGCTACTATCTTGCCACCATGCAGGTGTGGGATGCCGAGTGTGCCGCCCGGGTGGAAAAGCACCGCAAAATGCGGGCCGCAAAGCAGTTTGTGACGGTGGAGTGTCCCTTGCATCTGGGCAATGTGCGCCTGCCTGCGCGGGGCACCGCCTTGCTGGAAGACCTTGGCAACCTTGCCGCCAACGAGCTGTACGACCCGGCGGGAGCAGGGGAAAACGCGGCCAAAGCCATTCTGCACGGGCTGGAAAGCCTTGCCGCCCAGTGCGAAAACCTCATCGTTGTTTCCAACGAGGTGTTCAGCGGCGGGGCCGACTACGCAGGCGACACAGGCCGCTATCTGCTGGCACTGGCGCAGGTAAACAATGCCTTTGCCGCCCGGGCCGACAATGTGGTGCGGGTGGTATGCGGCATCCCCGTGTACTATAAAGGAGTGGAAAAATGATCGTTTTGCAGACCATTGCGGTGGCCTTTGCCATGTTTTCGGCCATCCCGGTGCCGCAGTTCGAATGGAACGAAAAGAATATGCGTTATGCCATGTGCGCCTTTCCGCTCATTGGTGTCGTTATTGGTGCGGCGTGGTGTGTGTGTGGCACGCTGCCCCTGCCGGACCTTGCCAAGGCGGCAGGCTTTGCGCTGATCCCGGTATGGATCACCGGCGGCATCCATCTGGACGGCTATGCCTACTCCTGCGATGCCCTTTCCAGCTCCGGCGACCGCACGAAAAAGCTGGAAATACTAAAAGACCCCCACTGCGGTGCCTTTGCGGTCATCCGACTGTGCAGCTATTTCCTGGCCTATTTTGCCCTGTGCACCTGTGTGAGTTTTGCACCCCGCGTGGGTGTGCTGTGGGTTCTGGCACTGGTGCTGGAACGGGCGCTTTCGGGCCTTGCGGTGGCATCGTTCCCCATGGCAAAAAACACCGGTCTTGCACACACCTTTGCCACTGCAGCAGACAAAACTGTGGTGCGCCGAGTGCTGGCGGTGCTGGCCGCAGTGCTGTGCGTGGGTATGGCGGCGCTGGGCGGCTGGGCACTGGTGCTGGCAGCGCTGGCGGTGCTCTGGCGCTACCATGCTGTGAGCCGGAAGCAGTTCGGCGGCATCACCGGCGACCTTGCCGGGTGGTTTTTGCAAAAGGCCGAGCTCTGGATGCTGGCGGCACTGTGTGCCTGCCAGTGGGGAGGGCTGCTATGATCTTTATTACCGGGCCGCTCTACAGCGGCAAGCGCACCTTTGCGCAAACACTTCCCGGCAAGCGTCTTTCGGACGTGCAGGTATTGGCTGCCGATGCCGCCGACCGCGAGGCACTGGAACGGCTGGCAGACCGCCTTGCTTCTGAATACGATATCCTCATCGCCACCGAGGTAGGCGGCGGTGTTGTGCCGATGGATGTCAAACAGCGCGCCGACCGCGAGGCGGCGGGCAGGCTTGCCTGCCTGCTGGCCGCACGGGCAGAGTGCGTGGTGCAGATGTTCTGCGGCATCCCAACGGTTTTGAAAGGAGAATTGTCTCAATGCTGATCTATCTTCTGCGTCATGGCCAGACGGAATACAACGCCCAGAAGCGTTATCAGGGCCAGCGCGATATCCCGCTCTCACCCGAAGGCGCTGCCCAGCTGCGCCGGGCAGATTTTGACCCCGATGTGGTCTATGTTTCCACCCTGCAGCGCACCAGCCAGACGGCGCGCATCCTGTTCCCGGAGGCAAAGCTTGTGCCGGTGGACGGCCTGAAAGAGATGTGCTTTGGCAGCTTTGAGGGCCGCAATTTCATCGAGATGGAAAAGGACCCCGAGTATCAGGCATGGGTGAAGGCCAACTGCGAAAGCCCCTGCCCGGATGGAGAGCGCAAGACGGATTTTTCAGACCGCATCTGCCGCACCGTGGCAGAGCTGATCGATAAAGCTCTTGCCGCAGGCGAAGAACGGCTGGTCATTCTGGCCCACGGCGGCACCCAGATGGCCGCCATGGAGCGGTTTGCCGTCCCCCACAGGGACTATTACGCATGGTGCGGACCCAACGCGGGCGGCTTTGTGCTGGATGCAAAGGACTGGACGGAAAAGCATCTGCTGTATCTCGTGAAGACCGTCCAGTACACAAAGGAGAGCAGGGCATGATCCTTCAGGCAGTTGTCGGCGGTTTTGTGCTGGACGCGCTCTTCGGCGACCCGGCGTGGCTGCCGCACCCGGTGGTGCTTATGGGCAGATGCATCTCCCGGCTGGAAAAGTTCCTGCGCGCCCGCCTGCCCGGCACCCCGCAGGGAGAGCTGCTGGGCGGTGCCGTGACGGCGTTCTGCCTGCCGGTGGGCACCTTTCTGGTCACGAGCCTTGTGTGTCTGGCGGCGGCAAAGCTCAGCCCGTGGCTGGGCCTTGCGGTGCAGATGTTCTGGTGCGGGCAGGCGCTGGCGGCAAGGGGCCTTGCGCAGGAGAGCACAAATGTGTATAACGAGCTGGTCCGGAACGACCTGCCCGCTGCTCGCAAAGCCGTGAGCCGCATCGTGGGCCGCGACACCCAGAACCTGACCGCAGAGGGTGTGACCAAAGCTGCGGTGGAAACGGTGGCCGAAAATGCCAGCGACGGTGTCATTGCGCCGCTGCTGTATATGCTCATCGGCGGGGCACCGCTGGCGCTGACCTACAAGGCGATCAATACCATGGACAGCATGCTGGGCTACAAAAACGAGAAGTATCTTTACTTTGGCCGCGCAGCCGCGAAGCTGGACGACCTTGCCAACTACATCCCCAGCCGCCTTGCTGCCCTTTTGTGGGTGGCCGCTGCGGCCTTTACCGGCAACGATGCCAAGGGCGCATGGCGCATCTGGCGGCGGGACCGGCGCAACCACGCCAGCCCCAACAGCGCCCAGACCGAAAGCGCCTGCGCCGGTGCACTGGGCGTGCAGCTGGCCGGCCCGGCTTACTATTTTGGCGAATATTACCCCAAGCCTACCATCGGTGATGCCCTGCGCCCCATTGAGCCGCAGGACATCCTGCGCGCCAACCGCATGATGTATGTGGCAAGCGGCTTTGCGCTGGCATGGGGTGCAGCAATACGGGGGTTCCTTGCATGAAACAATTGACCCATGGCGGCGACTGGGCGGGCTACCGCGCCGAGTTTGGCCGCGACCCGCTGGATTTTTCGGCCAATGTCAGTCCGCTGGGCCTGCCGGAAGGGGTGGCAAAGGCCATTACGGCAGCGCTTGCCACGGCCGACCGCTACCCCGACCCGCTGTGCCGGGCTCTGCGTGAAAAACTGGCGGTGGCTGAGGGAGTGCCCGCCGAATGGCTGCTGTGCGGCAACGGCGCGGCAGACCTCATCTTCCGGCTGGCGCTGGCTGCAAAGCCCCGCACTGCACTGGTAACGGCCCCCACTTTTGCCGAGTATGCCACCGCCCTTGAAACGGCAGGCTGCACGGTGGAACGGCATTTTTTGCGGGAAGAAAACGATTTTGCGGTGGCGAAAGATCTCCTGAACGCGGTGCACCCGGGTACAAATATGGTGTTCCTCTGTCAGCCCAACAACCCCACCGGCCAGCTGGCAGAGCCTGCCCTTGTGGAGGCGCTGCTGCGCAGATGCGAGGCCGTGGGTGCGGTGCTGGCCGTGGACGAATGCTTTCTGGATTTTCTGCCGGAGGGCGAAGGCCTTTCGGCAAAGCATCTGCTGAAAAAGCTGGACCTGGATCATCAGGACTATTACCATTTCTTTACCGGAAGAAAATGGGGCAATGCTTCTAACTATGATCTGTGTTTAAATAGTGCTGCTTATGGAATTGATGGTTCTGTGGATTTTATTCTGCGTATGCTGGACCGGGAGGGAAGGCTGAATTTCCCACAGTAATTCAGCAGTGGAACAGAATGATCCCACCGATAGCGACCAGTGCCCCGATTACTTTTTGCCATTCAAATGATGCTTTTTCCACGCCGAAGCATCCGAACAGCTCGATCAGATAAGCCACAATGATCTGGGTCACTACAATAAAAAGCGTGGCTTTTGCGGGGCCCAGCCCGTCCATGCTGCGGATGACGGTCCAGGTGATAAAAGCGCCAAGTATTCCACCGACAGCCATGTACCAGGGCCGTACGGAGAGGAGTGAGGAGACCGGCGTCCGCTCAGAAAAGAGCCAGAGGATGAGACAGGTGAAAAAAGCCGTGAGCTGGACCCACCCGGCGGAAAGCCAGATGCCGGTCTGGCGGGTCAGACCGGTATTTAAGACACCCTGGATGCTCATGAGGGCGCCGGACAAAAGGGCAATCAGAAAACCAAACATAGCAGGATCTCCTTTTCTGGGAAAATAAAAACTTCAGCCGCATAAGATATGCTTTAGTGTGTCTTATGCGGCTGTTTTTATACCTCGCACGAACTGTATTGTGAAAGTGAAAAAAGTGTGGTATGATAATGCGTAAGATTGGTAGCTGTCCGCCCATCTGCGCCCGCGCACTGAACGGGAGGGCACGGAACAGCTATAAGCAGGAGGAAGAAAGACAGATGACCAGAAGAGAAATGCGGGAGCATTGTTTTAAAATTCTGTTTGGAGTAGAGTTCTACCCGACGGAGGAGATAAAGGCCCAGGTGGAGCAGTATTTTGACGCTCCGCAGGAGGACGATGTAGCGGAAAACGGAACAGAAGAAGTAGTCCACAATGTAGAAATGAAAGAAGTTGACCGCACCTTCTTAACCGACCGCGTGGCAGGAATTGCCGGAAAGATTCCAGAGCTGGATGCCCGCATCGATGAGGTAGCCCAGGGATGGAAGCCCAGCCGT
>OGUF01000571.1_pt1 | contig 19879 bp, 15 predicted proteins | sample 1573681 | NCBI WGS metagenome assembly OGUF01 (sample SAMEA2582049, study PRJEB24529) | metagenome | biome: Human gut stool | place: China | collected 2011
GAAAAATATTGTAAGTGTAAGAGCTATTCCATACACGGCGATTGAAGTGGTTTGTTCGTTAGATAAATCTGCCTCTGACAATACTGTGACCTTGCGTAAGGCTGTCAGCTATGCTGTAAAAAACAGTGAAAATCTCAGCGGAGTCAATACAAACGGACTTTCTCCCACAATGGCGACTTTTGATATTAAGGGTGCGAATTTTGTAAATGAAAAAGGCAAAACGGTAGTAGGAGAATATAGTGATAACAATTATAAATATTCTTTTTATTGCAAAAAAGGATTGAATGGTAACCAAGTGTATAATTACATTAAAAAAATGATTACTGAATAAGGATTGATTTTTATGAAACGGCTGTTTGGACTTATAGGATTTACTTTCCTGTTTGTTCTTTCAGCCGTTTTTTATTCGGATTTTAATGAAATTGTATTTGCAATTATCGGCTCATTGGGATTGCTTTCCGTAGCTGTCGGTATATTTTTAATTATTTCAAAGAAAAATAAATCATTCGGTAAGTCGCTGTGTGCATTTGCTTTTGCCGTAATATATTCTGCGGGCAATATGATCGCCTATTCCGAATATATTAACAACACGGTCATGAATAATTATTCTGATAAAGAAATTACAGCAAGCGGATATATTTGCGATGAAATCATCACCACCGATTCATCATGCAGTTTCGTAATCAAAACCGACAAAATCAACGGTCAGCCGTCAGATGCAAAAATTCAGATTATTTCGTACTCAAATGTTGACGCAGAGCCTTTTGAAAAGGTCAACTTCACGGCTCATACATACAAGAATAATGTAAACTCTCAGATCAGTCACGGAATTTTTCTGAAAGCATATTCCTATGACGGCTTCAAAATTGATGCGACAGGAGAGAAAGCAACAACTTTTTATTCATTTGCGGTTTCAATAAGACGGGCAATGAAAAATTCCCTTGATATGCTGTTGCCGGAGGATTATTCAACGCTCTGTCGTGCCGTTCTTTTGGGCGAGAAAACAGCTCTTGATTCAAGCGTTAAAGATGATTTTTCATTGACAGGCACTTCGTTTTTAATAGTGGTTTCGGGAATGCATCTTGTTATAATCACTTCGTTTGTATTGTTGTTGGTGAGAAAATTAACAAAAAACAGATTTTTGATAACAGGTTTTACCACATTCACGGTTATTGCTTTTATGGCTGTAACGGGCTTTGCACATTCGGTTGTCCGTGCCGGAATTATGATGATAATTGTGTCGTTTGCATCGTCAAATCTCAGAATAGCCGACTCGCTGAATAACCTTGGTTTTGCCGCAATTGTCCTGACAGCTTTCAACCCATATGCAGTAGCCGATATCGGAATGTTGCTTTCATTTTCGGCAACGACGGGCATAATTCTGTGGTCAAGACCGATTGAACGCTCTGTGCTAAGATTCTTTCACTACAAAAACAAGCGTAATGACGGTTTTGTCGGAACGCTTGCCTATTATATCAAAAGGCTGTTTAAAATCTGCGTAAATATGCTGTCGGTTTCAGTATCTGCATTTCTGTGGATTTTGCCGATAACCGCCGTTGCGTTCAACAGAATTTCCCCGACAGTCATACTCGTTTCTCTGTTATGTGAACCGTTTGTTTCGGCACTTTTGGTGTGTTCTCTGTTGTGTTCGGTACTTTTTATTTGCCCGTTCATATCATTTTTTGCTTACCCGTTTGGACTCGTTTCGGGATTATGTTCAAAGGCAATTTTGTGGTTGGTTTCAACTTTTTCACAACTCCCATTCAGCACAATTAAAACCCATTTGCTCTATTGGTTTGTGTGGATAGGTGTCAGCGTACTTCTCGCAATCGGCGGATTGTTTGTAATAAATCGAAAATTCTATGTCAGAATTTCTGTTCCGATATCAATTTCAGTCCTCGTAATCGGAGCGTCGCTCAATGTGCTTTTAACAGCCGACAACGGTGAAATGAAAATCTATAATGTCGGCAACGGTGTTTTTGCAACAGTCAACTGCCCCGACAGCTGTTCGGTGATTTCATGCGGAGGCAACAGAGCAAGCGCAGACGATGTGACAGCCGATATCAGCGAAAGATACTCAGATATTGAATATATGATAATTCCAAATCAGAATGATAAATATTCTTCTCTTGAACGCTTTGCGGTCACAAAATTTGACTTAAATAATATTTTGGTATATGATAATGACATTGAAAAGCAAAATCTTTTGAACGCTTTTGACGGTAACAGCCGACAGACTTTCGGCGGAAACAGTCATTTTACGCTGAATCTTTCCGATACGGTGACGGATGAGGTAATCTGCGTTGACAACACAATGTTTCAGTTCATAAAAGGGAAAAATATGACTGTATTATTTGTGCCGACAGATGCAGATCTTTCAAATCTGCCCGAAAAGTATCGCAATCCCGATTGTTTGCTGATTGATACAGTCCCCGAAAATTTCAATTTGATATCATGCAATACCGTGATATTTTCGGGATCGGAAAAGCAGTTTAAGAAAAATTATGATTCTATTAAAGAAATCAGTCCAACCGTTATTTCAACATCTGAAAGGAACATAACGGTCAATCTGAACGGAGGATAAAATGCCGCGCATCACCGAAGCAGACCTGAAAAAACAAATTAAAAACAAAAGCTTTTCGCCTGTGTACCTAATCTACGGTTCGGAGCAGATGTTTGTCAAAAGTTACACAAAAAAGCTTTGTGAGGCTGTTGCAGGCAAAAATCCGTCCGATTTCAATTATCATACATTCAGCGGTGACATTGATTTTCAGGAACTTGCCGCATCCCTGCAAATAATGCCGTTTATGGCAGAACGCAACTGTGTTGTTGTGACCGACATTTACTTTGATAATATGGTGAAGGATCGGCTTGATACTCTTAAAGAGCTTACAAGCAGGGCATGGGACGGTACGATTCTCATAATTTCAATGCCGACTTATGTTCCGTCAAAGAATAAAACTTCTTTTACCGCTCTTATAAAGCGTGTTGAAAAAATCGGCAGCGTCTGCTGTTTTGAAAAAATCAATCCCCAAATTATCGAAAAGTATGTTGCAAAGTGGGCAAACGAAAACGGCAAGCTGATTTCACACCTCAATGCGTCAAAGATTATTTCAAATGTCGGTGATGATCTCAATCTTCTGAAAAACGAGGTCAACAAAATTGCCGCATATGCAAAGGGTGAGGAAATTACCGACCGTGATATTGACCTTTTGTCAACTGTAAACCTTGAAGCAAGAACATATGATATGGCTGACGATGTTATTAACGGCAGAGGTGACAGAGCGTTCAGAAAGCTTGACACACTTTTCTGTCAGCGGGAAGAACCGATTAACATTCTCTATGCACTTTCATCCGCCTATGTCGATGCGTATCGTATGCGTGTTGCAGATGAATGTTCAGTCAGTAAAGAAACCGTGGCAAAGGATTTTGCCTACAAAAATCGTGCGTTTGTGTTAAACAGGGCGAGAACCTCCGTTTCAAGGACTTCAACCGAGGCGCTTCGGAAAAGCCTTGATGTGCTTGTTGAAACAGACGAAAAGCTGAAATCAGTTTCCGTTAATCAAAGATTTTTAATTGAACAGCTTATTTCCCGTTTGCTTTTGATTGCAAAGGAGGGCAGAATCTAATGCTCAAAATCCGTGAGGCTGTCATAGTTGAGGGCAGATATGACAAGATAAAGCTTTCATCAATTGTAGATGCTCCGATAATCGAAACCAACGGTTTCCGTGTTTTTTCCGACAAAGAAAAGCAGTCGCTTATCCGCAAAATTGCCGAAACAAGGGGAATACTTATAATGACCGACAGCGACGGTGCAGGATTTGTAATAAGGAATTTCCTTAAAGGCTCGGTTGATAATTCAAAAATTAAAAATTGTTATATTCCTCAAATCAAAGGCAAGGAAAAACGCAAGGCAAAAGGCGGTAAAGAGGGGCTTTTGGGCGTTGAAGGCGTCAGCGATGAGGTTATAATAAATGCAATCCGCAAAAGCGGTGCCGAGATAATCGGCGAAGAAAATAATATTCCCGAAAGGAAAATTACTAAAGCCGATCTATTTATCCTCAGACTTACGGGAACTGAAAATTCAGAAATAAACCGCAAAAAGATTCTTAAAAAACTCGGTCTGCCGTCATATCTTTCAACAAACGCATTTTTGACCGCAATTAACTGTCTTTATTCTTTTGAAGAACTAAAAGAAATGCTCTGACAAAATAAAAAATTCATAGGTTAAATAAATCACCTGTTTCGGCAAAAACTAAAACAGGTGATTTCTTATGAAAAAAAGTTTACGGTTGCGTAACGATTGCATTCTCTTTTCAATAGGCGGAGCAGGCTACGCTCTGCTTGAAATTTTGTGGCGGAGAAAAACTCATTGGTCAATGGCGGTCACGGGCGGAACTGCATTTGTGTCGCTTTTCAGATTTTACAAGCGCTTTTCAAAAATGAATATGCTGCAAAAATGCATATCGGGAAGCGCGATAATTACCGCACTTGAATACTGCTGCGGCTGTGTTGTCAATTTGAAATTCAGGCTTAATGTCTGGGATTATTCAAACTGCCGACTTAATTTAAAAGGGCAGATTTGCCCGTTTTACAGCACCTTGTGGGCATTTCTTTGTATCCCCGTCAGCGCATTATGCACTTCTCTCTGCAAAAAAATACAGTAAAAAAACAGGAGCGGTAAGTAAAAATACTGCTCCTGTTATGTTTTATTTATTCAGACTTTTTGTTCTCGTTTTTTTCATCGGATTCGTTTTCTTCGGAAGTGTCGTTTTTCTTGACAACAACCCGTAAAATACGCTGATCCTTAACCTCCATAACGGTAAACTTAAAGCCGTCGGCCTCAATGTTGTCACGCTTGTGGGGGATTGTTCCTGCGTGTTCAAGAATATATCCGCCGACCGTTACGCTGTCACATTCAAGACTGTCCTCGTCCATATCGAACAGACCGAGCATATCTTCAAGCTCCATATCACCGTTTACAAGGAACTCGCCCTTGCCGATTTTGTAGTAGTTATGCTCAATTTCCTCGTCCTCGTCCCATATTTCGCCGACAATTTCTTCGAGCAAATCCTCCATTGTAACAATACCGAGTGTTCCGCCGTATTCATCCGTAACTACCGCAAGATGAATTTTTGTGCGTTTGAATGCGTTCAAAATTTTTGAAAGCTGTTGTGTTTTAAACACAAAGTAAGGCGGCTGCATAAGCTCCTTAACATCGGGCGCTTTACCGTCTGCAAGTCGTTCAAGATAATCTCTTGTATGAAGAATACCGACAACATGGTCAACCGTGCCTTCGTACACGGGAATTCTTGAATAGCGGTTTTCAATGATGATATCCTTGATTTTTTCAGGCGAGTCATCAACGCTGATAAATGTGATGTCAACCCTCGGAGTGAGAATTTCCTCGGCGGTAGTTTCGTCAAAGTCAAGTGCGGAGCGAACCATCTCGCTTTCGCTCTCTTCAAGAACGCCTTCTTCCTCAATGCTCTCAACAATGTATTTAAGCTCATTTTCAGTAACTGACGGAGCGTCACCGCTGCTGCCTGCAATCTTTAAGGCAATCATTTTGAATCGTGTGAAAATCCACACAAGCGGTGTAAGAACTGCCATAAGTACTCTGAGCAATCCGGCTGTTTTGAGCGAAAAGGCATCGCAATGTTCCTTTGCAAGACATTTCGGCACAATCTCACCGAATGTCAGAACAAGAAAAGTTGTTGCACCTGTTGCAATTGCCGAGCCTGCGTCACCGAAAAGATTCATACACAGCACAGTCGCAATTGAAGAACAGCTCAGGTTTACAACATTGTTGCAGATGAGAATTGTTGTAAGGGCATTGTCGAAATGCTCGATTATGTAGAGCGCTGTTGCCGCTTTTTTGTTGCCGTCATCCTTGTAACGCTGAACACGTACCTTGTTTACAAACGAAAATGCCGTTTCAATTGCCGAAAAGAATGCCGAAAGCACAATAAGAACTAAAATGACAACACCCATAATTATGTCAGATGTCAACTAAATATCACTCCATAACAACTTCCGACAGGTTCTGTCGGAATAATATTTCTTTAATACTACTATAATTCTTTTAAATAATTATTACTTATTAGAAATAAAGAAATAAAATTATTGAAATAATTTTGCTGTAATGGTATAATGGTCACTAAAGGCTTTTTACAATTGAACAGTGTGGCTTGTGCGTCTTATTTTTTGTATGCATACATTTTGCGTGCAATTTCGGTGAAACTATTCTCGGAGGTGCATACAATGCCACAAAAATCAAAATCTTCAAAAGTTTCATCAAAGAAAGGGAACTATGTTAAAAATCCTGCGCAGGATGACGATCCGCAAAAGCTTGCAAACGACAACCCCATAAGTGAAGAACAGACAGACCGAATCAGCGAAACAGGTTCCGTTCTCACAACTCATAAGGACTGTGTGCTGCATTGCCTGACGATTATCGGTCAGATTGAAGGTCATTACATTCTTTCGCAACAAAACAAAACCACAAAATACGAGCATGTCATTCCTCTGCTTGTTTCGGTTGAGGAGGACGAAAGAATTGACGGACTGCTTGTGCTGATTAATACAGTCGGCGGAGATGTTGAGGCAGGTCTTGCAATTGCCGAGGTGATTTCGGGAATGAAAAAGCCGACCGTTTCCATCGTACTCGGCGGAGGTCATTCAATAGGAATTCCGCTTGCTGTTGCGGCAAAGAAAAGCTTTATCGCAAAGAGTGCGTCAATGACGGTTCATCCCGTCAGAACAACAGGCCTCACACTCGGAGTTCCGCAGACCTTTGAATATTTTCAGCGTATGCAGGACAGAATCACAACCTTTGTTGCCGAAAATTCCAATATTACAAAAGACCGTTATAATCAGCTTGTGCTTAACACGGGTGAGCTTGTAATGGATATCGGAACTATTCTTGAGGGAGAAGAGGCTGTTGAAGAAGGCTTGATTGACGAGGTCGGAACAGTTTCCGACGCAATTGACGCTCTTTATGATTTGATTAAAGAAAACAAAGAGAGTAAGCCGAAGTCTGCAAAATCACGCTCAAAAAAGCAGGAAAAATAATTTCGGGCGTTTTGCCCGAATACATATATATTGTGACGCTTATGATTTGTATGAAATCTTAATTATGCCAACCCATATGGCTTTTCAGCGTACAAATAACAAAGAAGATTCGTAAAACTTATTTTTTGGAGGGAATACATAACCATGTCAATTTTAGATGCTATTATTCAGGGTGTTGTTCAGGGACTTACCGAATTTTTGCCCGTATCAAGTAGCGGCCACCTCGCAATCACACAGCACATTCTCGGTGCAGGCACAGGCGAAAGCAATCTTTTCTTTAATGTAATGCTCCATGTTGGCACACTTGTTGCCGTTGTTGCATTCTACCACAAACTTGTGTGGGATCTTATCAAAGAATTTTTCCTTATGCTCAAGGATATTTTCACGGGCAAGTTCAAATGGAGCAAAATGAATTATAACCGTAATCTCGTTGTAATGCTCATCATCGGTCTTATACCGCTGTTCTTGCTTTTTCTGCCAATCCCCGGAACAGATATGAAACTCAAGGACCTTGCAGACCGGCTTTCCGCAAGTCCTGTTCTCATAGTAACTGCCTGTTCGCTCATTCTTACAAGCGTACTTTTAACAATCGGTATTATCCGTAACCGCAAGAGTGTTGCCTCAACTCACAAACATCTTGCAACAAAGAGCAATGCCAAGGCAACAAGAGATAATTTTAATGTTGTTGACGCAATCCTTGTCGGTGTAACACAGGTTTGTGCCGCACTCCTTCCGGGACTTTCCCGTTCAGGCTCAACACTCTCGGTCGGTGAGATGAGAGGAATCTCAAAGCAGAAGGCACTTGACTACACATTCGTACTCGGTATCCCGTCAATCCTTGCGGCGGCACTTCTTGAGGGTGTGGATGCAATCAAGTCACCCGAAGGTTTAAGCAATATTGAATTTATTCCGCTGATTATCGGAATGGCAGTTTCCGCAGTTGTAGGCTATCTTGCAATCGTAATTTTTAAGTGGTTCCTGAAATCCGACAAAATGGAAATTTTCGTAATCTACACAGCAATTGTCGGTGTTGCATTTATTGTAATTTCAATCATCGAAATGAATACGGGCGTAAACCTTTTCACAGGTGCACCAATTGCATAAATTTTAAATGGAGTGATTTTATTGGCAGCTAACAAAAATAAAGCTGACAAAACTAAAAATACTGCGTCGGGAAGAAAAAAGACTTCTTCAAAAACCTCATCAAAAGGTGCAAAAACTGCAAGCAGAACCAAAGCATCCGCTGTTCCGAAAAGGAACAGCGGACTTTCGCCGCGTGTAAGGGCGATCATCTATGCCGCCGTTGCGGCTGTTTTTGTCTGCATAATTTTCATAAAAGGTTCAAATGTCTGGACAATGTTACGCAGTTTCTTTTTCGGAGTTCTCGGATTCGGAATTTTTCTTGTTCCCGTAACGCTTTTTTATTTGTGTGTTATGACCGAAAAGGAGAAACAGGTTGCACGCTATAAGCTGAAGCTTTTCCTTTGTGTCGTCATAATTCTGTTTATCGGGGCGTTGATTTACGCAGGCAGCGGTGCAAAATATTCTGATATGAACTTTTTTGCGTGTCTTGGTAATCTGTTCAAGGATGCCTCCGACACCTCAAGGTATATGACTTTCGATTGCGGAATAATCGGCGGACTGCTCGGCTATCCGCTTGTTGTCCTGTTCGGCAGTACAGCTGCACTTTTTACAAGCTTTGTTGTAACAGCCGCACTTATCCTTATTGTTGCGAACATTTCTATTAAAGATATGACAGCGGCGGCGTCAAGAACAGCCGTACATATCCGTGAAGCCGGTGAGGAGAGGGCAAGAGTCCGCAGAGAACGCAGAGAAGAAAACCGTGAGAGAAAGCTTGCCGAAAGAGGCGATATCGACATTGCGCTTGGAGGCGAAAACAGAAAGTCCTCGGGAAGCTTTATTGACATTCCGCTTGATGACAAAAAGACAAAGGTCAGGAAAACAAAGTCGGCAGTAAACGGAATTGACACGGATATTGCCGATTCAAAGGAAGAAAATGCCGCAGACAAGGATCTGTCACAGGATCTCATCAACATAATCAATCGTGCAAGCAAGCCTATGGGCAAAAGTGCTGACAACACGGTTTCTGCAATTGCAGAGGATATCTCAAACGAAAAATCGGCTTCTAAGACCGAACAGACAGAGGTCAAGCCTGATGCCGAAACTGAGAACATCGTCAAAAAAGCACTTCTCAAAAGCAAAAAAGACAACAGCGAGGAGGCTGGCGACGAAATTGCGGAACAGCTTGACAGAGCTGTTCGCCCTGATAATTCTCAAAAAGAAGAAAAGAAGTATCAGTTCCCACCGATTCAGTTGCTCAAACCAAAGCTAAATTCCGATGACAGCGATGCAATGGAAGAAATGCAGAATAATGCCAAAAAGCTTATTGATACTCTCACAAGCTTTGGTGTAAAGGCAAGCATTGTAAACATCTGCCGAGGCCCGTCCGTAACACGCTATGAGCTACAGCCTGCCCCCGGTGTTAAAATCAGCAAAATTACAAATCTCTCCGATGATATCGCACTCAGCCTTGCCGCAAACGGTGTTCGTATTGAAGCGCCTATTCCGGGAAAGGCGGCAGTCGGAATAGAAGTTCCGAACAAGGTTGTAAGCATGGTAACAATGCGTGAATTGATTGATTCGGACAAGTTCAGAAACAGCAAGAGTAAGCTCACAACCGTTCTCGGCAGAGATATCTCCGGTGAAATTGTTGTTACCGATCTTGCAAAAATGCCGCACTTGCTCATTGCAGGTACAACCGGTTCGGGTAAATCCGTATGTGTAAACTCAATTCTTATGAGTATTCTTTACAAGGCAACTCCGGATGAAGTAAAGCTTTTGCTTATTGACCCGAAAATGGTTGAATTTTCAAAATACAAGGGTATTCCGCATTTGCTCATTCCCGTAGTATCCGACGCAAAAAAGGCGGCGGGTGCGCTTGCGTGGGCAGTAAACGAAATGCTCCAGAGATATAAAATTTTCTCCGAATACGATTGTAAGGATATTGATTCATATAATTCTCTTATCGAAAAAAATATGAGTTATATGGAGAAAAATCCACCTGTTGTTAATGAAGAGGGAGAAGAGGTTCAGCCTGTTCTTGAAGTGAATGGACTTCCCGTTGCCAAAGAAAAAATGAGCCGTGTTGTAATTGCAATTGACGAGCTTGCCGATTTAATGATGGCGGCTCCGAGCGAGGTTGAGGACTCAATCTGTCGACTTGCTCAGATGGCTCGTGCCGCAGGTATGCACCTTATCCTTGCAACCCAAAGACCTACCGTTAATGTAATCACAGGTCTTATCAAGGCAAATGTACTGAGCCGTATTTCACTCAAGGTAAGTTCAAACACAGACTCCCGTACAATTCTTGATACAGGCGGCGGTGAAAAGCTTATCGGCCGAGGCGATATGCTGTTTTCGCCTGTAGGCGCTCCAAAGCCTATTCGTGTTCAGGGCTGCTACGCTTCCGATGAAGAAATCGAGGGTGTAACCCACTATATAAAGAAAGCATATTCGGCTCAGTATAATTCTGAAATCGAAGAAAAAATTAAAAGAATTGCTGCAGAAGAAATTGCTCAGGGCAAAAAATCGGGTGATTCAGATTCATCATCTGACGAAGGTCTTGATATTGACAGCAAAATGGAAGAGGCAATCAAGTGCGTAATTGAAGCAGGACAGGCGTCAACCTCACTCTTGCAGAGAAGACTCAAGGTCGGCTACGCAAGAGCAGGCAGAATGATTGACGATATGGAACAAATGGGAGTTGTAGGCCCTCATCAGGGTTCAAAACCGAGAGATGTTCTTATGACCTACAACGAATGGCTTGAACGCAGAAATGCACTTGAAAACAGAGCCGATTAATAAATAAAGGAGGGTTCAATATGGCTTTTTTACCGATGAACGCAAAAGAAATGCGTGATCGAGGCTGGAACGAAGTCGATTTTGTATATGTTTGCGGTGACAGCTATGTTGACCATCCGTCATTCGGTGCGGCAATAATCACGAGAGTTCTTGAGGATAGCGGTTACAAAACAGCATTCCTTGCACAGCCTAATTGGAAAAACGATGATGATTTTACACAGTTCGGAAAACCAAGGCTCGGTTTTATGGTGTCGGCAGGCAACATTGACAGTATGGTTGCCCACTACACGGTTGCAAAGCGTAAAAGACATGATGATGCCTATACGGCAGGCGGTAAAAACGGCAGGCGTCCCGACAGAGCAGTCACAGTTTACTGCAACATAATCAGAAAGCTATATCCCGATTCTCCCATTATAATCGGAGGTCTTGAGGCATCACTCAGAAGATTTGCTCATTATGATTATTGGAAAAACGAGGTAATGCCCTCAATTATTTTCGACAGCAAGGCAGATTTGCTTGTGTACGGAATGGGCGAGCTGCAGACAATTGAAATTGCAAAAAGACTTTCCGAGGGCTATCCTGTTGAATCTCTTTACGACATCAGAGGTGTTTGCTATAAAATTCGTACAGACGATTATGTGCCAAAGTCGGTTGTCGAACTTCCAAGCTACGAGCGTGTAAAAGAGGACAAGCGTGACTATGCAATTGCATCACGCAGGGAGCTTGAGGAGGCTGATGCAGTAAGGGGCAAAACCCTCATTCAAAGGCACGGAAAGTACATTCTTGTGCAGAATCCTCCGATGCAGCCGCTTGACACAAAACAGCTTGATTATGTCTATTCTCTGCCGTATGAGCGTTGGTATCCAAAGTGTTATGAAAGTCTCGGCGGCGTACCCGGTATCAACGAGGTACTGTTTTCAATCACACACAACCGTGGTTGTTTCGGAGCTTGTAATTTCTGCTCACTTGCTTTTCATCAGGGCAGAGCGGTAACCGTCAGAAGTGAAAAGAGTATTATTGAGGAGGCTGAAAGCTTTCTTGATAATCCACGATTCAAGGGCTACATAAGCGATGTCGGAGGACCTACCGCAAACTTCAGACTTCCGTCATGTGAAAAGCAGAAAAAGCTCGGACTTTGTAAAAACAGAAGATGTCTTGCACCGACACCTTGCCCGAATATGCAGGTGTCACACACGGAATACCTTGATATTCTGCGAAAGCTGAGAAATCTCAAGGGAATTAAAAAGGTGTTTATCCGCAGCGGAATCCGTTTTGATTATCTTATTGAAGATGAAAATGACGAATTTTTCCGTGAACTTGTAAAGTACCACATCAGCGGTCAGCTGAGAGTTGCCCCCGAGCATTGTTCGGCGGCGGTTCTCGACAAAATGGGCAAGCCGCATATTGAAAGCTACAAGCGTTTTTGTAAGATGTTCTACGATTTTACGGGCAAGGAAAATAAAGACCAGTATGTCGTACCGTATCTGATGAGCTCACATCCCGGTTCAACACTTTCGGATGCCGTAGAACTTGCACTTTTCTGCAAGCGTGAAAACATTCACCCAAAACAGGTTCAGGACTTTTATCCGACTCCGGGTACAATTTCAACGAGTATGTTCTATACGGAGCTTGATCCGTACACTCTCAAAGAGGTTTATGTTCCGAAGTCTGAAAATGAAAAGGCAATGCAAAGGGCGTTGCTGCAGTATTTCATTCCCGAAAACAAACCGCTTGTAATCAAAGCACTTATCAAAGCAGGCAGACGGGATTTAATCGGTAACGATAAAAAATGTCTTGTAACTCCGATGGCAGGACAAACACAGGGCGGTTATTCAAAACAGAACAACAACCGTAATTCGCAGAATCAGAAGGGAAGAGGCAAAAACGGCAAAGACAAGTTCGCAAAGTACAGACGAAAAAACAAAAAGAAATAAAATCTTTTTCATACTGAAAATATCGGTATGCGTACTTTTTATTGCCTGTGTACTGCTTGTTTCATTCGGAAAACCTCTCGGAATTCCCGATTGGAACGATGTCTATACATTTTTCGGAATTTCAGCCGATATGGAAGCCGACTTTTCCGTTTCATTTATAAATGTAGGTTCGGCTGATTGTACGCTGATTAAATGCGGAGATAAAAGTGTGCTGATTGACGGAGGAACAAATCTTGTGACCGATAAAATTACTGCCTATCTCAAACGCAGTTCGGTAACTCATCTTGATGCCGTAATAGTGTCACACCCCGATAGCGACCACATCGGTTCGCTGCCCGATATCATAGATGAATTCGGTACGGATGTTGTTTATTTCGGAAAATATTCCGACAGCCACAAAACACCCGAATACGAAAAGCTTGTTAATTCTATAAAAGAAAATAATATTAAAACGGCAATTCCCGATTCAGACAAACCTGTTGAAATCGGAAATATGACCTTTAAATTTTATCAACCCGAAAAGGACTTCGGCAACACAAACGATAATTCGCTTGTAACAATGCTTCAATATGACGAAAAGCGATTTCTCTTTACAGGCGACATTTCGTCAAAAAGGGAAGAATCAATGGTTAATTCCGATAAAGAATTAAAATGCGATGTTCTCAAGGTTGCACACCACGGCAGTAAGTATTCTTCAAGTGAAGATTTTCTTGCAAAGGCAAGCCCCGAAACCGCTGTAATAAGCGTTTCGGCTGACGATACGGCACTTCCCGATTACTATATAACAGCCTTGCTTAACAGCGTGTGCAAAAATGTTTATCGGACAGACAGTGATAAAACCGTTATGATAACAGTCGAAAACGGCGAGATTTGCACCAAAACTCATGCCTGAAAGGTTGACTATAAATTAAATAATGTTATAATATTATTGTTTAACTGACAAAAATCGAAAGGAATTTTTAAATATGGGAGTATATGAAGAACTCGTAGCCAGAGGACTTATCGCTCAGGTTACTGACGAAGATGAAATCAGAGAGCTTGTAAACAGCGGTAAAGCCACATTCTATATCGGCTTTGACCCGACAGCCGACAGCCTTCATGAGGGTCACTTTATGGCTCTTTGCCTTATGAAAAGACTTCAGATGGCAGGCAACAAGCCAATTGCACTCGTAGGCGGCGGCACAGGTATGATTGGTGATCCGTCAGGCAGAACAGATATGCGTCAGATGATGACAAAGGAAACAATTCAGCACAATGTTGATTGCTTCAAAAAGCAGATGAGCCGTTTTATCGACTTTTCTGAGGGCAAGGCTCTTATGGTAAACAACGCAGACTGGCTTCTTGACCTCAACTATGTTGAACTTCTCCGTGATGTAGGCGCTTGTTTCAGCGTTAACAACATGCTTCGTGCAGAGTGCTACAAGCAGAGAATGGAAAAGGGACTCAGCTTCCTTGAATTTAACTATATGATTATGCAGTCATACGACTTCTATGCTCTCTATCAGAAGTACGGCTGTAATATGCAGTTCGGCGGCGATGACCAGTGGAGCAATATGCTCGGCGGTACAGAGCTTATCAGAAGAAAGCTCGGCAAAAACGCATATGCAATGACAATCAACCTTCTCCTCAACTCAGAGGGTAAGAAAATGGGTAAAACCCAGTCGGGTGCAGTATGGCTTTCAGCCGAAAAGACAAGCCCCTACGATTTCTACCAGTATTGGAGAAATGTTGATGACGGCGATGTAATCAAGTGCCTTAAAATGCTCACATTCCTTCCGCTTGAAGAAATTGACGAGCTTGCAAAGCTTGAGGGCAGTGAAATCAACAAAGCAAAAGAAATTCTTGCTCATGAGCTTACAGAGCTTGTTCACGGCAAAGATGAGGCTGACAAGGCTCAGGAGGCTGCAAGAGCAATCTTTGCCAACAAGACAAATACAGATAATATGCCCTCAACAACTCTTACAGAGGCTGATTTTGCAGACGGTGAAATCGGAATTCTTGACCTCATGAAGAAGTGCGGACTCATTCCTTCAAATGGTGAGGGCAGAAGACTTATTCAGCAGGGCGGTGTTTCTGTTGACGATGAAAAGGTAACAGATGTTTACGCAAAGGTTGCAAAGTCTGATTTTGAAAAAGGCTATGTTGTAATCAAAAAGGGTAAAAAGGTTTACCATAAGGCAATTCTTGGCTGATTTTGAAAATTAAATAAAGGGGATTAGGGCAAAATGAAAAAGTTTTTTTCGGAGTTTAAGGAATTCATAATGCGTGGAAATGTGCTTGATCTCGCAGTCGGCGTTATCATCGGTGCGGCTTTTCAGGCAATCGTAACTTCTCTCACAAGCGACATCATTTCGCCTATTCTCGGTATTTTCGGCGGTGTCAACTTTGACCAGTTTCAGGTTACAATCAACGGCGCAACAATTATGTACGGTAAGTTTATCACAGCGGTAATCAACTTCCTGATTATGGCTTTCGTAATCTTCCTTATCGTAAAGCTTGTCAACAAGGTTATGTCACTCGGCAAAAAAACTGAATCCGAAGAAGCTCCCGCAACCAAGAAGTGTCCGTTCTGTTTCAGTGAAATTGATATCAAAGCCACAAAATGTCCCCATTGCACAGGAGATATCATCGACCTTACAGAAAAAACAGACGACAAAAAATAATATCGCTGTTACATAAACAGATATTACACAACTTAACAACCAACAAAAAGCCACAGTAGAAAGTTAAAATCTACTGTGGCTTTTTAAATTGAAAATTATGATTGAGCGTAACATTGTTACCGTCTGCACAATTTTATATTAAAATAACAAAAACAAAAATACAATTCCGCAGAGGATTGCTATTGCTGCACCGACTATGACATCACGCACATAATGCACTCCTGCACACACTCTTGACACGGAAATCATAACCGCAATGAAGAGGTATACAATCCCTGCCCACACATTGAACCGCAAAATTGCCATTGCAATGATGAATGCGCTTGCGGTGTGGCGGCTCGGCATACTGTCGGGCTTGCTGTTCTTTGCAAAAACAGGCGCAACTCCGTACCGCACATACGGGCGTTCTTCTTTTATGATAATTCGCAGAAGTGTTATTCCCAAAAACACCCCCGCAGGCACAGTCAGCGACTTTAAAAACAAATCTTTTTGCCACAAAAATGTATATACAAGCAAAATCGGATAGCTTGCAAATACTGTCAGCGGAAAAATTTTATATACGAATTTCAACACATTTTTTGCGGATTTGTTATTCTTGAAGAAATCGGTCAGTTTAATATATTGTTCACGGCTAATTTTCTACATCTCCCAATGCTTTTTACACTCCGATTTTAACATAACCGTTACACTATTTCAACATTATATTTATCAAACCAGTAGTCAAGTTCGATTATATACGCAAGAATCTGCGGTGCTTTCATCAGCTGACCGTACCACGGATTTGTGATTTTATCGGGATTTTCAATGATATCTTCAATCCCTTTACTGTCAAGCAGTTCGTTTAGAATTGAACGCTTTTTAAGAATTTTTCTAACCCTTTTTACACACTCGTTGAAGTAAATCGGATTGTGCGTTTTCGGGTACGGGCTTTTCTTTCGCCAACAAATTTCTTCGGGCAGAATATCCTCAAAAGCCTTTCGTACAATTCCCTTTTCACGGTTGCCCCATGCCTTTAATTCCCACGGCATATTGTACGCATATTCAACAAGTCTGTAATCGCAGAACGGTACTCTTACCTCAAGTCCGCTGAACATTGAGCACCTGTCTTTTCGCTCAAGCAGACATTGCATAAACCAGTAAAAATTCAGGTAGAACATCTCTCGCATTCGCCTGTCAAGGTCGGTGTCGCTTTTAAGCTTTGGGGCAAGGCTTATTGTGTCAAGATACCTTTGTCTGACATACTCCTCGCCGTTTTTCAGCACACCGTCCTTGAGAATGCTCCTGCGAATATCCTGACTTTTTGACCACGGAAAACAATCCTCAAAAAGTATTTCATGGTTGTGATACCACGGATATCCGCCGAAAAGTTCATCTGCACATTCTCCTGAAAGTGCAACGGTGTAGTTTTGTTTGATTTCTTTGCAGAAGAGCAAAAGTGACGAGTCAACATCAACATATCCCGGCAAATCCCTTGCCTGAACACTTTCATAAAGTGCGTCGCACACAAGCGTGTTGTCAAGGACAATTTCCCTGTGCTTTGTGTCGGCATTTTTTGACATCATCGAAATAAATTCGTAGTCGGGAGTAGGCTGAAAATTGCTCTTTTGAAAATATTTTTCGTTGTCACGGTATTCAACCGAGTAGGTGTTGATTTTGCCGAGTTTGTGTTCCTTGTTGTACATTGATGCGGTCTTGACAATTATACTGCTGTCAAGCCCTCCCGAAAGGAAAAAGCACAGCGGAACATCACTCACAAGCTGTCGCTGAATCGCATCAGTCAGCAGATATCTCGTCTTTTCAATGGTAGTTACTTCATTGTCTGTATGCTCCTTTGCCTCAACGGTGTAGTATTTTTTTCGGCGAAGCTTTGAGTGCCTATACATTGCACATTCGCCCGGATTAAGCTCAAATACTCCCTTGAAAACTCCGAACGAAGGCGTTCTTGCAGGTCCTAAAAAGAAAATTTCATTGAGTCCCTGTTCGTCAATTTGAGGCTTCACAACCTTGCTTGCAAGCAATGCTTTTATTTCTGACGCAAACAGTAATCCACCGTTGTATTCGTAGTAAAACAGCGGCTTAACGCCGATTCTGTCCCTGCACAAAAACAGCGATTTGTCGCTTGTGTTGTAGATTGCAAAGGCGAAAATTCCGTTCAGCTTTTTGCTGCAGTCCGCACCGTATTTAATGTACGATTTCAGCACAACCTCCGTGTCGCTGTGACCTCTGAAATGAAATCCCGATGCTTTCAGTTCCTCACGAAGCTCGGCTGTGTTATAGAGTTCGCCGTTATAGACAATGACATAGGTCGTGTCCTTGTGTCGAACCGACATCGGTTGTTTGCCGTTTTCACGGTCAATTACAACAAGCCGCCTGTGCATAAGCGCCGCCCCTTGGTTAATGTACAAACCGTTTTCGTCAGGCCCTCTCCTGTTAAGCGTTTCCGACATTCTGTTGAGCAAATCGATTCTTTCGCTCATATCCTGTGAGTGGTCAATCCATCCTGCTATTCCGCACATAAAGTAACCTCCGTCAATTTTGTTTGTAATTTTTGAGTGAATATAAAAAGCATAAAGCGGTAAAAAGCAAAGCCGCTCCCGAAAGGGCAGTTCCTCCGAAAAAACTGAAATTTTCAACCGTTGATGTTGAAAAAACATCGGTTGTGACGGAGAAAAGTTTTATTCCTAAACGCGTAAGCAATGCGGTGATAAATCCTTGCAAAATTCTGCAAAAGAAAAATAACATTTTATTAACCTTAATATCTCCAAGTGCCGAGAAAATCTGAAAATGTACGCAAAGTCCGCCGAATCCTGCCGAAAATGCAACAACCTCAATCGGCAAATCTTTCGATACCGCAGTAACCGCATTGCAAACTTCCGTGAGTATCAAAAACGGTTTTTGAATATTTTCATCTGTAATGTGTGAGCAGAAAATCTCAGTAAATGCCGAAAACAGCACCACAAATGCGCAGATTGCAAACATTCCCCTTGCACCGTCAAGAACAGACTTTACAAGTGTGTCGCCTTTTTGCGGAGCGCTTATTAATGTTTCTGAATTGGAATTATCATCAACTTTGTTTCTGCAAACGAATTTTAAAGCAAATCCAAGTATAAAAACCGAGATGCATTGGGCGGCAAATATAATAAGCCCGACTTCAATGCTCGAATAAAGCTGTACACCTATAAAATTCACAAGAACCCCCGGTCCCGAACACACCAAAAAAAGACCTGCCCGTTTACACTCACTTTCACTTGCCGCACCTTTTTTATAAAGCGAATTTACCGTCTTTGCACCAACGGGATAACCTCCGACAAGCGAGAGAATTATTGCCGATGCAAAGCAACCGTCAAGTCCGAAAAGCGGTTTTGTCAGCCATGAAAGATGTTTGCCGATTTTTTCTGCAAGACCACTACCTGTAATATATGAGGCAAGCACCATGAAAGGGAAAAGTGACGGTACAAGCGTTGAAAGGCACAAGCCTATGCCGTTTTCAGCACCCTTTGAACATTCTTTTGAAAACAAAAGAGCCGTAATGCATAAAAGAAAAATTCCGATTGCTTTAAAAATATTCACCGCCTTTACGGCACTTTTACTCAGGAACATATTAATCACCAATTAATATATATGACGGCAGTTGCATAAAAATAAATGAGAAACGAAAACAGGGGAGATTTTTTTGCCAAAGAAGAAACGAATTGCCGATAAAAACGAAAGATTGCCTTCTCCGATGTTCGATATGGGAACAATGCCGTATATAGAGATGCTCGGAAACCGCAGAATAACCGTTGAGGGTTCAACGGGAATTTTGCTCTATGACAGCGAAAGCATAAAAATTAATACCTGCAAAACCGTAATTTCATTTTGCGGGAGAGGAATGACATTGAAGTGCATTTCAAGCTCCTGCGTTGAAATTGAAGGCTTTGTAACCGACATCAACTTTCTTTCGTGAGGTGAAACTATGCTCCTTAAAATAATACGCTTTCTCAGAGGAAGTGTGGACTTTACCGCAAGCGGAAAATTTCCCGAAAGATTTATGAATATAACCGCAAAGAACGGTGTGAATCTCTGGAATCCCGTTCCGAAAAAGAACGCAATATCAGCCTCAATGTACCTTTCCGACTACAAAAAAATCAGAATCCTTGCACGCAAATCAAGGGTTAAAACAAGAATAACAGCCAAACACGGACTACCGTTTATTATTAACCGCTATAAGAAGAGAACAGGACTTTTTGCAGGTGCAGTATGCGGAATTATTCTCTGTATTTTTCTTTCAAATTTTATCTGGTCGGTAAAAATTTCGGGTACAGAGGAAATCAGCAATACATATCT
>OGUF01000584.1_pt1 | contig 19425 bp, 24 predicted proteins | sample 1573681 | NCBI WGS metagenome assembly OGUF01 (sample SAMEA2582049, study PRJEB24529) | metagenome | biome: Human gut stool | place: China | collected 2011
TGTGATGCTCCAGGGTTTACCTTCCATCACTCCGGTTTTCGTACCACCCGGCTCTGAACACTCAGTGCCTTTCAGCACGCCATCCGCTTTATTAAACGGACAACTCTCCACCCACTCCACCCGGGGAACCCATTCTTTATCACGGACCTTCATCCTGAGTTTCAGCGTAAAGGTGGAAGCCCCACTGACAAGCGATTCATAGACTTTCCTGTCACCATTCCCGTGCGGGAGGCAATTACCGTTAGCAGTACAGCCACTACCGGTCAGAACCTGCCCCTGTGTCACCTGCAAACCTGTCGCCCCGGACAGGGGGTAAGTATCCGACTGCCCGTTTGCCAGGCCGACATTAAAGGTTGTATTCATGAAGGTATAACGGGAGTTCAGGAAGAAAAAAGCGGCGTATACAGACAATGATGCACTTTCCACTGTACCGGTTACCGGAGCCGTGACACTGAACACCAGTTTCAGCCCGTTCATACTGAACCGGAACTGTGAGTGCGGTATCGTCACTTCACGATATTCATCCGTGTATTTCCAGTCCCCGGTGATACTGGCAGTCCGTGTGCAGTACTCCTCCACCATCGTGTCCCGCTCACAGGTATAGTTTGTGAATTCACTGCGGTTTATCTCCTGCGCACTGCACTGCTGTCCGGTATTTCCCACAATGCTGTCAGCCCGGTTCACCACATCCCTGCCGGTCTGAATGAACGGTGCATCCGGTGACAGAATGTCTTTCGGCTTGTTCATGAAGGACTCTGTGATAGTTTTTCCGGTTTCACCGGTCGCCCATTCCGTGGTGCCGTCATTTTTCAGGCCGCCATCCCCGCCGGCAGTCACGCCACCGTAATATTTTGTCTCGTCCGGATTCGCGTTATAGCCGGGGATACTCTCCTGTGGCTTAAAGCCCTGAATACTGCCTGTACCCTGCCCCTGAATCTGACGGGCAAAATCAGAACCGGCCCGGTAATCACTGTTGCTGTCAGCCTGTGCCATGCCGGCAACCAGAGCCAGTATCAGAGGTAAAATACGTTTCATTTCCCGGAATCTCCTTTCCCTGCCAGTAAATCATGAGCCACCTGCCGGCAGTCACCCGTGGCGGCCACTTTCTCCAGCGCCTGGCCGACCCGCAGGTTTCCCCGGATGATGTCGTATCCCTGACTGCAGAACACCACCAGTGCCGGTACACTGCGAATGCCGTACTGTGAAAACAGCGTCGGGTCGATCTGAACACCATCAGTCGCGCCGTCTTTCACCAGGGACAGCACGGCTTCAGCGGTGGTCTTCAGGTCATTGTTCACCATGCCCCGCAGTGTGGCGGGTATACCGTAGTGCCGGGTTTCGCCCAGCATCCGTTTCAGCCCCTCTTCGGGAATGGAAAACGACACAAAATACAGGGCACCCTGCCGGGGTTTCCCGTCCTGCGAAGCCTGCTGTTTACGAACCAGCTCATCCAGAAAATGGTTATCTGAACGCTGAAGGGGGTTTTCCAGCACCTGTTTCTCCGCCCAGGCTTTCAGCTGATGGTCAGGTTTCTCTCGCAGTTGTCTGCTTAAATTTTCCTGCTGCTTCAGGAACTGGCGGTTTTCAGTTGTGTTCACATTTTCTGAAGCATGAACAGCAAGATGCATCCCTGCTGTCAGAGCAAAAAGTGCAAATATTTTCCGGTTCATGATATTTCTCACTTTCTGCTATTTACAGGCATGAACTCATCAGAAAAAAGATAATTGAGAAAAACAGCCACAAACGCACATGTAAATGTCACCTTCAGATATAATCTGACAAGTGTCACTTGTTCTGATATATCTGCGTTCTTCCATTCATGAATAATTTCAGCGAGAAAACTGTCAGGTGCAAAATAAAATAATATAACGGGCACTATTACAAGACCAAAAGGAAATAATTTTAATGTTCTGCTTATCAGCCTGAGCAGTACAGCACTTATTTTCCTGAGGTGCTGAATATATTTACTGTCCATTGTTGCCATTTTCATTTCCTCTTATTCATTAAAATGATTTACAGGAATACACAGTTACGTTTACGCCACATCAGGTAGCCGAAGTTTTTCTTTGTATTGGGCGGATTTTTCCCGGTTTCCCAGCGGGTCACACTGCGCCCGAACGGGTGGCACTGTCCGCTGTCCGGGTACATATTCACCATCTGGTAACGCCAGCGTTCTTTAGGCAGGATTGGGGACGGATATTCATTACAGACGGCGTTATTTTTCCCGATGGTTTCCATAATCATGCCCTGACGGTGTAGTTTGAACGCCATGCGTTCACTGACCAGCAGGGAGGACTGCAACGGACTGGACTCATTACTCACCCAGCCATTGAACGGGTACATACTTCCCTGCGAACCGGCACACCAGAACAGAACATCGAGAGGCATATTAAAGGCGCTGGCAATGGCATCTGCTGCACAGGCCCCCTGTGCTATCGGATTGGCAAAGATGACAGCTTCCGGATTGAGAATGGTGGTCAGGCTGCTGTCCGTCCAGGTGGGGTCAATTTCAGAAAGATAAGCGATATCCAGGTCACCACCTTCCAGACAGCCCAGCGATGTGATGATGTTAAGCCAGTACGTCAGCGGGTATTTGTACCAGTGAACGTGATAGAACGCCCCGTTCACCTGCTTCTCATCCTTTTTCGCCGTTCCCTGTGCCGTTTTACCAAAAGCCGGCAGGCTGAAGCCCAGGTTCACCATGCATCCCGGTGACCGGGTGACGTCCGTCAGCGCCATCGGCTCCCAGTAACCAATGGCCAGCCCGATACGCCTGAACAGCGGCGGCGGTGCCGGACAAATCTGAATGGGCATCGACGGGTTCGCCGTGTCGGGGACCTTACCCTGACTGACTTTGATACTGCCCAGCGAGAGCGGGAAAATACAGCTCCAGCAGATATCCGTGATCGGGTTTACAAAACGCCCCTCACAGGCAGAATCCGCAGATGCCGCAGGGACATGACCGGCGAGAAGGAATAACATCAGCAGCCACAGGCTTCGCTTCATTTTCTGCCCTCCTCTGCCGGAATAAATTCCACCTTCAGGAAGCGATCGCCGGGAACGGCGCTCACCCGTGCCGGGACCTGATCAATGCCGAGGCGCTGGCAGAGCACACCGTTCTGGTCAAAGTAAATACGGCTGTCCAGAGACTTCTGCATCTCCGGGATACTGCCCTGCACGAGGATAATTTTGCTCTCCAGTGTGGGCGGCGTCTGGCGTTTCATCCAGGCCACCTGCGCCGGATCATCGCCATTGATGAAATACAGCGTCTGGTTAAAAGGCACATACTGCAGCGGATTCATCACTTCACCCTGACGGGCAAACACCCGCCCTTCGTTATCCCGGATATCCGCAGCCAGTCTGACGGACGGGTCAAACAACCGGCTGCTGTATTTCTCCGTGCGTCCGATACCGGGCACGGCAGGGGGCCGCAGACTGTTGCGGATCACCCGCTCCTTAAAGGCATCTATTTTCCGGCCCATCTCACCGGACTGCTCCAGTGCCGTCAGGCGCTGCATGATCACCGTCAGCATGTCCGGCTCCTTTACCGGCCACAGATCACCCCAGGTGCCAAGATCGGCGGCGGCCACACTCTGCCCCCATATCAGCAGGGCAATCAGCCCCCGGCATCTCATGGTTCCGCTCTCATTCGCCGGGCAATATCCTGCTGGATTTCCCGGGTGATATCCGGAGCCCCCTGTACCACGGCAGGCGACACCAGAATGACCGCGTGGTGTTTCTGCTGCCACGCCTGCAGGCTGGCTTCCAGTGCCGTATTAAAACGCGCTGAAAGGGCTTTTGACTGTGCTTCTGACAGTTGTTTCTGACTGGCGCTGTCAAAAAACGCATCCACGGTCTGTTTCATGTTGAAGGCGACAGTCACCGGTGCGTTCAGTCTGACAATGCCGTAACTGACGGCTGCGTTCAGTAACACCATTGCCAGGCATCCCGGCACCGTCCACCACCAGTGGCTGCGTCGGGGGGCTGTAACATCAGTCGTTTTTTGCGTTGTGGTCATGCAACACTCCTGTATTTCTCATGTTCTTCCAGCCAGGCTTCCAGCGAAGCCATCTCCGGCCCTGACTTCTTCCACGCCAGCTGCCACACCGCCTCATGAATACTCAGCCCCTCTTTACGTTTCTGCTGCACAAACTCAAAATCCGGGCCGTCAGAGCTGTACATGGCGCGGCTTAACGGGTCCACAAACAGGCGGTGCCAGGAGGAATGGTTTTCCACCTGCAGCAGGAAGGAACTGAACCACTGGTCTTTGGCCGCACCAAACTTACCAATCATGTCGCGCTGCAGTGGCTGGAACTGGTCCGGATACAGCTGGTTGTATTTTGCGAACTCCTTCGCACTCTGTTTGAGGATAATTTTGTAGGAGGAGTTACCCCATGCCGCACGGGCCGCACTGGAGGCCTTGTCAGAGTCAAAGTCGACGATGTTCTGTGTGATGGTGATATAGGCACCGGTATGACGGCGGGCGGTACGGTAACCTTTCTCAATAAACTCACCGACCTTGCGATTTTTGAAGTCCAGCAGACGCCAGCCTTCATCAATAACGTTCAGTTTCTTGAGGTTACGCGGCGTGCGGTACATCCTGTTCTCGATGTAGATAATCAGGGAGAACATCACCGCAACCAGCAGTGACGGACGGTCTTCCAGTCCGCCCAGCTCCAGCACCACCATTTTCGCATCATCCCGCAGGGACGGCTCATCGGAGTTAAAATACTGGCCGTAAGTGCCGTTGGCAGTGTACTGGTCAAGCAGCACAATCATTTCGTCCAGACGGCTGCGGATGGTCGGTGACCCGGCATACTGCTCGCTGTCACTGGCGTTTTTCAGGAAATCCACCACGTCATCAATACGTGCCCTGTTCTCTTTGGCCAGCCAGGAGGCCCTGACCGCCTGCAGCAGCAGACCTTCATGCACTTCATCCAGGTTACCGTTGGGGCTGGCCATCACTGACAACTGGTCACGGACACGCTCCGCTGACTGGTCAATATCGGTGATGTTCGCAAACGGGTTAAAACGCAGGGTTTCACCGTCCAGATATACGCCACCCATGTTCTCACACAGGGACTTGTAGCCATCCCCCATGTCGAACACCACGGCAAAGCCCCCGGAGTCCAGCACGCTGCGGATAAGTGGCTGTATCAGCCCGGTTTTACCGGCCCCGGAGGTGCCACAGACCGCCATGTTGTAGTTGGTGTTATTCATCCCCCGGAAGAAAATATCGATAAACGCCAGCTGGTTACGGTAGGTGGGGGCCAGCAGACCTGCCGGTGTCAGGGGGTTATCCGCCACTAACGGCATCAGGTTGGCAACATTAAAGCTCTCTGCGCGCTGAACCACTCCGGCCTCTTTCAGCTGTTTAAACAGCCCTTTCCCGGCCATAAAGGGAAGGCAGGTCAGGAAATTGCGCATGTGGTTAAAGCGCGGTGAAATCAGCTCAAAACCGTTTTTACGGAAGCTGTTCAGGATGTCCTGCTCCACTTCCAGCGCCGTTTCATTGTTGTCCTTGCAGAATGCTGTGATGTTGAGGAAGTAGGACACGACAGAAGACTGACCGGAGCCCAGACGCTGACGCAGTTCCCCCCACTCCTTCGCCTCTTTCTCCACGGACGGAAACCATTTGGCATAGGAGGTCTTCGACTTTTTCTCCAGGTCCATGTACTTCAGGTTGGCTTCGCTGTGGGTTTTCACCTGGTCTTCCACCACCAGAGTCAGCGTCAGGATGAACGGACAGGAGATGGACAGTTCCGGGTTCAGCAGGTTGCTGTAGTTGTCGGCCATATTCCACAGGAAGGCGATTTCCGGGTTACGGGCCAGATGGAAATTCAGGATGCGGGCCGTGCTGTTCCTGCCCTTCTCACGCAGGCCCAGCGTCAGGTAATCAGCCCGGACTTTCAGATCAAAACTGTCCTCCACACACTGATAATTCAGATCAGAATACGGGTCCAGCTGACGTCTTTTCGGGTACAGGGAGTCCGGGTTATGGTTAATCATCTCCCCGACAATATCGATAAAGGCCTGTGCATCCACCGTCTGTGTGGCGATACTGGCCCCCTGTAACGACGCCCGGATGATTTTCACCAGGTTTTCCATTTCCAGAATGTCGGCCCGGCTTTTTTTCTTTGAGGGAGAACAGTACGAGAAGAATACCCGGTAATGCCGCAGGGTCAGGGGCAGATTAATCCCCTCCGGCAGCGGGAACTGTGTCGCTGCCGCGTTCATATAATAGGCCCGGGTAATGGCGTTAAACCGTTCAGCCTGTTCACCTGACCAGGAGAACTCACGCAGCCCGTATTCAATCCTGTCACCAACCAGCTGACTGGACATCAGATGGATGCAGAACGGCACCCCGCGCGGCAGTTTGGTGCGCAGCATGTGATCGAGGGCCTCCACAATGGACTCATTCGCCCCATTGATGGGAATGGCTTCCAGCATAAAGCCCATCGTGGTGTCATTCATGAACAGACCGGATTCCTGGTTGTAATCACGATACGGCAGCAGACGGCTGAACTGCGGGAAGCTCATTTCGCCCAGCACTTCATTGGCCTTTGCTGATTCGTCAGGCAGTTTCAGTGCTGTGACGAGGGAGTTAACCGCCTGAGTGACGGCCTCAAGTGGGTTATTACTCATATGAGTATTCCTTAGTGCGTTTAAAAAAGGAAAATATCAGTCTGTGGCCGTGGATATATCACGCAGTGCCATTCCTGAAACCACAGCACAAATAAGAGATGGAGGCTTTTAACAGGAAACCAGGATTAACGTTCCTTTACTGAATGAGCATCATTTAATGCCTGAATTTGTTTTTCGCGAATCTTATTGCGCTCATTTTCTCTTACCCGTTTCACCTCTGCCATTTCGTTTCTTTTTCTGCATTCTGATGCGATTTTATTTGCCTTACCAAGTGTTAAAGGTTCAGACTGATAATTAAGTGTCTACTGAAATGCTTCTGCTGCACAGGGAGTTTCCTGTAAAATCTCTGTCAGTTGTTCTGGTGTTGCAGGTTGTTGCGCAAGGTAAACGATGTAAAAAGGAATACATACAATCATAGCCATAACGCCAACAAATATAAAAGCCAGAACAGATTTTAAATATATCGACTTCATTTCATTTTCCTTCGAAGCAGTAAGCACTCATTGCCCACCACCATTTAGTGTTTCCATCACGTTGTTCAAAGGTTCATTTGTTTTAACTTCAATACATTCCCCTGTATTTCCAAAGCCCCTGCCTCCGTGTGCTTCGATTGTCCGAAGAACCTGCACGCATACGTCCGTATTTGGCATGGGGGTAACATTCCAGCTTCCGCCACCGTTAATATTTTTTATCAGCACAAGAAAAATAAAGGTATGCATTCTTTATTACCTCCGCTTATATATTAATCACTGAATATCCTTTCAGTTAACTTATGAGGTCATAAAACACTGCAGATTTTTCATTCGGATTTTTTCTCTTCAGTAAACTTCCTGATGGTATCCTGTTCACGCTGACGGGTGGCAGACTCCTGCATTGCATCCACTTTCTCCTGCCAGAGACGCCGGATATCCTGTTCATCCCGACCAGTCAGTTTTTTACCGGACAACAAACGGTTAAGCAGTTCCTGTCTCACATCTGGTACGTCTTCAGTCAGACGCATAAGCCGGAGTAATTCCTGACGACTGAGTACCATGCGTGATTCCTCCGGTACGCTGTAATAATTAAAAATACGACTGAATACCCCACAACAGCAGGCAACGGACAGGCACAGGGATTTCAGATACAGGCCAGAAACACAGAATGTGGCAACACCACAAAGAATAGCTATAACTAAAAATCCCTTACCCAGTGCCATACACAAAGAACCCTGTTTTCTGGATATCCGCTCATGCTCATCCAGAATAAAATCTATTTTTTCATTTTCTGATTTATGCATAGTGTTTCCTCTGCCTTTCCTGATACGCCTGACATTCAACGCACAACGTCACACCGGGAAATATTTTCCGCCGGGCTTCCGGAATAGGATTTCCGCATGCTTCACAGAGATAAACAGGAATACCATGAGCATTTATTTTCTGGCGTATCCGGTTTATTCCTGTCATGGTCAGTTGTTCTGTTACTGAATATGCTTCATCGGCTTCATCACTCACGGAATATTCCTCCCGACATGTTCTGACACGCTACCGCCCATCCCTTTTCACGCACAGGGCACTCGTTTTACAGGCAGATTTTGAATACAGAAAGCCCGCCGGCATTGCCGGCTGATATACAACTTCAGGGCCAGTTAATTAATACGTGGTTTTCCCCACGCAGACGGTTTAATAACAAAGAACACGCTGGATGGCTGATGATAAACATCCTGATTATCAATATAAGGCGCTATCCATAATGCAGCCGTCTGCTCACCCGTTCTTAGCGGACGGGGAGGTGTTACCGGCGCAACTGAACTGACCGGAACAACCGTTTTCACTTCCCGGGCAGCGGTAAACAGCGGGCGTGGTGCCAGCAGTTTCTGCTCCGGATGTGCTGTCACCGCAGGCCTGCTGCGGGACGGCGTTGTCGCCGCAACGGCCTGCACCGACGTGGTCCGGAAGTTCCCTTCAGCCAGGCGCGGCAGTGATGCCGCAACCGGCTTTGCTTCTGAGGACTGCTCCAGTTTTTTGGCCTTCTCATTAGCCTGCTCCATCGTCATACAGGTATCTGACGTGGTGGCATCACACTCAAAATCAGAGTTCGTTCCTGCACAGCCGGAAAGTAATAAGGTTCCCAGCAGAGGAATAAATAAAGAAATCTGTTTCATTACCCTTCTCCTTTTTTATTACTCTCCACAACAGCAGAAATTAACTCTACTGTCAGATTTGTTTTTCCTGCACAGGGTTGTCCGGAGACTACTGTATTTCCCGGAGAAGAAAATAAACTCATCGACATACCCTTCTTCATCACTCCGACAGCAGCCATATTAAAATTGTGCGGCAATGATTCAGAACTGAATTTCTTCGGCGCAGGAAGTGCGATTCTTGTGGTGCAGTTACTGAGAACAGCATGCATAAAATCATCTGATACGTTTTTATCCGGCACAGCGCGGGCAGTAATAACATTAATATTACGCATGTTCATTTTTATCTCCGTTGCTTCTGTTTGTTCTGTCATCATGGAAATAAACAGGGCATTTCCTGATTTTTTCCGGCAGGGAAGCGTCTTCCGTATAAACTTCCTTCAGATGTTCATCTGCGGTTCCCACCCGGACACATTTCATTTTTCCGGGCCACATCGGATATTTCCCGGTGCCTGCCGCAAACGACATATACATCAGTGCCAGCGTTGCCCAGAATGCGGTGACCAGTTGCATCAGTGACCGGTCAGTCTCCCTGACATAATCTGCAGCATCAGCCGCGCGGTAATGGCAGATATCCTGTATTTCTGATCTGCCTGAAGAATCAGAGGAAGAAAACCAGCATTCACTGACCGGGAACTGTCCGGCAGGTGCTGTTTGTCTTACGAAGTTAATCTCCTTAACCAGTAATTTCCCCGGCGTGGTGTTGTCCTTCCATAAAACAAACAGAGCCATCAGGGCCATTGTGGCCATTGTGGCCAGCGGCCAGATAACCACAAACCTGACGACCCACAGCAGCCAGCGAACGACAAACGCCACACGGAATGTCAGTGCATCACCCGCCATTTCCGCCCTCCTTGCCGGCATCCCCGCCCAGCGGGTTCTTGTCTCCGGACATAAACTGCTGCGGATTCAGATTGCCCAGCTGTTTCAGCATCTGGTCGGGGTTAAAACCGTTCAGGTGGCTTTCTGCCGAGGGAGGATTCGGCACAGGGCTTTCCGGGTTACCCTCTTCCGCTGTACTCTGTGACTGCTCCAGCGCCATTTCCTCCACGGTTTTCAGCTGGAAGCCGTCCTGGAACACCACGGTCACTTCGTTGCCCGCACCAATCGGTATCACCGGGTGATACTGTTCGGCACGTTTGATGTAGTAGTCACTGAGCGTCTGTGCGGCTTTCGATGCGCCGCCACCGATACCCATTTTCAGGACATCACCAGCCCCGTAAGCGGCTGTGGCACCCAGCCCGACAGCCGGCTGGGAGGCGCGCTCCATTCCCTGACCGATACCGTCAACAAATCCCGCGCCCCATGCCCAGCCGAGGATTTTGCCGTTACGCATCACCACTTCGCCCTTGATACCGTTTTTACCCCGGAAGCTGACATGCCCCTTAATCGGCATATCAATAGTTTTGCCGTCCTTCAGGCAGCTGATATTGCGGGTACGTACAATGGCACGCTCACTGGACACATCCCCCCAGGCTTCCAGACCCACAAAACATCCCGTTGCGTCATACGTCTTGCTGTTCGGCATTTCCACCAGGCCGGTGATACGCAGCTGCATCGGCACCGTGGATTCATTACCGGTGACAGAGGCATTGGCATCCGCCCCTTCAATCAGCATGGCTTTCGCAAAACTTCCTGACGGAATGTACGGCAGTGATGGTCCCTGTTTTCCCTCATTACGGGTAAACACCTTACGCTGTATCCGGTTAGGCACCGGCACAGACTGGTACGTCACCTGTGGTGGTGGCGTGACACCATTCCCGGGATAAAACGCCGTCGGCGGTGGAACAGCAACGCTGCCCTGCGGCGGGAAGGATACGGGGGGGTTTCCTGGCTGTGGTTCGCCTTCCGGCCCGGGCGGTGAGGCTGGCGTCTGCGGTACAGGCTCACCGGTCGCGGTGACGGGATTTGCCCCCAGGGCTTTTACCTGCTCTGCCAGGGCAGCATTATCCTGTCCCAGCTTTTCAATACGACGCTGGTCATCACCGCGCTGTTTGTTCAGGACATCCAGTTCACGACGGATTTCCTCATACTGCTTCTGCATCTGCGCTGCCGTCACCTGCATCTCTGTGGTGGCATGCTGACGCACCTTGTCATCAAAGGTCGTATCCACCACACCGGTCATATCCGGCACAGGCTCCTGTTCAGCCACCGCCTCACCGTTACCGGACATGTCCACATCAGACAGATACAGTGCACCACCAATCGCGGAGGCTGCACCGACAACCACAATCCCCAGCCACAGGTACTGCTTGCGTTTCACAATGGTATTGATACTGGCCATCAGTTGCCCTCCCCGTCACGGATGACATACACATCCATGCGCGCACCTGCCAGTAACTGGCTGGCAGGCTGGCTGAACATCACGGCACGGGTTCCCGGCTGCCAGAAATCACTTTCCCGGATATTCAGGGCAGACAGCGTTTTATTTTCCACGGCAAAGCGGACCATCTTCAGGTGATTCCCCGTCCATACGGCATCTGCCACTGAAGACAGCCCCGCCGGGGCCTGCAGGGTTTCCTTTGTCACAGGAACCTGATACCAGCCGGCGGGTAATTTTCCGCCACGGACAGCCTGGCTGATGGTCACAAGCAGGGATTCGTAAGGCGTGGACGTTTCCCACGCGCCGGCTTCTTCTCCGGTTCCGCGCAGGTCACTGACCAGCTGAATGGTACGCCCCGCGCCTTCACGGGGAACAGCCTGAATGGAAAGGTTCAGACCACGTTCTGTTTCCAGAATGAACGTAAAGGGCTTTTTGTTGACGGTGGCCACCACCACACCGCCGGAGGCGGTCTGCTCATTATTGGTCAGGGCACCATCCAGACTGTTCACGGCGATAATCCGGTCACCGGGAACGGTAAACAGATTCGGGCTGGTATTGCTGATGGCAATACTGGCCTGACCACCGTTCACCATTGGCACCACGGTGGGGGCCAGCGTACCGTTTGCGGCCATCACGCTGCAGGAAAAAAACAGGCTGCCGAATATTATTGCCGTATTATTTTTTCTCATCGTCTGTTTCCCCGAAATTATCCAGCCAGGTCACCCCGTTTTCCCGCTTCAGAATAAGGATGTAATGTTTGATATCAATAAAAGGTTCGGAGTTACCAATCCATGTTTTCCGAATTCCACGGATTTCCACACGACCATACTGAGGCCAGACACGGACACTGGTCTGGAAAAAAGCAGAATTCACGTTATCTTTTTTAATGAGTTTCGCTTCTTCAGCCAGAATAACTTTCATCTGGTTCTGTGCGCCCGGGCGGATATATTGCAGAAGCGCCTGATGTGAGGCATCGACGATTTCCGGTGAGACATTCAGACGGAGGGCAATAAATGACAGCGCCATCTGCTGCAAATAAGAGGCATCGGCACTGTTCTGTGACACGGCAAAGGGCACATTAAATCCCATTGGCGTCACGGCAGTGCGTTGCTCATTCTGAAGGCGGTAGTTATTCACCCCCTGAATGACGTTAACAGAGAGGCTGAGAACAATAAGCACTGACATAAATATAAAGGCGATGGCCATTACACGACTGGTACTTAAACGGGCACCGTGTTCCATATAACAATCCTGGTATCAGTTCTATTTAATCCACTGCCGGAAACACGAATCGGGAACATTATGAAAAATACCGCGCAGCAGGGCTGTTGGCATATACCAGTAAATCAGGTCACGTAACCAGGAACTGCCTCGCCCTTTTTTCAGTTTTTTAATCCCGAAATAAACCAGAACCGCTGCACCAATACCGAACAGATATTTCGATGTTGTGATACCCCAGCCAATACAGATTGCTGCGGGGATCAGTTCATCCAGTGGCAGGCCAAACCAGCGGCTCTGGTTGGTCAGTGTTTCCGGGAAACGATATTTCTTAAGTTTATTCTCGTCTCCCGACATCGTTTTATTTCCTGTCAGAATCCGGCAACAGACATACCTACTGCAATAAATACAGAGAGTATGGCAAAGCCGACCAGGAACTTGACGTTTTTGGTCATCATGTACATGACCGCACCGACCAGCACCTCAGCCAGAACAACCCATTTAACGATACTGGAGTCCTTACCGAAGGTCGCCTTAACCGTATCGTTACCTTTAGCCATCAGGTCGCCTTTACCAGCAGCCATAGCTAACTCAGGGAACAACATCATCAGAACAGCAACCGGGATCACTGCACGAACCAGGCGAAGCATATTCAGACGAGTGAATTTAGAAAAAAACGATTTCTTTTTGACGGGCGCAGAAGCACCCTGAACACTTAAAACAGTATTCATAAGTTACCTCAATTTCGGATAAATGAATAAAACTAGAGTGTATTAAATGTTATATCTTCCTCTTTATCTGCCTCCCTGAATATCTCCGAGTTATAAAAATCAGGAAACTTGATCAAATGATCAATAACTCTGTCTGCAGCCTCATCTGTTTTACACCATCCACTACGATTTTTTGCTGCAATAAGTAGCTGGTTAGTTTCATCATCCAGACGCATTGTCAGATACTTAACCAGCGACTTACCATAGATATTTCCTGCCCTGTTAAACTTTGGATAGCGGTGAAGATGATCTTTAAGTCTTATTACTGCCTCAAACGATCGACTTCTTCCGCTTCTGTTACTTGCCTCAATTAATAGACTTTCCACATCTACAGGTAATTTTAGTTTTACCATCTTACCTGTTGCAGAACGTGTACCAAATCTTTTCAATAACACCTCCCGCTGTTTATCTTCTGGTTACCACTTATGTTTGCAGAATAATCAGAAAAGGTAAATAGACGGAAAGCCTATATTTTATTAACACTTTATTAACGCATATTTATGATACACATAGCCTTCTCGTATAAATAATGAATAAACTTTTTATTGTAGAGTAAGATGATTAACTCATCTTTATTAGAAACAGAGAAGTAGTCGCATATCAGAGATGCGTGTTTCTTTGATGTGGAGATGGATATGTTTAATATTCTTGCTATAGCATTATGACTGATTCCGGTGCTATATAAGTAAAATACATCATTTACATATGATGATACAGAAGAATCATCACTCATTCTTCTGATTATATTTCTGATATCATCACTGACAATCGTTTTTTGATTATAACTGTCTTTATGACGAACATGAGCAGCATCATAAAATTGCCACAGAATAATATTTCTGTGTCCATTAAGAAATGACTGGACAGATATTGTCCAGAATCTGTTCTGAATAAAAACATCCTCTACAAGATTAAGATGCGTATGCTCATTCCTGTATGCTTCCATCTCTGTGACAGAGATCAATTCATAAAAATCTCTCTGCGACAGAAGCCATTTTTCAGCACTTTGATCTTGTGTAAGAAATGACTCATGAAACAGCGTATTGCAAAAAATAAATTTTCCAGTTTCGTCCCTGATACAGGCTGGATTTGGATAATCCTGAATAACTGCCGTCAGATTTTCCAGCAGATCTATTTGACGAGCATGTTTTTGTTGAATACGATCCATCGGATACATAGGAACCTCCTCACAAAGGATTCTATGGACAGTCGATGCGGGGAGGAGAGAACTCCCTGCATCGGCGATTTTCAAATTCAAATTTTAACGTGGCATTAACCACGTAATTAATATACTAATTATCTTTCGTACTGTCACCTTTTTAAATCATAAAAACTCTGATATTTGAACGAAGTCAAATTTCTTTTATTCATCATCATTTTTTGGAAAAAATCGTTCCATCTCAGATGATACCTTCTCCCTGATATCTTCAACCATATTGGCATATTCAAACTTTGGATTTCCGGAGACATGAGGACTGAGAGACTCAATACCCAAAATTTTCGCTACTGATGATTGTGTTTTTACAACGCATTCAAGAAGCAATTTATTAAACTCAGTCTGATTAAATGCAGACTCTTTACGCTCCATCTGAGCCTCATATACACGAAGCCCCAGTTCAAGAAGCATTGAAGCTGTTGCTGAAAAACTGACATCTTTTTCCCTTGCCCCTTCCTGTCGACGCTTCTCAATAATCGAATTTATTTTTTCATAGGCATCATTGCTGATATACAGGTTCACCTTAGCCATTAGAGATTACCTTTTTTGAACATAAAATAAAGTTAATTTCGGAACACTAAAATTCATAATACAAACAGGGACGCACCGCTAGCAGCGCCCCTAGCGGTATCCTATAAAAAAACACACCGCGCCGCTAGCAGCGCCCCTAATATAAAATGATGTTTTTTATAAAAATAGTCAGTACCACCCCTACAAAGCGGTGTCGGCGCGTTGTTGTAGCCGCGCCGACACCGCTTTTTTAAATATCATAAAGAGAGTAAGAGAAACTAATTTTTCATAACACTCTATTTATAAAGAAAAATCAGCAAAAAATTGTTTTTGCGTGGGGTGTGGTGCTTTTGGTGGTGAGAACCACCAACCTGTTGAGCCTTTTTGTGGAGTGGGTTAAATTATTTACGGATAAAGTCACCAGAGGTGGGAAAATGAAAAAATGGATGTTAGCCATCTGCCTGATGTTTATAAATGAGATCTGCCAGGCCACTGATTGCTTTGATCTTGCAGGCCGGGATTACAAAATAGATCCTGATTTACTGAGAGCAATATCATGGAAAGAATCCCGTTACCGGGTTAATGCCATCGGTATTAATCCGGTAACGGGATATGGCAGCGGACTGATGCAGGTAGATTCCCAGCATTTTAACGAACTGGCCCGCTATGGAATTAAGCCGGAACATCTGACAACAGATCCCTGCATGAACATTTATACCGGTGCTTATTATCTGGCAATAGCCTTTAAAAAATGGGGCGTCTCCTGGGAGGCCGTTGGTGCATACAATGCCGGATTCAGGAAGACCGAACGCCAGAACCAGAGACGTCTTGCCTACGCATCAGAGGTTTACCGGATTTATACCGGGATAAAAAGCAGTAAAGGTATCCGGATTCCGGTCACGAAGAAATCACTTCCGGAAATCAACAGCGTGCAGAACAATTAATCTTACAGACATTGTCAGATACCGGTTATGCCGCAAAAGCGGCATGAAGGCCACACACAAAAATATCATATGAGTGACAATGCTGACTGGCCGAAGCCCCGCGAAGCGGGAACCCATCTTATATATACCCGGTAACTGCGCAGCCTCCTGCCAGACCATTTTTCGCGGGCACAATATTTACAGACAACCGGAAAGCCGGTTGATGGAATTGAGGTATATCAGACGACACAGCGATGCCGAAGAATGATAATATAAGTAAAGCCCCGAAAAATTTTCGGGGCTTTACTTATATTATCATGACTTCCACTTTCTGAACTGTTCGGCAATCACCCATAACGCCTTGTTGATTCTTATATCACCATCAATACCTGTAATGGCTCTTGTCCTGGTATTTTTCCCGGAGGCACTTCGCCCCGATAATCCACCTTTTATCATATTCTCCTGAACCCGCTGCCAGGTTGTCCAGAGATCGTTCTGTTTGTCTTCCCGACGACGGGGAGTAATTATCTGTTCAGGTGTCACTGGCGTTTTATTTTCATCTTCATACCTGACCATCAGTGCAGCTCTGCCAAATAAATGTTGCTCGTCACTGTTAAGATGAATTTCTTTCATCGCCTCCATATTATCAGTGACCTTATCAAAGACACCGAGCACTTCATACGCTCCCTCGATAACCTGCCCGACAATATCACCTTTATGTGGAACGCGGATTTCGCCAAAATTATTTCCGCACACCAGGCCATTTGTGCAGACAAAACGAAAAATTCCGGGGATCATCTGATAACTGGATGAACCATCATGTGAATTAAGCAGGATAATTTCAGGAACTTCCTGTCCGTTAATATGCCCTTCCCTGCGAAGACGTAACATATGTTTACTGTATTCGCGACGTCCCAAATCACGAACCCGACTCTGACAGGCAAAGAATGGCTGGAAACCTTCATCACGTAACTTATTGATGATATTGATTGTTGGAATATACGTATAACGTTCACTCCGGGACTCATGTTTATCACCGGAAAATACCGAAGGCACGAACTGCATTAATTCATCATCCGTTAAAGGACGTTCACGGCGGATGGAATTATACCGACCAAAACGGGAAGCTAATCGCATAACAGCTACTCCTTTATGAAAGAATAAATTTAATAAAAAATTTTTCCGCTTAATATCATCCCCCCCCGATCTCCATTAACAAGATTGCAACAATCAGGAGGGATATTCATCACATCCGGTCAGCAGATCGCCCGGATATCGAGGCCGGCACGCTTAATCTGACGCAGGAACTGTTTGAAGTGATCGGCTTCCGCAATGTTGATATGGCGGAACTGCTTATCCACACCCTGACTGAGCGCGTAGCTATAACTGAAGGCCATCTTTTCCGGGTGGCTTTTGCGATATTTTTTCAGCTCAGTCAGGCTGCTGAATTCCAGGACGTCCCACTCTTCCCCGGTGTTTTTTTTCTTCCCGGCAACAAGAAGCGTGTACGACGCGGTGTTAACGTGGATATTTCGGGTACTCATCCTGCTTTCTCCTCTCTCTGGTTTTCAGCCCCCATCATCTGTTGAGTTTCGGGACCCGCCGCAACGACGTGAAGCGCGGTTTGCGAAACGGCGTTGCGCCTTACATCCCGGCGGCCTTTTGCCGGGATGCCAGGAGCGCAGGCCACGGCGCGACAGAGGCGGCGCGACCGGAACGGTCGCTGCAAGCCCGGGGTTTTCACGCATCGGACCGTAGCGACAGCCCGAAACCGCGCCAGCGGGTTCGGCGGAGACTGGCAGGTGCGCCAGCAGCTGCCTGTCGGAGTCGGGCCTGACGACCGGATGCCGCCAGGCAGCCGGGAGCCGAAGGTGCGCCCGGCAGACAGGACAACACTGCAGTAGTCAGAATCAGAGCAGGAAGAAAAAGAGAATAATCACAGGGAAGGTGATGTGATTTCTGACAGGCCATAACCAGAGAAGGCGGGGGAAAAGAACGGGCGCCGCAGGCGCACGTTCATCCCCGTTCCTGAAGGGAAACGACCTTCCTGAAGTCAGGTTGTTCATGCCCGTACAACATCAGCAAGGAGAAAGGGGCTACCGGCGAACCAGCAGCCCCTTTATAAAGGCGCTTCAGTAGTCAGACCAGCATCAGTCCTGAAAAGGCGGGCCTGCGCCCGCCTCCAGGTTGCTACTTACCGGATTCGTAAGCCATGAAAGCCGCCACCTCCCTGTGTCCGTCTCTGTAACGAATCTCGCACAGCGATTTTCGTGTCAGATAAGTGAATATCAACAGTGTGAGACACACGATCAACACACACCAGACAAGGGAACTTCGTGGTAGTTTCATGGCCTTCTTCTCCTTGCGCAAAGCGCGGTAAGAGGCTATCCTGATGTGGACTAGACATAGGGATGCCTCGTGGTGGTTAATGAAAATTAACTTACTACGGGGCTATCTTCTTTCTGCCACACAACACGACAACAAACCACCTTCACGTCATGAGGCAGAAAGCCTCAAGCGCCGGGCACATCATAGCCCATATACCTGCACGCTGACCACACTCACTTTCCCTGAAAATAATCCGCTCATTCAGACCGTTCACGGGAAATCCGTGTGATTGTTGCCGCATCACGCTGCCTCCCGGAGTTTGTTCGGCACCATCCACCGCTCCATCTCACGGACAGCGTGACCGACCACCCTTGCCGCCATACCAGCCTCTGCGATGACCTGCCAGAATGGCATATCCTGCCACTGCCAGCGTTCCATTCCGGCCAGTGACGGAAAACGCTCGCCCCACTGCCAGAACAGGGTTTCCAGGTCATGCTCTGCCACCCGGTCACTCCAGCGTGCATGCCAGCTTCCGACTGTTTCCGGTGAATGGAACGCCAGTTCGATTTCAGCCTGAGCGACCAGCGCCTGGTACGCACGGGCTTTCTGCTCTGCCTCCCGTGCCTGCTGGCGGCTGTACTTCTGCATGACCAGCGCGGATTTATGGCGACTGCGTTCCCTGACACGAAACCGCACCGACGGGAACAACCGCTCTGCTGCATCACCGGGAAGGGGAAGGAGGCAGACCTCGCCCTGTGTTTCAATCAGCACATCGATGGCATACAGCCACTGAAGACGGTTGCCGTGCAGTTCTTCTGCGGTCAGGGACGGCATGAAAAATCGCAGGTCAGACAGCGATATCCTGCGGCTTCCGTTCAGACAGCGGAAAAACGCCCCCGCATACGGATATTCAGCCAGCGTGTTACCCTGAGGGCGGCGTTTTTCGGTCTCCGCCACCGCCCGCCATGCGGCCTGTTGCTCTGTGCTGAGAGGAACCAGTGCCTGTGAACGTGCGCTCATGCCTGACCTCCTTCCGCCATCAGGATATGGATGATGTCACTGACGCTGTACCCCTGCGCCTCCAGTGACGCCGCCAGTGCCAGTGAATGGCTGACAGCTTCCGGTGCAAACCGCCGCTGTACCTGAACCACCGCAAACGGCTCACCACCGGCATTCACCAGAACCAGCACCCAGACCTGAGAGACATCGCCCGGTGAACATAACGCCAGGTGAAAACGTTCGTGGGCAGGCGTGAAACGGACCTGGACGGGGAAAAATCCGCCAAACTCGCTGCCGTACTCGCCGTTCATCGTCCA
>OGUF01000598.1_pt1 | contig 18934 bp, 10 predicted proteins | sample 1573681 | NCBI WGS metagenome assembly OGUF01 (sample SAMEA2582049, study PRJEB24529) | metagenome | biome: Human gut stool | place: China | collected 2011
TTCCTGCCTGATGCTTTGTCCATTGGCGCTCAAAGCCGACGATAAAGCCCAAAACAATAGCAAGCGCAAGCCTGATTGTAAAGCCCGAAAATGCAGTTATATCAAGTATTGCCTCCAAATTATTCAACTCCCTCAACAGATTTCATTTTTAAGTAAGCGTTAATGAAACCGTCGAGGTCGCCGTCCATAACAGCGGTAATATTGCCCATTTCAAAATTCGTTCTGTGGTCCTTAACCATTGTATACGGCATAAAAACGTAGGAACGGATTTGACTTCCCCAAGCGATTTCCTTTTGGTCGCCCTTAATATCTTCAATTCTTTCAAGGTTTTCTCTTTCCTTGATTTCAACAAGCTTTGATTTAAGCATACGCATCGCAACCTCACGGTTTTGGTGCTGGCTTCGCCCAATCTGGCACGATACAACAATGCCCGTAGGTATATGAGTAAGGCGAACGGCAGAAGAAGTTTTATTAACCTTCTGACCGCCTGCACCCGACGCCCTGTAAACGTCCATTTTGATATCTTCATCACGGATTTCAACGTCAACATCATCATCAATTTCCGGCATAACCTCAACAGAAGCAAATGAGGTGTGACGCCTGCCTGATGAGTCAAAAGGTGATACTCTTACAAGACGGTGAATACCCATTTCGCCTTTAAGATAGCCGTAAGCATTTTCACCCTCAACAAGAATAGTTGCGCTCTTAATACCTGCAACATCACCGTCAAGATAATCGAGAGTTGAAACCTTGTAGCCGTGGCGCTCTCCCCAACGATTATACATTCTGAAAAGCATTTCTGCCCAGTCCTGAGCCACTAAGTCCACCGTCTTTCTGTGAATACCAAGAATACGGCTCACTTTGGCACATAACTTATCAAAATCCAATTCACCCGCTCCTACGGATTTAGCTACATACTTTACATTTTTGTCCTTGTCAAAACCAAAGATTCTCTTTGCCACTACATACTGAAGTCCCATAATTTTTAATGTTTTAGAAAGTTAATATAATAATGTAATAAATAGGCCGAAGCCTTTTCCTCTCTTTCAAGAAGTGGAGATCCATCGTGAGGCCTCAACGATAAACTTTCATTCTCTTGAATTCGATGTTGCAAAGTTAGGGTGTGAATGACGGGAATACAAGGAAATGACATCTACAACCAATTTCGTTAAAACTCTAAAAAACAACAAATTAAAAACAACCCTTCTCTACAAGTGAAGAAAGAAAGGCAGGAAGAGAATGAGAAGGAATGGGTACAATCTCTACAGCCAATGAAAATAAATCGCTGATTATCAAGACAAGGTTCTAGAGAGGTCTCTACAATATGGCATTTGAACGGTTAAGACCTCAATTTCAAGAGTGGCTCAAGTTTCACTAGTTATTACCGTATCCAAAAATACAGACAAACCAGTCATCCTTCCAAAGCCCCTTCTACTCGTTTACTAAAATCTCCCGGACATTTTACTAAATCTCCGGCAACGATTTACTAAATCTTCCTCCAAGATTTAGTAAATCGCTTCTGCCCCATCACGAACTATCCGGAACCAAGATTGGCAATCACTCATATCAAATATCAAAATTATATACATCCCACCAATAACCACTTCCCCCAGTACAGAATCGCTTTATGAAATTTCGGGCTATGATTTACTGAAATTCCTTTGTCTTCACTACCTTTGCAGCCAAAACCAACCCCAGACAACCTATGACTAGATTACTGATAGCTATATTCCTTGGCGGCGGTACCGGCAGCGTACTGCGCTACTGCGTGCAGATGATGCTCCACGAGCGCATAGTCCCCTACTCTTTCCCATGGGCTACATTCACAGTCAATATCCTCGGAAGTTTCCTCATCGGGCTATTCTATACCTTATCCGCCCGTTTCAACCTTTCTACTGAGGTACGGCTGTTGCTGACTACCGGTCTGTGCGGAGGATTCACCACCTTCTCCACTTTCAGCAATGACGGACTGATTCTGATAAAGCAAGAATTCTACGGAATGTTTGCCTTATATACCTTATTAAGTATCACATTAGGAGTCCTGGCAGCCTTCGCCGGCGGCGCCTTCGGACGCTGTATATAACCCAAACACCCCTATGAAACCCAGCAAGCCTTTTGTCATGCCTCCCGTACGCATCATCCCTCCTACCTTAGAGGGACAAAGTGAAAGTTCCAAATCATTGGAAGAATGGCTGAATACGGAAGAAACTGTCAGAGACCTTCACTTCGGTAAACGGACAGAGGAACACATGGAGTATTCCTACAAAAGCATCACCAACTGTACTTTCAGTCATATCCAATTCAGCGCCTGCAAACTGAAATCCTGCCATTTCACTGATGTACGTTTTGAACATTGCGACCTTTCCAACATCTCATTTGCCGAAAGTTCTCTGTTCAGAGTGGAATTCATATCCTGCAAACTGGTGGGAACCAATCTGCCGGAAACAATATTGAACCATCTGACAATGAAGGACTGCAATGCCAGATACCTCAATCTTTCCATGAGTAAAATCAATCAAGCCCGCTTCACCTCTTGTGACTTGCGCAACAGCGACGTCAACAACTGCAAACTTGCCTCCATCGCCTTTGAAAACTGTGAGCTGGTAGAATCCGAGTTTTCACACACCCCTCTAAGAGGAATCGACTTGAGCGACTCGCACATAGGAGGTATACGCCTCAACCTGCCCGACATACGGGGAGCCATCGTCAATACTTCCCAAGCCATGGAGTTGACTGCTCTTTTAGGCATTACAATAAAGGATTAAAAACGAAAAACAATTCCTTGTTTTCATTTGTTAGTAAGATAGTTTATAATTAAAATTGACTGAATATGAAAATAGAGAAGATTATCGGACGTGAAATCCTCGATTCAAGAGGTAACCCAACTGTAGAAGTAGACGTAACCTTGGAATCCGGCTTCATAGGCCGTGCATCTGTCCCGTCAGGAGCATCCACGGGAGAACACGAAGCATTGGAACTGCGTGACGGTGACAAAAAACGTTACGGAGGCAAAGGTGTCCTGAAAGCCGTGGACAATATCAATAATATCATTGCTCCCAAGCTCATCGGTATGTCCGCCCTCAACCAGATGGGTATCGACCATGCCATGCTTGCACTGGACGGAACCAAAACGAAAGCCAATCTGGGTGCCAATGCCATCCTCGGCGTATCTCTTGCTGTAGCCAAGGCTGCCGCCGCTTACCTTGACATCCCACTCTACCGATATATCGGTGGTACAAATACCTATGTGATGCCTGTACCGATGATGAACATCATCAACGGCGGTTCGCATAGTGACGCTCCCATTGCTTTCCAGGAATTCATGATACGCCCCGTAGGTGCCACTTCCTTCCGCGAAGGTTTGCGTATGGGTGCCGAAGTGTTCCACGCACTGAAGAAAGTCCTGAAAGACCGTGGCCTCAGCACAGCAGTAGGCGATGAAGGAGGTTTTGCTCCTAATCTGGAGGGTACAGAAGATGCCTTGAACTCCATCATTGCCGCCATCAAGGCTGCCGGATACGAACCGGGCAAAGATGTAATGATTGCCATGGACTGCGCTTCTTCCGAGTTCTACCATGATGGCATCTACGATTATACCAAATTCGAAGGTGAAAAAGGCAAGAAACGTACTGCCGACGAACAGATTGACTATCTGGAAGAGTTAATCAACAAGTATCCCATCGACTCTATCGAAGACGGCATGAGCGAGAACGACTGGGACGGCTGGAAAAAACTGACCGACCGTATCGGCAACCGTTGCCAGTTGGTAGGAGACGATTTGTTCGTCACCAATGTGGACTTCCTTGCAATGGGCATCGAAAAAGGCTGTGCCAACTCCATATTGATTAAAGTAAACCAGATAGGTTCGCTGACCGAAACACTGAATGCCATCGAAATGGCACACCGCCACGGATATACTACCGTAACTTCCCATCGTTCCGGTGAAACGGAAGATGCGACTATCGCAGACATAGCCGTAGCTACCAACAGCGGACAAATCAAGACCGGTTCGCTGAGCCGCTCAGACCGTATGGCAAAGTACAACCAACTGCTTCGCATCGAAGAAGAACTGGGAAGCAATGCGGTGTATGGATATAAGAAAGTTATAAGTAATAAGTAATAAGTGATGAGTTATTTGCCGGAAGGCGGGGCTTATAAAGAAGAAAGCAGAAGGGGCGAACCGTCACGGTCCGCCCCTTCTCTTTTTAACCTTAAATCAACAATCAATCTACTACCTTAAAGAAAACTTCTTCTCCACTTTGGCTATCCGGTGCCACCCAAAGAGCAAAGTCTCCGGCTTCCACCGTCTTCACCATATCTATATTCCAGAAAGCAAGTTCACTTATCGGAAGTTCAAACGATACATTTTTCTTCTCACCCGGCTTCAATGTGACGCGAGCAAAGCGTTTCAGCTCTTTCACCGGACGGGTCACCGAAGCAAACTTGTCCTGCACGTAAAGCTGGGCTACCTCGGTACCTTCATACTTTCCGGTATTCTCAAGGTCGAAAGTCACAGTCAGCACATCTTCCTTCTTCAGATTGGCTGACGAGAGTTTCACATTATCATATTTGAACGTCGTATACGACAGACCGTAGCCAAAAGGATACAGCGGATCGAAACCTGCATCCATATAGAAAGAAGTACATCCCAACGAAGTCTGCCCCGCTTCCAACGGAATGTCATTCAGCAAAACCTCATTCCGCGTAGCCGGACGTCCGGAACTGTTATGAGCATAATAAACCGGTATCTGTCCTACCATCTTCGGGAAAGTCACCGGAGTCTTGCCACTTGGCACAGCCTTACCCCACAGCAAGTCGGCCAATGCCGGTCCTCCCATGGTTCCGGGATGGAACGAATAAAGTACAGCTGACGAGAGTTCGACTTCCTTTCCTATGGTCAACGGACGCCCTGCCATTACGACAGTAACCACCGGTTTTCCTGTTTTCGCCAAAGCGGCAATCAGTTCGCTTTGCGCACCTTGCAGGTTCAGGTCGGCCAGGCAATGCGCCTCTCCTGAAAGAATAGCCTCTTCGCCTACAAACGCCAAAATAACATCAGCACGTGCAGCGGCAGCAGCGGCTTTGGCAACACCTGCCATATTCTTGTCACGGCTATAAGTCAGACCCGGCTCGTATATCACCTGCACTTTGTCCCCCACCAGTTCCTTGATAGCCTTCAACGGTGTCACGGTTTTTGTCTTGTCACCATCAAATATCCAGGTACCCAATTGGTCATAAGGTGCATTTGCCATCGGACCTACCACAGCAACCGTCTTTACCGAAGATTGCAAAGGCAATGTCTCCTTTTCGTTCTTCAACAAGATGGCCGATTCCACAGCAGCTTGCTTGGCAGCCTCCAGATGAGAAGGAGCATAAAGTTCCTCTATCCGTTTCTCATCCACATAAGGATTATCAAACAGTCCCAACCGGAATTTGATACGCAGAATATTCCGCACGGCATCGTCTATAGCAGACTTCTTGACCTTACATTCTTTTATCAATTCCGGCAATTCCTTGACAAACGTATAGCTGACCATCTCCATATCCACACCAGCATTCACCGCCTTCATTGCTGCCTCTTTAGAATCGGCAGCAAAGCCATGTGCCATCATTTCGGCTACCGAAGCCCAGTCTGACACTACTATTCCATCAAATCCCCATTCACCACGAAGCACATCTTTCAAAATAAAAGTGTTTCCGGTAGACGGTGCTCCGTCATTGTCATTAAACGAAGTCATGAAAGTGGCTGCCCCTGCCTTGGCCACAGCTTCAAAAGGAGGAAGGTATACATTTCTCAAACGACGCTCCGGAATGAAAGTGGAATTATAATCACGCCCGCCCTCGGCAGCACCATAACCTACAAAATGTTTAGGACATGCGGCTATGGAAGTCGGACTGTTCAGCGAATCTCCCTGGAAACCTTCAACCATAGCAATACCCATCACTGAAGTCAAATAAGTATCTTCGCCACATCCTTCGGCCATACGCCCCCAACGGGGATCGCGAGCCACATCTATCATCGGCGCAAATGTCCAGCGGATACCCACGGCAGAAGCCTCCACAGCCGCTACCCGTGCACCATCCTTAGCCACCTGCGGGTTGAAAGATGCCGCTTGTCCCAAGGGAATAGGGAATATGGTCTTGAAACCGTGGATCACATCACGCGCCATCAGCAAGGGGATGCCCAAGCGGGACTCCTCCATTGCCACACGCTGCAAGGCATTGACACGCACCGGATCTACTTCATTCAGGATAGACCCGACTTCACCTTTCTTTATCAATCCGCTCATATCCTCTATGTTGCCATAAGAAGAAATCTGGTTCATCTGCCCAATTTTTTCCTCCAATGTCATACGGGACAACAGCGCTTCTATTTTCTGCTCGATGACTGCATCATTTTTTATATCCTGCACTTGAGTACAAGATATAAAAGGAAGCAGCAATAAACAAGCAGAGAGCATTTTCATTGTTTTCATCTTTAATCTATTACTTGAAATGGAATATTTGCTGTTGAGACAAAGCCCGTATTATCAAGTACATATACGTACAAACGATATTCTCCGGGAACTTTAATTGCAGTCTCATACACATTTTTATCTGACACAGCCACGTCACCCATTCTTTCCGGACGTGGCTCATAAGAACCTCCAAAACCCAAGACTGTAGCCTCTTTCAGTACTTCCCACACATAAGTCAAAGAATCGTTCTCCTTATCTGTGACGGAAACCTCCGCTTTAAATAAAGTACCAGCTTTGATACGGACATTATCAATGGCACTTTTACCATCGATAGTCATGCCACGAACTATCGGAGCCGTTTCATCCAATTCCTTGCCGGTCCACACTCTTTGCATAGCCTCCACCATAGGAGTCTTTTCTCCTTTCAGAGGCAGCATATCCACCGTGTCTTCTACAAACATACTGAACCAGGTAGGCGTACGTTCTTCTTTTTGTCCCCACAAGAATACAAAAGAGCCCAAGCAACGGGGATTGGCAGAAATATATTGCGTATAACGCTCTTCGTATACCTGCCGTTTTTCTTCACTGGTCTGCTCTATGGGTGCCTTCCACTCGGTTGACGCTGTTTCCCACCAACCGGTCGGTCCCCACTCGGTAATCATAAATGCACCCTTGTAGTCCGACCGGTCAACAACAGCCTGCACCTCTCCCATCGGACCATATACATTGATGCCCACATAATCGAGAGACGGAGCATACTTTGCCACAGAGTCCAATGCCGACGGATTGTAGGAAATCACTGTCGAAACCAGATGACGCTTGTCTATCGACTTAATCAGCTGTGCCAGTTCTTCCACAAAATTCCATGCGGCAGCTATATTAGCATTTCCCAACTCAATTTCATTGCCAATACCCCAAGCCAGCAAACTCGTATCATTCTTGAACGTTTCTGCCAACAAGCGGACTTCTTCGCGCATCTTGTTCTTATATTCATCATCGTAATAGCGTATAGAGTCTTTGGTCATGCCTATTCCCTGCATTACGTACATGTTGTGCTCCGAAGCCAATGCCAGGTTTTTCTTTATCTCCTCCACATTACCTCCCCAGGTTCTGAAGGCATTGGCACCACTCTGGGCGGCAATGTCCAACCGATATGTGCCGCCTACGCCTTTAATATAGGTTTCTCTTCCGTCAATGGAAAGTTTATAACCGTCTGCCGCTTTCTCTATTACAATACCGTCTAGAGAAGAAGGAGAACAGGCAGACAACAAAACTAAACAGATAAAAATAAATATTTTTTCTTTTTTCATTATCAATTGTCCTAAAGCATAAGGTATTTATGTTATAAATAAAAAACATTCAGCCTTCATATTTAAATTTTATTTAAATATGAAGGCTCTATTTTTTCTGAAACACGCGTACATAGTCCACCTTCATCGTTACAGGAAGAGCAGACTCATCCACACCGTTCATTCCACCCCAATCACCGCCCCAAGCCAGATTCAGAATGGGATAGAAAGCATAATGGAAAGGCCATTGATTATGACCAGCTCCCAATTGTTGCTTGGTAACAGCCAACTGTACCTTGCCATCCACGTATGTAGTGATGGCATCTTCTGTCCACTCTAAAGCATAGAGATGAAATTCTCCTTCTGCCTGTTCTATAGTCATGGCATGTGTTTTCTGCGTACCTATAGTATGATTATAATCTTGCGTATGGATAGACGAAGAGACTTCGTTGGGTACGACTCCCACTTCCTCCATAATGTCTATTTCACCACACATGGGCCATGGGTTAGTATTCCAGTCATTACCAACTGGCATCATCCAAAAAGCCGGCCACGTCCCCTTGCCTTCAGGCAACATGATACGTGCTTCAAAATAGCCATATTCCCAACCAGTATTCACTTTAGCATACACACGACCAGAGTAAATTTTACCATCGGAGCCTTTGAAACAATTAATATTCAACTTACCGTCCACAAGTTCTGTCACACGCTTTCCGTCAGCAGAACCATTGACGTAATTTTGAAGTTCATTATTTACCCACCCTGCTCCTTGAACCTCGTGTGTCCAATCATTGCCAAGAGATGTACCCTCATTAAATTCATCATGCCAAACCAACCGATACCCCTCAGGAGTATTGATATCCAGATCTTCAGCCGATTCTTGAATAACTATTACCGTTACTTTCTCTGCACCAGCCACAACCTCAACTGTACCCGTACGGGAAATCTTTGCATCATTAGCTAAAGTGGTCACAACAATTTCCCCACTATTTTTTTCTGCGCTAATCCAACTATCATTGGATTTCACATTCCATTCGCCAGAAGCAATAACAGATAAGATAAAAGATTCTCCTATAGAATTAGAATACAACTCAGTCTGTGACACTGATAAAGGAGCCGCTTGCGTAAGAAGAATAGATACACGAGTAGCACCAGATTTAACCACCACCGTACCAGTACGAGAAGTAGTACCCGTATGAGCACTGACTATAACTGTCGCTGTGCCTTGGCTAGAAGAAGAACCCATTACATTTACTTTGACCCATGAACTGCAATCATCAGAGACAAAAGCTGTCCACTCTTTACCAGAACAAACCACATTCACCACATATTGGCTAGCTTGTGCAACAGCCTCTATCTTTTCAGGAGAACATTTAATGGTAACATCCTCGGATTGCGGTTCCTTGTCATCGCTACTGCCACAAGCAATCAACGAAAACAAAAGAATAGATAATAGACAATAGTATTTCATATATATATATATTTTACAACATAAGTAGAGAAAAAGGGAAAGGATGAAACTCCAGCAATTGCCAAGATAACACACATCCTTCCCCCTTTTTATTATTCACTGCTTTTAGCAGACCAATATTCTATCTAATACTAGTCATCAATCTCTATGAGTCTGGAAAATAATATCTTTAATAGTCACTTTTGTGTCAGCAGGATTTCCACCAAAATCCAAGACTAAAGATATAGCATGCATATCTTTAGGCGCCTTTTTATTTGCAACCCAAAATTTATTATCTTCATTACCCAACAAATCCGTCTGTTCTGCAAAGAAGAAGTTATCATCATGTTTGACATCAGGTTCATCAGTCTGAACCAGTTTTACTGTTACCCCCTTCAAATCAGTACTAGGATTTAGAGTGACACAGAAATCATAGGCAGTTTCTGTATCGGCTGACAAATCTGTAACAAACGAGAACTGGTTCTGCCATTGTGCTTCAGTAGCATCAGGGAAAGTGAGTGTATAAGCATTTCCATCCACCACTAAATCTGGATTAGGTCTAGCACTCCAATCCGGGTTTGCATAGAAGAAAGTATTGGTAAAGGTTGCCCCGTTCCAAAGATTGTCTTCACTATCCACCTTCACCCAAGAAGGTTCAGGCTCTTGTACTTCAGGAATTTCCGTACCGTCATCATTAGCATGGTCTTTCAAGACAAAGCTTTCCAAAGTAATATCCGTATTAGCTTCATTACCACCAAAATCAAGTGCAAACTTCAAATCGGTAATATTCACACCGGGTACGTTACTGAACCATATACACTTAGGCTCATTAGCATCTAAAGCCACACGCTGCATATTGATAAACGTATTGTCATCACCTTTCTGCTGTACTTTAACCGTCACGCCCGGATGTTTGGTAGTAGAAGTGATTATCACCGAAAAATCATAGGTTTTATCCACTGACAAAGCAATTACCTTATCCAATTCCACATGCATCTGAGTTTGCCACTGATCGGTAGTAGCTTCCGGTAAGGAAACAACAAATGCACCATTCTGATAAGTATATTTTGGATCTGCAATCTGCCCCCATCCTGGAGCATAGTAGAAAGATGCCACATTGAAAGTTACTCCCTTAAACATGTTAAATTCACTATCTTCCACAAAACCACCAAAACCGTTCATAATAGTCTTCTCTATTTCAAAGGTTTTGGTTATCGAACCATCACTAATGCCATTTGCGTTCTTTACTTTACATTCTACTGTATATGAACCTTTTTTACGATAATATTTGGAAAAACCATATGAGGCTTGATAAGCGCCGTCAATTATCCAAATTGGAGACACTCCAGGAGCAGAAGTAAATTCAAAGTTTGCATAATTGGTTGTCTGATCTACAGTAACTTTAAAGTTATCAGTATAATCCGATGCTTGTGGGATATTGCCATTGGCTCCCGTAAAATCTTCAGGCGAACATGAAGTCATTGCAAAACCAGCAACCAACACGCCTGCCATATATTTAAATATATTTTTCATATCAATTATTTATTAATGGAGTTATGGTAAACTATTTATAAGCATTCTGAACCAAAGCCGGATCGGAATCCAACTCTCCTTGTGCAATAGGAATGTATTTCTTCTTGGCAGTCCAAGAATTAGTACGGTAACCATATTCATCGGGGACCAGTGCAGTAGTAGCCTTATTGCTGGCTGATGCTCCACTGATTCCTTCAGCACGTACCAAATCAAAATAACGCTTGCCTTCACCTACAAATTCCAAACGACGTTCTGTAAGTACATCGTCAACCGTAACGTTTGCAAGTCCAGCCAAACCGGCACGGGTGCGAACTTCGTTCAACCATGTCTTAGCCTCACCTGTACCACTTCCACCTGTACGAAGAGAAAGTTCTGCAGCATTTAGTAATGTCTCAGCATAACGATAATAACGATAATTGTTATTATAGTTCAAATTCTGGTCACCGGAAGACTGCTTGAAGTTCTTATCATACGGACGATATTTTTGTAACCAAATATGAGTATCTTGATAACGTTTCGTATATTCTACATCTTCGGCAATCACCCAGCAAGTTGCATCACGACGTTTGTCTTGTTCACTAAACATTTGATAAGTTTCAAGACGCATGGGCATAAATCCCCAGCCATCATTACCCTTTGACCAACCATCATCACCTGGGAAAGAGTTAGGAGAAATCAGAGTAGGAAGCACTGTACCACCAACAGCTAACGGACTTCCCCAGCCACGTTCGTTATTAGTTTGCTCATAATTAATTTCCCAGATAGATTCGTCACACCATTCACCTTCCGTTTCCCAGATGTTGGCAAAACTAGGATTCAATCTAAAGCTAGGACTATCAATAAGCTCCTTCATATAACCTAAAGCTTTTGAGAAACGACTTTCATCATTCTGATACATTACCATTTCAGCATATACCATATAAGCCATAGCTTGAGTGACACGTCCCAACTGACCTTCGTCGTCAACTTCTTTACCTTCTTTGATTGTTTTATAATATTTCAAAGGTAACACCTTAGAGTCAATTACAGCTTCAAGTTCTGCGATCAACTCAGCATAAACCTGATCGGCAGTATATTGCGGAGCCGTATAAGGAGGTTCGGAAAGATTCTCCAAATAGAAAGGTACATTACCAAAATAATGCCACAACATATTATAATAGAAAACACGTAGTAAACGGGCTTGCATCTCATAGAGTTTACGATTGGCCTCAGTAACATCAGTACCCCAATCAAGATATTTCAGTAAGTCATTACAACGTTTGATACCAGAATAGTCCACTGTCCAAAGAGAGCCAAGTGTATTATTTTCATTAGCCTCATAATTAAACAACATATGCCAATTCTGCATATCGGTCTTGGTTGCACCACCTACCCAAAAATTATCGCCCATAATTTCACCGTCAATATTCAAGGCATTGTACTGTCCCAATCCCCAATCTGGCCAATGGAGAGGGTCATAGGCGGCAATCAGAGCTTCCTGAATATGCTCATCCGTAGTATAATAATCTTCCAATGGTTCACCTGTCGGATTTTCCACCTCAAGAAAACTGTCACTGCAACCGGTAGTCAACACTGTAGCGGTAGCAAGTAAGCCTATTGCTAATATTTTATTTGTTTTCATATAGTTCTTATTTTTAGATTAGAAAGAAACATTTACACCTACTGTATATGTGCGAGCCTGCGGATAAATACCACGGTCAACACCAAGAGAAGTTGCACCTGAAGAAATTTCAGGATCAAATCCCCAATATTTGGTCCAAGTCACAAGATTTTCAGCTTGCACATACACACGCAGACGTTCAATAGTAAGTTTGCGAGTAAGAGTCTTAGGCAATGTATATCCCAAAGTAATATTCTTAAGACGAAGATATGAACCATCACAAACATAAAGATCAGATACCATCCAGTTCGTTGCATTACCGACAGCCAGACGAGGATACTTATTAGAAGTACCTTCACCAGTCCAACGTCCCAACATCCAAGAAGGATAGTTACCAGAAGCAACATCTGTACGATAAGTGCCATCAAACACATCAGCACCAGCTACACCTTGGAAGAAAATATTAAAATCAAAGCCTTTCCAATCAGCATTAAGATTCAAACCATAAGTCCAATCCGGAGTACCATTACCAATGTTAGTACGGTCATCTGCCGAGATGCTACCATCACCATTTACATCCACAAAACGTGTATCACCAGGAACCGCATCCGGCATAATCATTTTACCATCTTTATTGACATAAGCACGAACTTCATCCATATTCTGGAAAACACCGTCAGTCTTGTAACCATAGAAATAGGGGAAAGGTTGTCCGTTAGAACCGCGTGTACCACCACCAGAGAATCCTTGAATACCATCTAAATCCATATAGCCAGTATCATTTCCCAAATTCTTCAATTCATTTTTAAGATAAGTAGCATTTCCCTTTACTGCAAATTTAGCATCAGCAATATTCCATTTATAGCCAAGTTCAAACTCAAAACCACTATTTTCCATATCACCTACGTTACCAAGAGGTTTAGTTTCACCTACATAACTCGGGATAGGCATCGTAATAATCATGCCATTGGTTTTCTTTATGTAATAGTCAGCACTGAATGTTAAAGCATTATTAAAGAATCCCAAATCAATACCTAAGTCAGTTTGCTCACTCTCTTCCCATTTCAAATCAGGATTTGCCAAACGTTGTGCTTTAGAACCGTTCCATTTGATGGCATCTTTACCCAAAAGGACATTGTTACCCATGGCCGTCAATGAAGTATAACCAAATTCGGCTATGTTATCATTACCATTCTTACCCCAACTGGCACGAACCTTTAAGTTAGACAACCATTCTCGCGTATCAGCCATAAACTCTTCATTTGTCACATTCCATCCCACAGATACTGAAGGGAACGTACCATATTTATTATTAATACCAAAACGACTTGAACCATCACGACGGATTGTAGCCTGAATCATATAGCGTTCATTATAGTTATAACTCAAACGAGCAAACATAGACGACATTCTATGTTCTGTATAAGGACCTCCATAAACGCCATACTGAACTGTAGCACCAGTAATATTACCATCTGCATCCTTTGTATATTCAACATTCCCTGTAGCATAATCAATAGAAGGTTTATTAGGATTCACCAGATTCCAACGGTTACCACCAAGTTGATCTCCCTTATATTTAAGAGCAGACTGTCCTAATACAACACCAAATGTATGTTTGCCGATAGTTTTGTCATAAGTTAATGTGTTTTCAATCTGCCATGTCACATTCTGTGCCTTGAATGAAGATGCATTAGTATGTGTTGCCTTATTATTAGCTGAGAGATAATACTTGCTCTTAGTAGCCCCTTCATTACCCCAAAATCCCATATCAGCACTATAATTGAAGTGATACTTCAAATTATCCCACAATTGAAGATCAATAGAAAACTTTGGAACAAACTTATGCGACCAATTCTTTGTAGGAGTCAATGTCATCATAGCCAGCGGATTATTCATTTCCTGATAAGCTCCTCCATAGCCAGGTACTGTATAAGGATCACCATTTGCATCACGAGGCAAATCAAAATCTTTATAAGTTTCAATCATCTTTTCAGCTGCATCACCAGTCAATGTAGGGGTCAAAATAGGAGACAGATAAAGAGCCGATCCCAAAATTGAACCGAATTCAGAGTTAGTACCAACACCTGTTGAATGCGTACGCATATAAGCCAAATTTACACCTAAATCCAATTTATTAAGGAAACCGCGTTCTTTAGATGCATCAATTAGATTATATTGAGTATTGGAACGAATAGTCAAACGGTCATAATTAGAATGTCCGTGATTACCACCAACAATACCATCTTGTGAATAATACCCCAAAGACAAATAATAATTTACTTTTTCCGATGCACCACTAACTGTCACATCATGATTCACTACCGGAGCATTGTCATAGAAAACAAGATCTTGCCAATCAGTGCCAAATCCTTTGATAGAATTTCCATTAGCATCAATCAAATTATAAGGATCTGCATAAATTGGAGCCTGACCACCATTCACATTGGCTTCATTCTGAAGGATAGCATAGTCTGTCGCACTAGTCACATCACGTCTCTTCCATGCACTCTGCCAGCCATAAGAAAAATTGTAATTAATTTGTGCCTTACCCATCTTACCTTTTTTGGTAGTTACTAGAATAACGCCATTAGCAGCACGCGCACCATAGATAGCACCAGAAGCAGCATCTTTCAACACTTCGATAGACTCGATATCATTAGGATTTACAAAATCAAGACCACCCCCAATAGGCATACCGTCTACAATGTAGAGCGGATCACTATTGTTGATAGTACCAATACCACGTACACGTACACGAGGAGAATCACCCGGCTGACCAGAAGCTGAAGTTACATCCACACCTGCAGCCAAACCTTTCAATGCATTATCCATACGCACCGGAGATTTGTTTTCCAAATCCTCACTACTAACTTTGGCAATAGATGCTGTTACCACACTTTTTTTCTGAACACCATACCCCACCACTACTACTTCGTCCAGCGTTTCTGAATCTTCCTGAAGAACTATTTTCAAGGAATTTTTTCCATTTACCGCTACTTCTTGCGACTTAAAACCAATATAGGTAATAGAAAGTGTTGCGTCGGCAGGAACCGACAATGTAAAATTACCGTCCAAATCAGTAATTCCACCATTGGTAGTTCCTTTAACTACCACATTTACTCCAGGCAACGGTTCATTATCCGAACCGCTTACCACTGTACCTTTTACCTGTATATTTTGGGCATATACAGAAGCCAAGGTAAAGCTTAACAGAAATAAAACTGATAATAACTTTTTCATAAGTTTTACTAAATTAAGATTAACGTTTCTCGGTTTTGTTCTCAATCGAACAGTGCAAACATAGAGTAAAATGCAATAAAACAAATAAAAAACAATCATTCTTAAATACGTCAAATCTGAAATTCAAATACGTTATCAATACGTCATCAGCAAATAACTTACTAATAATCAATAATTAATATATACTTTTAAGTATTACGTCACAACATGTTATATAACACAAAAGGGAGAAATTTAACATTCCTCCCTTTCATACTCTTCCTTCTTTTAAAGGAAGTTAATATCTAAAGGCTACAGTTTATTGCTTAAATAATCCGTCAAACTATCCTCTCTCTCTAAAGCGAACTTCTTACGAAGACGATAACGGATTGTTTCAACTCCACGAACCGAAATGTTCAGCAGAGGTGCTATTTCTTTCGTGGAAAGATTCATCTTTAGATAAGCGCACATCATGCGTTCGTTGTGGGAAAGTTCAGGATGCTTGGCATGAAGACGTTTCATAAAATTGTTATGTATCAAATCGAACTGGTCTTCAATACGCTTCAAAACCTCATCACTCTGTATATTACCGTCTATTTTATTATTAATAAGTATGAGTTGCTGTTTTCCTTCCCGAGCCCCCTCACCCTTCAGCAAGGCGGATACTTTAAGTATCTCTGACTTGATTTCAGTCAGCATTTCATTCTTACGGACAAAGTTTATCATCAGATTGGCCATTTCCTGACTCTTATGTTGCAAATCGTATTCCAATTTTTCTTTCTCCAGCTGCATAATCTGCTTTTCCTGACGGGCTTTCTCCTCTTCGTACTCCCTTTCCATATCGTGCAACTCTTTATCTTTCTCGATTACCGCCTGCTGTTTCTTCCGTTTCACACGGACATCATCCCAACGATAGACATACCATAAGGCAAGCAAAGCCAAGATGATATAACAAACGTATGCAGCAGCACTACGATACCACGGCGGAAGTATACGGAAAGCAATTGTATCCGATGATGTCGTACCGTCAGGAAAGACCGCCTTAACTTCAAACGTATATTCACCTTCCGACAGATTACTATACTCCTTGGTGCGTACCGTTGTAAAATCGGACCAGCTCCCCTTATTCAGACGATATTGAAAACGGACATCATCTCCTACCGCAAAGAGAGAAAGGGCATAGTCAAAACGAACGGAATTCATGGAATAAGCTATCACCGGAACCGGCTTCTCTCCTAAAAAGTTTGCGGTATATACCAATGAATCCTTGGGATAGGACAGATACATGTTCCTTATATATAAGGAATGGCTACGATCCTGACGCTCCCTTACGGCCGGGATACTGAACAAAGCGAAACCTCCTTCATTAGGAACCACCATCAGCGAATCTGAAAGAGGAATAATCGTTTCAAAACTGGGTACCAGTTCAATCAGCGATTGCTGGATGGGATTAATGCTTGTATTCGCCCCCCGCTTATAGGTACCCAGATTGGCAATACAGATTTCGTGAGGGCTCAAACTTATCAACTTATCGTGATACTCCAAGATACGCGAATAGGCCGTGGTGCCATTCAAAAGGTTGTTCATATCCGGACAAGGCTCCATGACATCTTTATGAGGATTATGCTTATAGATTCCCCGGGGAGTGGCAAAATACACCCGGTCTTCTATCTTCGCTATATACATATCACGTCCTACCGGAAAACCATCCTTCGCGCTATATCCCTTTATACGGACAGCTTTTGTCAAATCATTATCCAAATCCACACGGGTAACATGATCTGTATTGTACACCCAAATCACCTTATCGCTTTCCTGCTCAAAAAGACGGCAAGAATCGTTCATACCCTCAATCTTGCCAACCACCTGCCATTCTCCATTCTTTTTCCCAACCAAATAAATACCGTTATATACCCCGACATACATAAGGTCCGTACGTCCTGCCACAAGTTGGCAACACCAGGCGCCGGCAATATCCGTCACACGTTTTACGGAAGTACCATTGATAAGGAAAATACCACGGTCGTGCAGACAGAAGAGTTCATCACCTATACGGCAAAGGTTCCAGACCTGTCCGCTGGATTGGGGCATCGGACGGATATCCGGCAAATCGCCGTTCATCTGTACCGGATAAGAAGTGTAATACAGCCCCCGATTGGTGCCTAAATAAAGATAGCCGCCTTCTACCGCCGCCGTATATCCCGTGCCGTAAGAATAAGGATAGGAATAGAGATTCGTAAAAGGAGAACTCAGACAGACGTAGTCAATGCCGCTATCCAGACCGGCCCAGAGGTTTCCGGTCGTATCGAAGGAGACAGAAAGCACCGTATTGTTACGCAAGCCGTTGTTCTCATTGAAATATTTCAGTTGCATGGTGCTGCAATCCACCAGTACCAATCCTTTATGAATGGTTCCCAAGGCAATCTTATCATCCTTTTTGGCTACGCAAAAGACTTCATTCTCACGCATAAACTCTTCGGCACCGGTGACAAACGGTTCCATCGTACGCCCGTCACAATAGTAAAGTCCGTTGTATGCAGTCACCACCAGAACACCTTTCTTATAAGGTATAATGCCACGAATACGCTTGGAAGCCAACGCATCGGCACCCTGAAGAGGGAAAAAAGTGTTTCCAACCAAAAGCCATACGCCTCTGTCCGTACCGATGTAAAGAATACCATTGACCATATTGGAACAGTCTATCTTGGCATTCATTTCAATGGCGGTATATTTGCCGTTCAGGTACTTCACCACGCACCCGTCCCCTTGGAAATACAAGATATTGTCTGTCTCATGGATGCCCCACACATTTCCAAGAAAACGAACGGAACTCTCCAAAGTATCGGACATGCAATGATAGGCCAAAGAACCGTCCGTATCCGGTTCATAATAGCCGAATTCATTGATGCCCCCCACATAAATTCTTTTTTGGGTGGCAGAAGCCAGAACGGAACGCACATCGGAAGCATTGTTCAATGGAAACACATTCCAGACATTGCCATCAAATTGCACCATACCGTTTTTGTTGGCGAAATATACCCACTTGTCATCATAGGGTGCTATCTGCCAAGTCTGGGTCCCCTTGCCATAAACACTTTTATCAAAATTGACGATAAAGCTATTCCAGCCGGCAATTGCTTCGACCAAAGGGGGAAAAAGAAAAAGGCAGAAAAAAAGATAAAATGACAATATGTGTTTGTTCATGCGTATAATGACTATATAGTTAGTTGCACAAAAATAATGCTTATTTTCAAGGTAGCGCACAATAGCCTATCTGTTTTTTCGTCCCCGATTATTATTTTCTTCTCAAATGGCAATCTTTTGCATCACTATACTTTAGATTCCGGTATACTAAGAAGTATTCGTCCGACGGCTGTTGAAT
>OGUF01000621.1_pt1 | contig 18159 bp, 10 predicted proteins | sample 1573681 | NCBI WGS metagenome assembly OGUF01 (sample SAMEA2582049, study PRJEB24529) | metagenome | biome: Human gut stool | place: China | collected 2011
TCCCTTCAGAAAACCTGCCACAATTGCTTCGGCATTCTGAACGACCAACGTGTTAGAGGTAAGGGCGCCGGCAATATTCATCGATCCGCCAGTCACTTCAAGAGATTTTCCGCTCAGGACTTCTGCTCCGGCTGCAACGTTCAGCTTACCAGCCGTTTGATGGAAGGAGGCCTGAAGTTCGGTGTGAGAAAGTTCTTTGAAGTTGGTTTCGCCTTTATTAACGATCAGGGCATTTTCAAAGGTTAAAACCGAGCCGGAAAAATTCAGCTTGCTGTCCCCTTCAACGTAAACCGCAGCCGTTAAGTGTGCTTTTCCGGTCTTTCCTCTGCTTTCCTCTGTTATACCGTGAATCGTTAAGCTCGAAGAATCCGTTAAAACGACGGTCTGGATCTTCTCATCAATTGCAGCAACCGGTCCGGGAGCGTAGAGGGCAACATCCGAACGGTTGAGTGTTAATTGGTTTGTTTTATCAGACGTCAGCGAGCCAATTCGGATTGTTTGGTCAGTCAGTTCTGTGCTGTCTTCCAAATCTAATCGCACGGAGGCCAGAGCTATATTCGGCTTATCTAGCAGACCATAGTGATTCTTAAGGGTAACTTTGTGAATGTACCCGCTGCTCTCGTCGATAAACACCTCTCCGGTAAAGATCAACTCGGCGCCCTTATAAGCATCGGAGGCTTTGTTGAGATACTCAAGAGAAGCTTTTTCATCGGTCAGAGTTATCTTTGAGAAAGGTTTGGACCATTTTTCAGTTATTTCTCCAGCTAACAATGTGCCGCCCACCAACATGTCGGATACAAAGTCTTTGGCAGATACCGTGAAAATATTTTTCGATTCTGAAGTGAGTTGAACAACTGAAAGATTCCAATTCGCCGGATTTAACTGTGTTTCAGAAACGATTTCAAGAGCTCCGCCTATCTGCTGATAAGATCCTCCGAAGCCGCTGAGATCCCCTTTTAAATAAACGTCTGCGCCATCAGCTATGACCTTTCCATTTCCTGTGAAAACTTTCCCGGCTTCAACATGAAACGAGGAAGATGCCTTCAGCACTAGCACTGCTGAGGATTCGAGATTGAAGGCCGTTCCAAGCGTCTTGAACGAAGAAGGGCCGCTCAATTGAAGGAGAGACTCATCGGCTCCCCGTGTGTTTCCTCCGACTTGAACCAGCAAAGCAGGAGTTTGACTGAAGTCTTTGACAGTAAATTGGTCCAAAAAATGAAGAGCCGTGCCCTCTGCAATACTTATTGCGAGAGATCCTGTGTCGTTCAACCTCTGAATTTCTAGATTAACGGCCTTCTCAAAATTTACTTGAAACTGGCTGTCAGGTATTGTCCAAATCCCTAGAACACGAGAGCCTTCGCGATTTGCATCCAATATTCTTAGGTCAAGTTCCCGATTTATCGTAATTGATTCTGGATTAGAAATTGACGCATGTATGGAGCTAAAAGTCAGGAGAGCTGATTCTGTCCCTGTATTGATAAAACCGTACTGTAGTTTTGGAAGAGCGGTAGACGCATCCTCTATCAGTCTGTCTGCAATATTCCACTCCATGTTTGTGAGGGCCGGTCTTCCCTCAGAAAATGCGAGAAGGAATTCATCGATCTCTTCGTCAGTGCTTTCCTCTGTCCACCAAGTCAGATCCTCCAATTCCCAAAAGTTAAACTTTTCAGGTTTGGTATTGGCCGCTTCTGCGGCTGCAAAATGGCAAATAGAAAAAAGAACTGCACCGGCAACAGACCGATGCAGCATGTCCGAAATATTTTTTCGCGGCATGTAGCTGCTCCGTATAGAGTCAGCCCCGCGTTCAATCTATATCGGGTTGTCGATGTTCACAAAGCTGACATTTAATTGTGGAAAACGAGAAGCTAACCATTGCGATAGTGCTCGAATCCCTAATGTCTCACTTGCGTGATGGCCGACCGCGAAATACGGAACCCCTAATTCCCTTGCTTCCAGAACTGTGCGCTCACTAATCTCGCCGCTCAGGTAGGCCTGAGCGCCTGCGTCTGCCGCTTTTTCGAGATAGTCTTGTGCCGCACCACTGCAAAAAGCAACTCTTCGTATTGAAGGGGGAGAGTCTACGGGCAAAACATAAGGCACCCTCCCGAGAACCTCGGTTAGTTTGTCAGTGAGTTTTTCAATTGTTACAGGTGAGTCAAACTCTCCCTGCAAGACAAGGGGCTCGTCCGGAAGAGGCGTTACATCTTTTATTTTTAGCAAGCGCCCGAGCTCGTGGTTATTACCTACCTTTTCATTGGCATCAAGAGGTAAGTGATAGGCAATGAGGTTAATATCGTGCTCAAGAAGCTTCTTAATTCGGACTCTTTTTATTCCGGTAATTCTCGGATTTTCATTCTTCCAGAAATAGCCGTGGTGAACAATAATTGTGTCTGCCCCCCTCTTCACGGCCTCATTGATGAGAGCCTCTGAGGCCGAGACGCCGCAGACGATATCCTTGACCTCTTTTTTGCCCTGGATCTGCAGTCCGTTGGGGCAGTAGTCTCGAAATTTTTCCGGCTCCAACAGTTCGTTGAGCGCCTCCAGAAGTTTTTGGATTTTCATCGAATTCTTCCCATATAAAAACTGCCGGGAATCCCGGCAGTCTTAAATATCACAAATAGCTTACGGCATGACTAAACCGCTGCCGCCGGCACCTTCAGGAGGCGTGAAGCCGGGCTGACCCGGAACCACAATCTTGCTTGCGGCTGCGCGGCGCAGTTCCTGCAGCTCTTTCATCGCTTTCAGTCCCAATGGGGTGGCTGCATTGTCGAGACCAAGCATATTGGCAGACATATTCATGAAGATGGACCCTAACACCGGATGTCCTTTAGGAATGTCCGGAAATAGTCGGCAAAGCACCGGACTTAGAAAGCGGGCCAGTGCATTAATCAATCCACTGTTCTCACCAATCTTCATGATACCCAGCCAAAGCGCCAATACTCCTGTAAGACCTAGCGAGATTTCAAAAGCGGTCTTTGAAGAGTCGAATGTAGAGTTCATGATAGCAGTGAATATCTCTGTGTCTCCCCCAATAATCACTTTTATAAGGGCGATGATAAAGGCAATGACGAAGAATCCTATCCAAATGTAATTTAGAACCATAGTTGATTGTATGTATATAGATAATGCAAAAGTAATATTTTATCGTTGCTTTTCATGCTATCAGGCTTTTTTATTCAGCTTTCTTATACCGAAAATGAATGTAAATCTCTATCTTTGTCTCCTACTTTCAAGAAATAAATGGAACAGGAAGATTTTAACATACGCGAACATCAGCTTACTTCAAAAGAACGGGATTTCGAGAATGCACTCCGTCCGTTAAGCTTTGAGGACTTCAGTGGACAGGATAAGGTGGTGGAAAACCTTCGCATTTTTGTGAAGGCGGCGCGCCTGCGTGGAGAAGCACTCGATCATGTGCTGCTTCACGGTCCTCCCGGATTAGGAAAAACAACTCTTTCGAATATTATTGCCAACGAATTGGGAGTTGGATTTAAAGTAACTTCCGGTCCTGTACTTGATAAGCCAGGAGATTTGGCAGGTGTATTAACTAGTCTTGAGCCGAATGATGTGCTTTTTATTGATGAGATTCATCGGTTGTCTCCGGTAGTAGAAGAGTATCTTTACTCTGCTATGGAAGACTATCGTATCGATATTATGATTGATAAGGGGCCTTCTGCGCGCAGCATTCAAATTGATTTGAATCCTTTTACGTTAGTTGGAGCGACAACACGTAGTGGTTTGCTGACAGCTCCGCTTCGTGCCCGTTTCGGTATTAACCTGCATCTGGAGTATTACGATGATGATATCTTGAGTAGCATAATTCGTCGTTCCGCATCTATATTGGATGTGCCTTGTTCGATACGTGCGGCGGCTGAGATCGCTTCCCGCAGTCGTGGAACCCCTCGTATAGCCAATGCGTTGCTCCGTCGGGTACGTGATTTTGCGCAGGTGAAAGGCTCCGGCTCTATTGATACGGAGATAGCTCAGTTTGCATTGGAAGCGCTGAACATCGATAAATACGGCTTGGATGAAATAGATAACAAGATTCTCTGCACGATTATAGACAAGTTCAAAGGTGGTCCTGTGGGACTGACGACTATTGCAACCGCTTTAGGAGAAGATGCGGGAACCATTGAAGAGGTATATGAGCCTTTCCTCATAAAAGAAGGATTCATGAAACGTACTCCTCGCGGGCGTGAAGTGACGGAGCTTGCTTATAAACATTTGGGAAGAAGTCTTTATAGCGGAAACCAGAAAACGTTGTTTGGTGATTAATGATCGTTTAATCATTGACCACCAAACAACTAATCACTAATAAAAATGGCAGAATTAAAATCATTGGCAAAAGACACTGCAATTTATGGTGCAAGCAGTATTATAGGGAAATTCCTCAATTATCTGTTGGTGCCTGTCTATACGATCTCCCTTCCGGCTTCGAGCGGTGGCTATGGGGTAATCACTAATATGTATGCCATTGTAGCTTTATTACTCGTATTGCTGACTTTTGGTATGGAAACCGGTTTTTTCCGTTTTGCAAATAAGGGAGATGATGATCCGAATCGGGTATATTCTACCTCTTTGTTGATGGTGAGTAGTGTCTCTCTTACTTTTTTACTTCTCTGTCTTCTGTTTTTGTCTCCTATTGCCGATTTATTCGGTTATGGAGAACATCCTTGGTATTTAGGGATGATGCTCATCGTGATTGCGATGGACGCCATACAAGCCATTCCTTTTGCATATCTGCGTTATAAGAAACGCCCCATCAAGTTTGCGGGGCTGAAGCTACTCTTTATATTTATCAGTATTTCTCTGAATATCATTTATTTCGTGGTTCTGAAAGGTACGGATGTAGGAGCTGCTTTCTTGATAAATTTGATTTGTTCGTTTACGGTGATGATGGGACTAATACCAGAATTTCGTGCTTTCCGTTATTGCATTGACCGTTCTTTGATGAAACGAATGCTCTATTATTCGTTTCCGATGTTGATTCTCGGTATTGCCGGAATCTTGAACCAGGTAGCCGATAAGATTATTTTCCCGTTTGTCTATCCGGATGAGGCTGAAGCAGCCGTGCAACTTGGCATTTACGGGGCAACCAGTAAGATAGCCATGATTATGGCAATGTTTACCCAAGCCTTCCGTTTTGCTTATGAGCCCTTTGTGTTTGGTAAGAGCAAGGATAAGGGTAACAAACAGATGTATGCACAGGCTATGAAGTTCTTTATCATTTTCACCGTGCTTGCTTTCCTGGCGGTGATGTTCTACTTGGATATTTTGCGGTATGTCATAGGCCGTGATTATTGGGAGGGACTTCGTGTAGTTCCTATTGTGATGATTGCCGAGATGTTTATGGGTATTTATTTCAACCTTTCTTTCTGGTATAAGTTGACGGATGAGACCAAATGGGGAGCTTACTTCTCGCTGATTGCTTGTCTCATTGTCGTACTGATGAATATTTTCTTGATTCCTATATATGGGTATATGGCTTGTGCCTGGGCAGGTTTCACCGGTTATGCTGTGGCTATGCTTCTGTCCTACTTTGTCGGTCAGAAGAAATACCCTATCGGGTATGACCTGCGGGGAATCGGTTGCTATGTGGCGTTAGCTGCCGTTTTGTACATTCTCGGGGAACAGGTGCCTATCTCTAATCTTGTGCTCCGTCTTGCTTTCCGTACCGTACTTTTATTGCTATTTATAGCTTATATTATCAAAAAGGATTTACCATTGAGTCAGATTCCTGTTATTAATCGCTTTATAAAGAAGAAATAACTATGAAGACAGATGGACGTAATAAGTTTGCTATCAAGTCCTTTCTGGGAGAATATCTGGACTTGAAAAAAGACAAGGATAACGAACTGGCCACCGTGGATTCTATCCGTAAAGGTGTAGAGTTCAAAGGTGCCAATTTGTGGATCCTGATTTTTGCCATCTTTATGGCATCACTCGGATTGAATGTAAACTCTACTGCAGTAATTATCGGTGCCATGTTGATTTCTCCACTGATGGGACCTATTATGGGAGTAGGACTCTCTGTCGGACTGAACGACTTCGAATTAATGAAACGCTCTTTAAAGAGCTTTCTCATAACGACCGCTTTCAGTGTGACGACGGCCACTATCTTCTTCCTTCTTGCCCCTATTGCTGGTTCACAGTCAGAACTGCTGGCACGTACATCGCCCACTATTTATGATGTATTCATCGCGCTTTTTGGTGGTTTGGCAGGTGTGGTAGCTCTCTCTACCAAGGAAAAAGGAAATGTGATTCCGGGAGTTGCTATCGCTACTGCATTAATGCCGCCGCTTTGTACGGCAGGATACGGATTGGCGTCCGGTAATCTGATTTATTTTTTGGGAGCCTTCTATCTCTATTTCATCAACTCCGTATTTATCAGTCTAGCTACTTTTCTCGGTGTCCGTGTGATGCACTTCCAACGGAAAGAGTTTGTAGATAAAACCCGTGAGAAGACTGTACGCAAGTACATTGTTCTGATCGTCATTCTGACGATGTGTCCGGCCGTTTACCTGACCTACGGCATTATAAAAAGTACTTTCTACGAAGCGGCAGCCAATCGTTTTATTAACGAACAGCTGGGATTTGACAATACGCAGGTACTCGACAAAAAGATCAGTTATGAACATAAAGAAGTCCGCGTTGTCCTGATCGGCTCTGAGGTGCCGGATGCGTCCATCTCCATCGCTCGCAGCAAATTGAAAGAATATAAGCTGGACGATACAAAGTTAATTGTATTGCAGGGTATGAATAATGAAGCGGTAGATGTGTCTTCCATTCGTGCTATGGTGATGGAAGACTTCTACAAGAACAGCGAGCAACGGCTTCAGGAACAGAAAGTGAAGATCTCCCAACTGGAGAAAACTTTGGAAGAATACAAGACATATGATGCAATGAGCCGTAAACTGGTTCCTGAGTTGAAGGTACTTTATCCTTCCATTACCACTCTTTCCATTGCTCATTCACTTGAGGTACGGGTTGATTCGTTGAAAACGGATACAGTCACATTGGCTGTATTGAAATTCTCCAAACGCCCCTCCGTTGCCGAGAAAGAGAAAATCTGCGAATGGCTGAAAGCTAGGGTGGGAGCCAAGCAGTTGCGACTGATTACAGAATAATGAATCTAAAAATAAGAACATGAAATTCAGACTAACCGCCGTCGTGCTTCTTTCTATCTGTCTCTCGAATGCTTTTGCCGATGAGGGAATGTGGTTGTTGGGAAACCTTAAAAAGAACAAGCAGACAGAACGGGTGATGAAAGATCTTGGTTTGCAGATGCCTGTAAACAAACTTTATAATCCGAAGAAACCGTGTCTTGCGGATGCCGTGGTTAGCTTTGGAGGTTTTTGCTCGGGAGTGGTGGTCTCGGACGACGGGCTGGTTTTTACTAACCATCACTGCGGGTTCAGCAGTATTCAGCAACACTCTTCGGTGGAGCGCGATTATCTGAAAGATGGCTTCGTGGCGCGTAGCCTTCAAGAAGAACTGCCGAATCCGGAGTTGTATGTCCGTTTTCTGCTTCGCACGGAAGATGTCACCAAGCGGGTACTGTCTGCTGCCAAATATGCCAGAACAGAAGCGGAACGCAGGGTAGCCGTCGACTCTATCATGAATGTAATCGGAATGGAAGTTTCCGAAAAGGATTCTACCTTGACCGGTGTTGTAGACGCTTATTATGCGGGAAATGAATTTTGGCTTTCCGTCTATCGGGATTATAATGATGTACGCCTGGTTTTTGCTCCTCCTTCTTCTGTCGGTAAATTCGGGTGGGATACGGATAATTGGATGTGGCCGCGTCATACTGGTGATTTTAGCGTATTCCGTATTTACGCCAATGCCCAAAACGGTCCGGCGGACTATTCCCCCGAAAACGTTCCCTATCACCCCGAATATGTAGCTCCTATCTCTCTGGATGGCTATAGGGAAGGCTCGTTCTGCATGACGCTTGGTTATCCGGGAAGTACGGAACGTTATCTTTCTTCGTACGGTATCGAAGAAATGATGAACGGCATTAATCAGGCTATGATTGATGTGCGTGGAGTGAAGCAGGCTATCTGGAAGCGGGAGATGGACCATCGTCCGGATATTCGTATCAAATATGCTTCAAAGTACGACGAGAGCTCTAACTACTGGAAAAACAGCATTGGAACAAATAAGGCTATCAAGCATTTGAAAGTTCTGGAAAAGAAACGGGCGGCTGAGGCTGCGCTTCGCGAATGGATTCAATCTCATCCGGTGGAAAGAGAAAAGCTTCTTCGTCTTTTTTCTTCTTTGGAATTGAGCTACAGCGGTCGTCGGGAGACAAATCATGCCTTAGCCTATTTCGGTGAAGCATTTATTAATGGTCCTGAACTGGTTCAGCTTGCCTTGGAAATCCTGAATTTCGATTTTGAGGCGGAAGAGAAGCAGGTAGTTACACGTATCAAGAAACTATTGGAGAAATATGACAATCTGGATCTTGCCATTGACAAAGAAGTCTTTGTCTCCATGCTCAAAGAATATCAGGCAAAAGTAGACAAGAAGTATCTGCCTGCCATGTATGAGAAGATTGATACGCTTTACAACGGGAACATTCAGGCCTATGTGGATTCTCTGTATGCCACGTCCCAAATAACCTCTTCCAAAGGTCTGAAACGTTTCTTGGAGCGGGATACTACCTATAACTTATTTGAGGATCCGGCTGTAGCTTTAAGTCTCGATCTGATAGTGAAGTATTATGAGATGAATCAAAGTATTTCTGAGGCTTCCGAACAGATAGAACAGGGAGAGCGTGTGTTCAATGCTGCCATGCGTCGTATGTATGCCGACCATAACTTCTACCCCGACGCTAATTCTACCATGCGTTTGAGCTTTGGGACGGTGAACGGTTACTCACCTTTTGACGGAGCTGTTTATGATTATTATACGACTGTAAAAGGAATCTTTGAAAAGGTGAAAGAGCACGTCGGAGACATTGACTTTGCTGTCCAGCCGGAACTGCTGAGTCTGTTTTCTTCCGGTGATTTCGGTAGATATGCTAATGAAAAGGGGGATATGAGTGTTTGCTTTATCTCTAACAATGATATTACGGGAGGAAATTCCGGCAGTGCCATGTTTAATGGTAAAGGGGAATTGTTGGGACTGGCATTCGATGGTAATTGGGAAGCAATGAGCAGTGATATTGTCTTTGAACCCGAACTTCAACGTTGTATAGGTGTAGACATCCGTTATGTACTTTTTATTATAGAAAAGTACGGAAAAGCAGGGAATCTTATCAAGGAGTTGAAAATAGCCAAATAAAACAGTTTATATGTATATATACCGAAGTCTTTTTCACCACAGATTACACGGATTAACACAGATTAAGAGAGGAGAAACGTTTTATTCTTTTCTTTCTTTCTTCAATTCACGTTTAATCTTCGTCTTAATCTGTGTTAATCCGTGTAATCCGTGGTGAATCTATTTCTTCGGTTTCCTGCGTGCCCATCCTTCTTCGCTGAAGTCAGGCTCTTTATCTTTGAAGAATGCTTGCCAATCATCCTTCTTTTTAGGACCACGTGCGTTTGCGTATCCTCGTTCGGCACGGCTTGGTTTCTCTTTCTTGCCCGCTTTGGAACCTTTTACCGAGACCTCTTTGGACTTTCTATCCTTATTCTCGCGGCGTGGGGCACGTTCTTTACCTCCTTCTTCGTTGGATACTTCCACTACCACTTTGCGTCCGTTCCATTTACTGCGACTTAAAGCTTTTACTACATTGATCGTCTCCTTTTCCGGAACTTCGAAGAAAGAGAAGTTCTGCATCAGGTCGATACGTCCAAGCTCAATACGTCCGCGTGTATTGCTGTTGAGCAGACCGATAAGATCGCTAGGGAAGAAACTGTCCGTCTTACCCAAGTTGATGAACAGACGGTTGAAGCCCGGAGCGGCTTTCCTGCTTCTTTTCTCGAAACCACCTTCTTTGCGATCACCCCGTCCGGCACGTTCTCCGCGACTGTCGGTCGGGATCTCTATTTCGGCACGGTTACGGTAATATTCAGCGAAACGGTTGAACTCATGCGACACCATGCGTTTAATCAAGTCTTCCTTGCTTAACCATTCCAGTTTGCGGTAAATGTCCGGCATGAACTCGGCAATCTCTTCCTCATTGACTTTCACCTTTTCAAGTTCGTCAATCACTTTCAGCAACTGCTTCTGACAGATTCCGGCTGCCGTCGGCATTTCGCCCGGAATGAATTTTTTGCCGATAATGCGCTCTATCTCGCGCATCTTTCCTTTCTCGCGAAGGTTGATGATAGCGATAGAAGTACCAGTCTTTCCGGCACGTCCCGTACGACCGCTACGGTGGGTATAACTTTCCGTGTCATCCGGCAATCCGTAATTGATGACATGAGTCAGGTCGTCCACGTCCAGACCACGGGCAGCTACGTCCGTAGCGACAAGCAGTTGCAAGTTGCGGATACGGAATTTCTGCATTACAGCATCGCGTTGCGCCTGCGAAAGTTCACCGTGCAGTGAATCGGCGTTATAACCCTCCTGCATCAGTTTGTCTGCAATCTCTTGAGTTTCCTTACGTGTGCGGCAGAAGATGATACCGTAGATCTGCGGATAATAGTCAACGATGCGTTTCAGCGCTTCGTATTTATCTTTGGCGTGCACCGTATAGGCAACGTGCTTTACGTTACTGGTGCTTTCGTTTTTACGGCCAATCGTGATTTCCTTTGCGTTCTGCAGGTAATTCTTTGAAATACGTGCGATTTCCGGGCTCATCGTTGCCGAGAAAAGCAATGTGTTACGCTCCTTTGGAACATCGGCAAGAATAGCGTTGATACTTTCCGTAAATCCCATGTTCAGCATCTCGTCCGCTTCGTCCATCACAACATTGCGGATGGTCGATAGAGATACGGTTTTGCGTTCCATCAAATCCAGCAAACGTCCGGGAGTGGCGACAATGATATGTACTCCCCTTTTCAAGCTGCGTATCTGACTGTCGATGGAAGAACCACCATATACAGGCAGCACTTTCAGTCCGTCAATGTATTTGGAATAGTCGTTCAGATCTCCTGCTATCTGGAGACAAAGCTCGCGGGTAGGGCAGAGGATAAGCGATTGTGGAATTCTGTTTTTTACGTCAATCTGTTGGAGCAAGGGCAAACCGAATGCGGCTGTTTTACCTGTTCCTGTCTGTGCAAGAGCTACTACATCATTATTTTCTCCTAAAAGGTACGGAATCACTTCTTCTTGTACCGGCATGGGATTCTCGTATCCCATTTCTTCAATTGCTCTACGTATCTCCGGAGAAACGCCAAGCTCTTCAAATGTCTTCATTAAATCTCTGTATATCTTTTATTTCGGCTGCAAAGATAGTCAATTTATTAACAATATGCTGCGTAACTGCCTTATTTCTTCTGTTGAAAGTCCAATTCCTTTCTCCAAATAGCCCTGTATGCTTCCATATTCTGACTCGATTTGGTCTTTGGCGGCATTCAGAAAGTCTTCTTTAGCCGAGTAAATGGTGGTAATTGCTTCCTGTGAATTTGCCGGTAACTCGTAGGCATATTTTGAAGCTTTGGGAATGTTGAAATAATCATTACTTAAACGATAATCGGACATAATCACGTCTTCATTGACCCCTAATGCGGCAAGCAGCAAGGCTGATACTACCCCTGTCCGTCCTTTTCCGGATGTACAATGAATCACAGCCGGATAACAGTCCGGATTGAGAAGTATGTCGAACACTTCTCTGAACTCTTTTTGGTAATTTGCTACTAATTTCCGGTTCATACGTTCTACCAACCGGTAAATCGTGTCGCTTTTTATTTTCTCTTTCCGGATTCCTTGCAGGATACTTTCCATATTTCCTGTCGGGATGGGGATATGGACTATTCTAAATTCCTTATCATCCAGTTGCGGGTAATTGTGGAGTTCTTCTTCGGAACGGAGATCTATGATAGTGCGTATACCCATATTTTTGAGTTCACGGCGCGAACCGGGAGAAATGCTGTCTATCTGTGCAGAACGATAGAGCATCCCCCAACTGATCATTTTCCCTGTATCGGTAGATTTATATCCTCCCAGATCGCGAAAGTTCTGTACGCCGGGAATATTGACATTGCGGGTAGCTACTCTGACCCGGTATTTGTTGTTGAATACCATCATATAGTAATAGCGTTGGGAAGGATCTTCGGTGATGATTGTCATTTTCCCGTCGGAGATATTACTCATTGCCACAGGAGATTCTTCAGGAATCAATGTGGGGGATGTGGAAGCATAGACTTGTACCTGTCCTTTCAGCAAGGGGGCTGTTTCCCATTTGATGACACTGTTTCCTACGTTATTTTCTTCACATACCACTGATATGGCCGGTGAGGTGCCGGAACAGGAGGAAAGCCCCAGTAGAATGGTAAGCCAACTTAACAGGTTCTTGTACATAGTTTTTTTGTCTGAGTAAATCATATACGCAAAGTTAGGAATTATTGGCAGATGTGGTAATTCCTTTGCGATAATTAGTCAATGTTAATAGTAATTTACGTGTTGAAAAAGGGCACTCTTTCATAACGAAAAAGTGCCCTAAATTGAATGGCCATTTTATAATTTATTTTACTATATGCTGTTCAATAGATCTATTTTCCCTTCGTTGATTAACTTTAAAATGAGTTCACCAAATAGCGTGTTTTGCCATGCAAACCAGGCGCGTGTGAAGTTTTTAGGGTCATCTTTATGGAAAGATTCGTGCATGAATCCTGTTCCTGCGTCTGTATCCATCAGCATTTTTATGCAAGACTTAATCTCCTGATCGTCCTGACTGGTGAATGCCTTCATCATGATACTCATAGGCCATACCATATCATAACCGATGTGAGGTCCTCCAATACCTTCTCCTGCCTTTCCTTTGAAGAAGTAGGGGTTGTCTTTGCTCCATACAAAACGACGTGTGTTTTGATAAATAGGATCGTTGATGTCTACATCTCCCAGATAAGGCATTGCCAGCAGGCTTGGTACGTTGGCGTCGTCCATTAAGAGATGATTTCCGAATCCGTCTACTTCAAAAGCATAGATTGTACCATATTTAGGATGATTGTAAGTTGCATATTCTTTTAATGCGGTTTCTACTTCTTGTGCCAAATCTGTGCACTGTTTCGCCAGACTGGTGTTTTTGTTTACAACATTCAGAATTTCCGCAGCTTTCTTTAGAGAAGAAACAGCGAAGAAATTAGACGGTACGAGGAACTGTAAAGTGGTTGCATCGTCAGATGGACGGAAGGCTGAAACAATTAGTCCGACAGGATTCACAGGAGCACCTAGACCGTTATTGTTTAATGTGTCGAGTGCGCGTTCTGTCTTACGCTGGAATTTATAGGGACCCACTCCCTCTTTGCGCTGTTGTTCCTTGAAAGTTGTCAGTATGTTGGCGATGGCCTGTATCCATTCATTATCAAAGATGCTTGCATCACCGGTTTCTTTCCAATATTGATAGGCCAGACGTAATGGATAACATAAAGAATCTATTTCCCATTTACGTTCGTGCAGTTCCGGTTTCATATCGGTCAGGTCGGACATCCAATCTCCTCCCACAGCCCCATCATTGAAAGCATTGGCGTATGGATCGATATTTATACATTTAAATTGTCTGCGTATCACTCCTTCGAGCATTTTCTTCAATTCCGGGTCTTTATTCGCTAATTGTATATAAGGCCAAACCTGTGCTCCTGAGTCACGTAACCACATGGCATGGATATCTCCTGTGTAGACGAAAGTATCAGGCTTACCGTCTGTTGTACGGTAATGAACTGTTGTCTCAAGAGTATTTGGAAAACAATTCTCGAACATCCATGCCAATTTTTGATTAGTAAGTAGCTTTTTCACCCTGGTGATTTCCGCTTCCACGGCTTTTGATGTAAAAAGACGCTTGTTTACGGGTGGACGATTACTTTTATAAGCGGCAATTTCAGCTGCTTGATTAACCACATTGGTATGATCCTTAGCTAGGATAAGTTCTGTAGCTTTAGCATGGCCTCCCATTAATAGGGTAGTTGTGATAATGCATATTCCGATGTTTCTTTTCTTCATATCTCTATTGTTTTAATAGGGTTATTAAAAGTGATTATTGCAAATCGATTCCGCCTAGTCTTCCATACATTTCTATGAAAGCAGCTTGTGTCAAGAGCCATTTTTTCTCGTTTTTATCTGTGCCGCTCCAATCTGTCTGGAACAAGCCTCGTTCATCTCTGGCATGATGCCATGCGTAATCAAGACTTCTCTGGAAATCGGTTAGATAAGTCTTGTTATGGTCTATCTGATAAAGTTCAATAAAGCCTCTAAGCATAACGGCTGTGAACCAAATATTTCCTTTTTTCAGTAATTGGAATGTTTGTCCGTCTGGAGAGGTGAACTGAGTGAAGAAGTGCTTGTGACACGCTTCTGCTATATTTTGTGCATCTTCCAGATAACTTTTCTGTTTGGTAATTTGATAGAGTAGGGCAGCTGCCTGCATCATTTGTCCACTGTTATAGGCAAATTTGGCACGACCGATTTTCTTGTTGAGTGAGATGTTGTCAAAGTATAGATGATCTTTTGAGTCTTCCAGGTTCTTTTTAGTCCATTCGTATAACTCTTTTCCTTCTTTTAAATAGGCATCATCTTGAGTAGCTTGAAATAGTTTGAGAGCGAATACGGCTCCCGGTGCATTAGAACAAGTATTTTTAGATTCCTTCTTTTGTTCGCACCAGTAGACTCCTCCGCCGAGTACGTCATCTTTACCACTAAGGATAAACTTCCATATTAGTTTAGCTTTCTCCAGATAAGCTTGTTTTCCTGTCATACGATAAGAATCGGTAAAATCGATACCTAACCAGACGTTGTCATCATAAAAACGATCGGAGAGAGGTTGACTGCTGATATAAGATGAGTAAGCGAATGGTTCTCTTCGTGTGTCGAAGTATTCTTCCAATCCTGGTAGTACTTTGTTTTCCAGAAGTTTTTTATACTTCTTATTTCCAGTGCTCTCCAGTAATGCATTTACTGCAGAGAATGTGCCCGAATACGGCCAAAGGTAGGAATATTCATTGCGTCTTTTTGCTTGTTCTTCTGATGCTAGATAAGTTGCCTTACTGTTTTGGTCAAAAGGATAATTCTCACGTAACAGACAAGTGTTGGGTGCTGCATAGTTTTGGTAAAGAGCATCCAAAGTTTGCTGTGCTTTTTCTATGTTAGGATTTGCGTTTGCAATGGTGAAAGCACAAATAACATTAAGTAATAGGCCGTTCATAATTTTTTATTTAAGTGGTGTTTATATAAATAGTAATTTGAATGAGTTCGCAGGTTTTATTGTGACTCTACAAAAATACCTTATTTCGGTTACTTTTTAAATGGGGAGTGAGCAGATTGTAAATGATTGTTTGGGGTATGTTGTTGATAATCAGGGAATTTTTGATCGGAGAGTCTCTGATAAATGTAAATGATGCTGTATGATTAATACACTGTTATTCCCGGATTTGTTGTCCGATTCGAGCTACTTTTTCTTCAAATTCATTCCGGTCTCCATTTGCTTTGATCCGCATTTTTGAGCGGTAATTATAGATGGTCGATAATGAGTACTGTAAGAAATGAGCTATTTTCACACTGTCTGTAATTCCCAGTCGGATAAGTGCGAAGATCCGTAATTCGGGTGTTAAGAGTTTGCCGGGTCCTGGAATGATTGCATTTTCCGGTAAAAGCAATGCGTTAAAATCTTCGACGAAATTCGGAAAGAGATTCAGGATTGCTTTGTCGAAGTTATTATAAAATTCAGCCAGATCTTCTTCTGTATTGAGAGAGGAGTGGAGGAAAGAGGTTACTTTCTTTATATCTTCACTTTTGGCTATTTTGAGTGCTCTTTTCTTAAAATTGGCAATTTTACTGATATAACTGGTATATTGTTCCATATACAGCCCTACATATTCTTCTTTGATTTTATTGTTATCTGCCAATATTGAGTTCATTTGTTGTATTTCGTAAAGATGATAAGACAAACTCTCATTAGCTTGTTCCACTTTACCTTTTTGTTTTTTCAGTTGTACGGACAGGATGAATAGCAGAATGCAGACAATGCATAATGCAATGAGCAATGCCGTTATGATGATAAATTTATGTTTCTCCTTTTCTTGAAATGCCTTATCTATGAAAAGGTACATATCTGAGGCTTCGATGGTGTTAATTCTCGCATTACATAGGATAGCGTCCTCCATTGCATTTTTCATATATTTAGATGCCCGGTCTATGTCCCCACTCTCAAAGATCAGCTTGGCTAATATTTTTAAAGAGAGGTTTTCTCTAGCTCCATTTAATACATCAGAAATGGCGGATATTGCGAAATATTTAATCGTATTTTCACGGTCATTTTTACCTTGATAGGCAGATGCCAGAGAATATGCTATGATTCCGGCATTTCTTGAATAGGGTGTATAACTTTGATAAGTGCTGTCCAGTATATGAATAGCATCATCATACTTTTTATGGAAAAGAAGAGTTGGTGCGGTCATAAAAGCTCGTACATTCGTTGGGATTTCTTTGCATTGGAGCAGCGAATCGCGATAGATTTGTGCTATCAGATCATTTTCTTGTGAATCGTCCTCGTTGGAAGCAAAAGCTTTCTGGTGATTGTAGATCGTGACCTGTCCAAGAAAATATTCGGCTTTGAGTCTAGGAGATAGTTGCTCTTGTTGCATCGAATTGGTAATCGCCAGAGCTTCTTTGAAAAAGCCCATCGAAGATAATATTCTTGAATAATCCAGTTTAGCTTCAATTAAAAGTTCTTTGTCATTACTTTCTTGAGCGAACCTGTTCATGTGGATGGCATAGGCTAAAGCGGAATCTTTTTGGAAAGATGAATACTCAAAACAAAGAGACTGTGCTATCCCAACTTTCTTTCGAATATCCTTGGATTGGCTTAATATTATTTTCAGGCTGTCTATCTGTCTTTGCTTTTGTTGGGTATAACTAGCTTTGTTTTGTAGAGATTTATCTAATACTTTTAACAATGTTTTTACTTCATCGTTTGCTTTTGCTGGTAAACTGATGAAGATAAAGATTATCAATAGAGGTAAAATAAATCTTTTCATATCTTAAGTAAGATTGCTTATTGAATATGGTTGTTTGCAAAGATAAGGAAATCCATATTAGGTTAAGGTTGACAGATTAACTTAATATGGATTTTATGAAAAGCAGGATTTCGCCGGATGAACTACTTATATCCAAATCCTTATTTGTAATATCATTTGTATCTTCTTGCAAACTCCACCGAAACCGAATTGCTGAAACTTTGGCAAACTTCAGCGGCAAAGTCTTTTCCGCACTGAATGATTTTATCCCAGATCTCTTCATTCAAGTTGTTCAAATCGCGGTAACGGACATCATATTTAAGCAATCCGTAGATTAGGCCTGCGTTAAAGTTATCACCGGCTCCGATGGTGCTGACGGCTTCCAACGGCTCTATCGGATATTCTTTGCTGACCAGGTTGGTACGCAAAGATACTTTGTCGCCACCGGCGGTGCAGACAAAACGGGGACAGTAGAACTTTATCTTATCTTTGTATATCTTGTCTACGTCCTGCATATTATACATGTAGAGGAAGTCCTCCAAAGAACCGCGCACAATATCTGCATATTCCAGATTCTCGATGATGGTAGGGGCCAGTTTCATCGCTTCATTCTTGTGTGAAGAACGGAAGTTCGGATCATAGTAGATAATGGCTCTCTTCTCACGCGCCTGATCCAATAACTCGAGAATCTTATCCCGCAATACCGGATTCAAGGCATAGTATGAGCCTACCATGACAATATCATCCTCCTCCAATTTGGGAAACAGTACATCCAGACGTTGCTTCGGATAGTCCTTGTAAAAGATATATTCAGCGTCACTTTGCTCATTGAGGAAAGCGAGCGATACAGGTGATTTGCCATCGGGAAATACATTCACATGATTGGTTGGGATGTTGTTTTCACGCATGAATTGCAGGATGATATTCCCTACACGGTCATTGCCGGTCTCACTGATGAAACCGACGTTGACTCCCATCCTTCCTAAGGACACGATGCCGTTGAACACGGAGCCTCCCGGCACGGCTGCGGAAGGCTGTTCTCCTCGAAAGATGATATCGAGGATGGTCTCTCCGATACCGATTACTTTTCGCATAG
>OGUF01000639.1_pt1 | contig 17671 bp, 16 predicted proteins | sample 1573681 | NCBI WGS metagenome assembly OGUF01 (sample SAMEA2582049, study PRJEB24529) | metagenome | biome: Human gut stool | place: China | collected 2011
TTCGGGCGTTTGTATAGGCTTTTTTGAGAAACTCCGAACTTTCTTGCCATTTTGTAACCTGAAATGTGGTCTGTGCAACTGCAAACAGGGGTTTTTGCGGGTCAGAGGGGCCTTTCCATGCCTTCAACTCGGCCAGATCGGCAAAAACGAACACCTCTCCGCGGGTGTGGCCCACGATCCCCTGCACCTCCGGATGGGTCTTGTCGCCTGCCACCAGCAGCACCGCCCCCGCCTTTTCGGCCTCGGCGGCAATGCGCTGGATCTTCTGCACGAAGGGGCAGGTGGCATCATGGTAAGTGATGCCGCGCGCATCCAGCTCGTCGTACACAGTGCGCGGCACACCGTGGCTGCGGATGACCGCCTCGTACCCGGCGGGCACATCGGCGATGGCATCCGCCACAAGGGCACCCTTTTTCTGCATATCCTCCACAGCCTGCGGGTTATGGATCAGCGGGCCGAGGGTGGCCACCTTGCAGCCTTCGTTCAGCAGGCCATAGGTCAGGTCCACCGCCCGCTTGACACCAAAGCAGAACCCCGCCGTTTTGGCAACTCGGATCTCCATCTTTTACGCCCCCATCTTTTCCCACGCATCCAGCAGGGCCTGCTTGTTGGCACGCAGCTTTTTGGTGTCGCGGCGGCTCTCCATAGCAAACTGCTCTGCAGGCATCGGCTCGCCGTAGATCACCCGTACTTTGCAGAACAGGTGCATCTTTCCATCCGGCGTATCGTACAGGATGCGGCAGGGCACTACGTCCACCCCGGCCCCCGCCGCAATGACGAACAGTCCGCTCTTGGGCGGCAGAAGCTTCCCGTCCTTTTCGCGGGTGCCCTCCGGGAAGATGAGCAGTGTTTCGCCGTTTCTGCACTTTTCTACGGTCTGCTCAATGGCAGCCATTTCATCCTTTGTGCCGCGCACGCACACCGCGCCGCAGCAGCGGAAGAACCATGTGAGCAGGGCGTTGATCTCGAACAGTTCCTTCTTGGCGAACACGATCATCCGCCTGCCCCACCGGGTGACCACGATGAATACCGGGTCGATGGCGGAGACATGGGTGGGCGCAAGGATGCAGCCCTTTGTCTGCACCTTTTTCAGGTTTTCGCGGCCCTCTACATGGATGCGGAAGCCGATATGCCACAAAAGCCACGCAAAGGGCACTAAGATGTAATATAATATCATTTTATCGTTTGATTCACTTTCTCCGCAATGATCTTCTTCATTGCAGCAAGGCTCTGTTCAAAATCCAGCTCCGAAGTATCCAGCAGCACGGCATCGTCCGCCCGCTTCAGGGGTGCAGCGGCACGGTGGGTGTCCTGATAGTCCCGCTGCTTCACGTCGGCCAGCACCTCTTCATAGGGAGTATCGATGCCTTTGGCCTGATACTCTTTCCACCTGCGTGTGGCGCGGGCTTCCGGCGTGGCGGTGAGGAAGATCTTCACCGTGGCATCCGGCAGCACCACCGTGCCGATGTCGCGGCCGTCCATCAGCACGTCCTGCTTTTTGGCCATATCCCGCTGCAGTTCCAGCAGAAAGGCGCGCACAGCCGGGTTTGCGCCCACGGCAGAGGCAGCCATACCTGCGGCCTCGGTGCGGATGGCGGTGCTGACGTCCTCTTCCTTTAAATAAATGTGCTGCTCGCCCTCAATGGAGGCCAGCCGCAGCTCGATCTGGGGAAGCAGCGCGTTGACCGCTGCGTTGTCCTTGGGGTCCTTGCCCGCACGCAGGGCATACAGGCCGATGGCGCGGTACATGGCACCGGTATCCACATAAATATAGCCCAGCTCAGCCGCCAGACGGCGTGCCAGCGTGGATTTGCCTGCGCCTGCAGGCCCGTCGATCGCAACAGATACCATATTGTATCTCTCCTTTTTTAAACTGAACGATTTAAAATGGCCTCCGCATTCGCTGTGGCCATCTTCAGCGGAAAATCATTTTAATATTTTTGTGTTTGTCGCGCTCTGCGGAGCGCTCCAAACACATTTTCACCAGATGGGGTCGTAACGGAGAACTGCATTGCTGCTCGTTCCCTTCAGGAACAGTTGCGCAGCGGTCTGTGAGACTATCCCGGCAGCAACTCTTTTTGTGAAAACGTATTTTGAAAACGACCGCAGTCGTTTTCAAAATACAAATCAAAAAAATCTATTCCAATAAATATGCCCAGAGCAGCGCGGAGGGCATTTAAAATTGTTTTATCTGTAATTACAGATTATTTGCAAATGCCTGTGCGGTGCAGAAGGCGATCTGCAGGTTGTAGCCGCCGGTATAGGCATCCACATCCAGCACTTCGCCTGCAAAGTAAAGGCCCATCGCCTTTTTGCTCTGCATGGTTTTGGGGTCCACCTCCCGCACGGACACGCCGCCGCTGGTGATCACCGCGTGGGCCAGATCGCCCCGGGCGTCGATGGACACCCGCCAGTGCTTCATCAGCTGCACCAGCTCCCTCTTCTGCTCCCGGGTGATCTGGTTTGCCTTGGTAGCCGGGTCGATGCCCCAGCGCGCCACCATTACCGGCTGCATACTGGACGGCAAAAGCTTTACCAGCGCGCCCTGCGCCGCATGGTTTGCCAGCAGGGCAAAATCCCGCGTGATGCGGTCATAAAGCTGCTCCTCGCTGAGAGCGGGCTTGAGGTCGATCTCCGCATGATACTTGTGTTTTTTCATGTCGCCCAGATGGCTGGATGCGCTCAAAGTCAGCGGGCCGCTGATGCCAAAATGAGTGAACAGCATTTCGCCCTGCTCGTCAAAAATGGCCTTGCTGTCCTCGAACAGGGTCAGGGTGACGTTTTTCAGTGCCAAGCCCATCATCTTTTTGCAGTCCGCGTCATGGCTCACAAGACTGACCAGACTGGGCACCGCGTCTGCCCGGTACTCCCGGCCGGAGGTGCCCCGCACACCGATGCACCGCAGTGCCGGGCCTGCCTTTTTCTTTTTGGGGTGGCGCGGGTTTTCCGGTGCGGCGGGAGCTGCTTCCGGCTCCGGTGTTACCTCTTCCAATAGCAGCTTTTTCGCGCCGTCATGCACGAGTTCAGCATCCTGCGCATAGCGCAAAAGAGCCTGCCGGATCTCCTCGGCCTTGTCGGATACCGGGAACACCCGGCGGCCGCGCTCCACCTTCAGCTCCACGCCAAGGCCCTCGAACAGTTCCATGATCTTTGCCGGTGGAAAGGCCCCCAGCGACGAATACAGAAAGCGCGGGTTGGTGCGCACATGGCGCAGAAATTCCTCTGCCGGGCAGTCGTTGGTCACATTGCAGCGGCCCTTGCCGGTGACAAGGATCTTCTGGCCGGGCTTGTCCGTGTGTTCCAGCACCGTCACCTGATGCCCCTGCCGCACGGCGGTACCCGCCGCCATCAGTCCTGCCGCGCCTGCGCCGACGATCAATACTTTCGCCATCCGTTTTCTCTCCCATCGCCTGATAATACGAGTATATCATACCAGAATCGACACACAAAAGCAATGTGTTGCCGTATTTCTTCCAATTACAACAGCTGGGCAAGGATGCTGTTCTGCACGATGAGGCCCGCCGGGGTCAGGGCAAGGGTGCGGCCGTCAAAGTTTGCATAGCCCGCCCGGACACAGTTTTGCACAAAAGCCAGCTGTGCGGTGGAAAATTCTTTCCCGTAAAGTTTTTTGTATGCATCCAGCGAAAGGCCTTTGCGCAGGCGCAGCTGTAAAATAAGGTAATCCTCTGCGCCACAGCTGCCGTCCATCACCGGGGCGGCGGCATCGTTCAGGAAAGCGGCGGTGTCCGGCGGGTAGTAGAACCGTCTGCCGCCCATGCAGGAGTGCGCCGCCGGGCCAAGGCCCAGATAGTCGCCGCAGTCCCAGTAAATGAGGTTGTGTCTGCCCTCATAGCCGGGCTTTGCAAAGTTGGAGATCTCGTACTGTTTATATCCGTGGTGTTCCAGCTGTTCCACTGCATAAAGGTAAAAATCGGCGGCTTCATCGCCGGTGGGCAGGCCTTCGGGTGGATGCTTTCCAAAGGCCGAATCCGGCTCGATCTTCAGCAGATATGCCGAAATATGGGTAGCCCCGCCACCCTCGATCAGTTCCAGCGTTTCGTCAAACTCGGCTTCGGTGTAGTGCGGCAGTGCCAGCATGATGTCGCCGCTGATGTTCGCAAAGCCTGCCCGACGGGCGGCGGCAAAGGCAGCCCGCGCCTGCTTTGCCGTGTGCGGTCTGCCCAGCGTACGCAGCTGGGTATCCCGGGCAGACTGCACCCCGAAAGAGATGCGGTTCACGCCCGCCTCCCGGAAGCCTGCAAGGCTTTCTTCCGTCACCGTCTCCGGGTTTGCTTCCAGTGTGATCTCGGCCCCCGGCATCGGCCGGGCCGCATCGATGAGCCGTTTTGCCTGCTCCGGGCACAGCAGGCTGGGCGTGCCGCCGCCAAAATAAAGGGTGTCCGGCTGCAGAGGTACTTCCGGCGCAAAGCGGGAAAGCTCCCGCAAAAGAGCCTCCACATAGGCATCCGGCACACCGCGCTCACCGGGGTGGGAATAAAAATCACAGTACCTGCATTTGGAAAAACAGTACGGAATGTGTAAATAAAGCCCAAGAGACATACAATATCACAGCCTTTTTCATGAAACGTTCATTTCTATGCAGTATACTATATTCCGTAGACCGGAGCAAGAAAAAAGTGTTCCGGCAGAAAGAGACTGGAGGAGTCCCATATGGATTACAATTACAATGGTTACGATCGAGGATACACGGAGCCTGCCATGACCTCGGCTGACTATATGAACCGCACCTACCGCTGGATGGCGGTAGGCCTGCTCATCACCTTTGCAGCGGCGTTCGTTACAGCCGCTACCCCGCTGCTGTACGTTGTCAACTCGCTGTATCTGGTGTTCACCATCGCAGAGCTGGTGCTGGTGTATGTGCTCAGCTCCCGCGTGCAGAACATGTCGGTGGGCGGTGCAAGAGCCACCTTCTTTGCCTATGCACTGCTCAATGGCATGGTGCTGAGCTACTACTTCCTGGTATTTGATCTGGGCACTCTGGTGCTGGCCTTCCTTGCCACCTCGCTGTACTTCGGCCTGATGGCGGTCTACGGCACTACTACCCACAAGGATCTGTCCGGCTGGGGTCCCAAGCTGATGATGGGCCTGTTCGCGCTCATCATCACCGGCTTTGTGGGCATGCTGTTCGGCATGAGCTTCCTTACCACGGTGCTGTACAGCGCTGTCGGTCTGGTGGTGTTCATGCTGCTGACCGCCTACGACACCCAGAAGCTGAGCCAGATGTTCTCCTACTACGCCTATGACGGTGAGCTGGCCGAGAAGGCTTCCATCTACGGCGCACTGACGTTGTATCTGGACTTCATCAACATCTTCCTGTATGTTGTGCGCCTGCTGGGCATGAACAGCCGCCGCAACTGATTTTTGGTCTGCAAGGGCTCTCCCGAAAAGGGAGGGCCTTTTTGTTTGGTAATATCATTTAGAATATCCTCCGCTTCGCTCCGGGTATCAACACAGAAGGCCACAGAGGGAAGATGCATTTTCCGGCTGCGGCCCCTCCCGTGAAAACGCAGAACCGGTGAGACCGCAGTCTGACCGGTTCTGCATCACTATAAATACAATTCCGCTATTATGGCCAGAATGAAATGGAGGCCATTTTAAATCGTTCCGTGCATAAAACCTGCCCTGCTGTCCCACACTAAGCCCAGAAGCAATGCGTACACAATGCAGCAGATGGGAGTAACGACAATGGAGCAGATCAAAAAGTTTTTGCGCAGCAGGGGCTTTGCACTGGCACTGCTGGCCTGTCTCGTCGCAGCCGCAGCGGCGGGAGTGTGGGCAGTGCGCACCGTGCGGGATGAACTGAAAAAGAGCTACGACGACCTGACGGCCCCGCAGGAAGAACCTGCACCGGAGCCGCAGCTCACCCTTGACCCACAGGAGGACGATGTATGGCAGCAGCCCGTGACCGACGCCGCAGAATCTGCGGCAAATGTACCCAAGCCCGCATCCTCTGCGTCCTCTTCTGGGGCGCAGTCTGGCTCTGGTTTGGTGCACGAACCCTCCGCACTGCAGGGCGCATCCTCGCCTGCCAGCAGTTCAGCAGCGCCTGCCTCCACGCAGCCCGTCTCGGGCAGGGTCTTGAACGCCTACAGCGGCGATGAGCTGGTGTACAGCAGCACCCTTGGCGACTGGCGCACCCACAACGGTGTGGACTACGCCTGCGCACAGGACGCACAGGTGTGCGCTCCTGCCGCCGGCAAGGTGACTGCCGTGGACACCGATGGCCGCTGGGGCAGTGTGGTGTGCATCGAGGACAGTGCCGGGCGCATCTGGCGGGTGTGCGGCACTGCCGACCCCACGGTGCAGACCGGCGATGAAGTGAGTGTGGGCCAGATACTTGGCCGTGCAGGCAGCATTCCCAACGAATGCGCCGAGGAGACGCATATCCATCTGGAAGTACTGCAGGGTGAGCAGTACCTTGACCCGGCAAAGCTGCTGAACTGATGCGGTTTGCCGTATCCCCTGCGTATTTTTCAGTAAAATATTCCAAGCAGCAAAAAATCGGAAAGGCCGTTCTGGTCTTTCCGATTTTTCATTCTATAGGATAGGTGCAGGCTCAGGCATTTTCCAGCTCAACCACCGGCCAGCCCAGAAGGCGGATGGCTTCGCGGTCGTGGGTAGCCAGCAAGACAGGCTTTTCTCCGCAGCGCTCCCGCAGCAGCGCCGCAGCAGCGGCAAGGGTGTCCGGGTCCATGCCGGTAAAGGGTTCGTCTAACAGCAGCGTATCGCTGGCGGCCCACAAAGCCCGCAGCAGAGCCGTGCGTCGCTTCTGTCCGCCGGAAAGCCGTGCGGCAGGCAGGGCCAATGCGGCAGCATCCATGCCAAGCTGTTGAAAATCTTTTATGATTTGCTCCTTGTATTGTTCTGCACTGCCGGGCAATACCAGCGTCACGTTCTGCACAGCTGTCAACTGCGGGCAGAGCCGGTCTTCCTGAAACACTGCTGCCACCCGGCCAATGCCCTGTACTATGCCAGAAGTGGGTTCTTCCAGCCCCATGAGGATGCGCAGCAATGTGGTCTTGCCCCAGCCGCTGGGTGCCCACAGCACCGCCGGGCTGTCCACGGCCAAGGTCAGGTCCCGGAACAGCGTTTTCTCCCCGAACTGTTTTGTCAGATGCTTGATGGTCAGCATTGCGGCACCTCCCCGGTCACGGCGCGGGTCACGCAGTCCAGAAGCAGCAGGAACAGCTTTTCAAACCCGGCGCTGAGCAGGATGATCACAAACGTCCATGCGAACAGCTCCCCGGTGGAAAGGGTGATCTTGGCCCGGTAGAGTGCATCGCCGATGCTGCCATTGGGCAGGCCGATCACCTCAGCGGCAACGCCGCTCTTCCAGCAGATGCCAAGGGCCACGCTGCATCCCTGCCGGAAGGCCGGCAGCACCGCAGGCAGCCACACCGCCCGCAGCCGTCGGCCCAGCGGAAGGCGAAACACCTTCGTCATCTCCAACAGCTGTGGGTCTGCGCTCTGGATGCCGGTGCGCACCGCACCGTACAGCACGGGCAGCACCATTAAAAAGCTGATGAGCACCGAAAGCGATGCCCCCCGCACCCACACCAGCGCCAGAATGATAAAGCTTGCCACCGGCGTGGCTTTGACCAGCTGCAGCACCGGAGCAAGCAGCACATCTGCCGTGTGCCACGCCTGTGCGGCCACAGCCAGCACGATGCTTACGGCCACGCCCAGCCCAAAACCCAGCAGAATGCGCCCGGAGCTGAAACCCACCCGCTGCCAGAACTCTGCCTGCGGCAAAAGCTGCAAAAGAGTGTACCCCGCCTGCACCGGCGAAACAAGGAACACCTCCTGTCCCACCGCCATGGCGGCGCACTGCCACACCGCCAGCCAGAAGGCCGCAGCAGCCAGCCGCTCAAAAAGTTGTTTGTGTTGGTTCATGGTTCTTTCCTGCTCCTGACGGTCTGAAATGGCCTCCGCTCTGCGGATCGTATAAGTATCATACCACATCTTTTTCCAAACGCCAATGACCCGTGCATCATGATGCATAAGAGCTTATCATGCCTGCCATTACTTTTCTTCATGTTTTTCTTTCTTGACATGAAATCAATAAAACGATAAACTGAACTGTATAAATCTCTGTCATCTTTGATGCAGGAAAGAAATGAGGTGTCTGTCCTATGCAGAAGCTCTCCGGCAAAAGCCTGCTTTTGGTCAGTTTTACGCTATTTTCCATGTTTTTCGGAGCCGGGAACCTGATCTTCCCGCCGCATCTGGGCGCACAGGCCGGTACCAGCCTCTGGCCTGCCTTTGCGGGCCTTGCCGTCAGCGCCGTCGGCCTGCCCATTGCGGGCGTGGTGGCTGTGGCACGGGCAGGCGGTCTGGACAAGCTTGCCGGCCGGGTGCATCCGGTGTTCGCCATGGTGTTCACCATTCTGGTGTATCTTTCCATCGGGCCCTGCCTTGCCATCCCCCGCACCGCCAGTACCTCCTTCCAGATGCTGGTGCCGTTGGTGGGCAGCAGTGCCGGGCTGCAGCTGGGCTACTCAGCAGTATTTTTTGCCGCTGCCTTCCTTGTGGCGCTGCGGCCGGAAAAGCTTACCGACTGGCTGGGCCGCATCCTCTGCCCCTGCCTGATCGTGCTCATCGTGGTGCTGTTTGCCGGGTGTCTTATCCATCCGCTGGCGGCACACTACGGCACACCCAGCGCAGAGTACGCAGCCCTGCCCGCTGTGCAGGGCATCCTGTACGGCTACCAGACCATGGACACGCTGGCCGGGCTGAATTTTGGCGCGGTCATTGCCCTGAACATCCGGGCCCGGGGTGTCACAGAAAGCCGTGCCGTGGAGGGCGGCACCATCCGGGCCGGTTTTATTGCAGGCGGGCTGATGCTGGTGGTCTACGCCATGCTGGGCCACGCCGGGGCCGAGACCGGCACGGTGTATCCGGGCCTTGCCACCGGTGCCGAGGTGCTTACCGCTCTGGCGCAAACGCTGTTCGGCCGGGCGGGCCTTGTGCTGGTCGCAGCCATTTTTGTGATCGCATGCTTTAACACCTGCGTGGGCCTGATCGCCTGCGTGGGTCAGTATTTTCATCAGTTGCTGCCCCGCATCCCCTACCCTGCCATCGCAGCTTTTTTTGCTGTGGCCAGTATGCTGGTATCGAATCTCGGCCTTGCTGCCATCATCCGGCTGTCCACTCCGGTGCTGAACGCCATTTATCCCGCAGCCATCGTGCTGATCCTGCTTTCCTTTATGCCGGGCCTTGAAAAGCACCGGGCGGTGTATCCGCTGTGCATGGGCCTGACCGCCCTGCAGAGCATCGCCGCTGCGCTGCCGCTGGGGGCAGTATCTGCCGCCGCCAACGCTCTGCCGCTGGGCAGCATGGGCTTTGGCTGGGTGCTGCCCGCAGCGGTGGGACTGGCAGCCGGACTGCTTTTAAACAAATCTGATCTGCAATAAAACAATCTGAAAGGCCCGGTTCCCATGTTACAGGGAGCCGGGCCTTTGCTATTTACTGCAGTTTTTTGCGTTTTTCGTAGTCGTTCAGGGCGGCAAGCGCTTCCTTTGCCATGGGCACCAAGGCTATCATGTTGAAAATAGTCATCAGGCCGATGCCCACGTCGCCCAGATCCCACACCACCGTGTAGGCCTGCATACCGCCGATCACCAGCATGGCCAGCGCGATCAGCTTATACACGGTCTGGCTCCACCAGTTGTCGCCGCACAGATAGGCCACATTGCCGCGGGCATAGTACAAAACGCCCAGAAAGGTGGAAAAGCTGAACAGCGCCAGCGTGGCCGCAATGAACACGACGCCAAAGCCGCCCAGATGGTACTGCAGGGCAGTCTGCAAAAGGTCCATGCCCGCAAGTCCTTCCGTGATCTCCTGCGGCACCAGCAGCATCAAAAAAGCCGTGCAGCTGCAGATCACCACCGTATCGATCAGCACGCCAAGTGCCTGCACAAAGCCCATCTTGACCGGGTCGTCGCACTCTGCGGCGGCAGCTGCACAGGGTGCCGAACCGCTGCCCGCTTCGTTGGAGAACAGGCCGCGCTTGACACCGTTCATCAGCACAGCACCAAAGCCGCCAGCCACGGCCTGCTGCAGACCGAACGCTTCCGCAAAGATGCGCCCGAACACCGCCGGGAGCTTGGGCAGGTTGAACAGCACGACGCCCACGGTGATGACAAAATAGCACACCGCCATGATGGGCACCATCACGTCCAGACTTTTCACGGTGGCATTCTTGCGCAGCACGATCACCGCCGCAATGGCCGTGAGCACCAGTGTGGTAGTAAGCGGCGGAATATGGAACGCATTTTCAAACGCGGAACTGACCGAGTTGGAGATTACCTGACTGATACCGCACCAGCAGATGAGGCCAGACACCGCAAACAGCGCCGCTACCACAGAGCGTTTGAGCTTTTTGCCGCGCCTGCGCTCCGCCAGCACATGCAGATAGTAGGCCGGGCCGCCGCGCCAGCCGCCGTACAGCGGGTCGGGCTGGCGGTATTTCTGGGCAAGGGTGGATTCGATAAAGGAGGTGGACGCACCCAAAATGGCAGTGACCCACATCCAGAACACCGCACCGGCACCGCCTGCAGAAACAGCAGCCACCACGCCCACCAGATTGCCCATGCCCACGCGGGTGGCGGTGGAAATGACCAGCGTCTGGAAGGAGGAAAGGCCGTCCCTGCCCTGCTTTTTCTCGCACACGGCGGCGATCATATCCCGGAACAGCCGCACCGGCAAAAGACGGGTGCGGCAGGTGAACCAGATACCCGCCGTGAACAGCAGCACCACCATGAAGGAAATGCCGATGCCGCCGCCCAGCGGGATGGTGAACAGGTCGCCCCACAGCAGGCGATAGACGGATTCGATAAGATTTACCAGCAAGGCAGATTCCTCCTGTAGATCAATGGAATGAAGACGATAACTTCATTATAGTACAGTACAGAAGAATTGTAAATTCTAAAAAATTGATAGAAATAATCGATAATAAAAAAGCCGCCCGGCGGTCATACCGGGCGGCGGAGGAAGATGCACGCTTCTGCGCGCAAAACAGAAGATTTTTACAGAATGTCGATGTACTCACCGGCCAGTGCCTTGTTCATGCTGCGCACGGCACAGAACTTGCCGCACATGCTGCAGGTGTCGCTGTGGTCGTCCTCCGGCAGGCGGGCATCGCGGATGGCCTTTGCGGTCTCCGGGTCCAGTGCGCAGGCGAACTGTGCATCCCAGTCCAGCACACGGCGGGCATCGCCCATCTTATCGTCGATGTCCCGGGCGTGGGGGATGCCCTTGGCGATATCGGCGGCGTGGGCAGCGATCTTGGAGGCCACGATGCCCTGCTTCACATCGTCCACATTGGGCAGAGCCAGATGCTCGGCGGGGGTCACATAGCACAGGAAAGCTGCACCGCTGGCTGCAGCCACAGCGCCGCCGATGGCAGCGGTGATGTGATCGTAACCGGGGGCGATATCGGTGACGAGGGGTCCCAGCACATAGAAGGGTGCGCCCATGCAGATGCTCTTCTGCACCTCCATGTTTGCAGCCACCTGATTCAGGGGCACATGGCCGGGGCCTTCCACCATCACCTGCACGTTGTGTGCCCATGCGCGCTTGGTCAACTCGCCCAAACGCACCAGCTCCTCGATCTGGCACACATCGGTGGCGTCAGCCAGACAGCCGGGACGGCAGGCATCGCCCAGCGAGATGGTCACATCGTGCTCGGCGCAGATCTCGCAGATCTCGTCAAAGTGCTCGTAGAAGGGGTTCTCGTTGCCGGTCATGCTCATCCATGCAAACACCAGAGAGCCGCCGCGGCTGACAATGTTCATCTTGCGCTTGTGCTTGCGGATCTGCTCGATGGTCTTGCGGGTGATGCCGCAGTGCAGGGTGACAAAGTCCACACCGTCCTCTGCATGCAGGCGCACCACATCGATGAAGTCCTGTGCGGTCAGCTCAGCCAGATCGCGCTGGTAGTGGATGACCGAATCGTACACCGGCACAGTGCCGATCATCACCGGGCACTCGTGGGTCAGCTTCTGGCGGAAGGGCTGGGTGTTGCCGTGGCTGGAAAGATCCATAATGGCTTCGGCACCCATGTTGACGGCGCTCATCACCTTCTGCATCTCCACGTTGTAGTCCTTGCAGTCGCGGGAGACACCAAGGTTCACGTTGATCTTGGTGCGCAGCATGGAGCCGACACCCTCGGGGTTCAAACACTCGTGGTGCTTGTTGGCCGGAATGGCTACCTTGCCCTCGGCCACCCACTGGCGGATCTCCTCGGTGGTGCGATACTCTTTTTTAGCCACGATCTCCATCTGCGGCGTGATGATGCCCTTGCGGGCAGCATCCATCTGAGTGGTATAAGTCTGCATACGCTCTGTTCCTCCAAATGACAGTTTATCTCTGAACAGCAGGGTGCTGGTCATACAAGGGTAGGGAAAGGCAGCCGTCATTCAGAAAAAACAGAACGTTCTGGATGCCGGCACCTGCGCAAAATACGCTTTTCATGTTGGTTTTCTCCATGAATTTTATAACGCGGCCCAAGGTGGTGTCCCCGGTTTGCCGCGGGATCGGTCAGATGATCTGCTCCGACAGGGCTTTCAACTCTTTGCACTCGGTCTCGATGTCGTCTGCTGCAAAGATGGCGCTCACAAGGGCCACGCCATCCACACCGGTGCCCTTGAGCTGCAGGATGTTCTCCTTGTGGATGCCGCCAATGGCCACCACCGGGATGTCCACGGCATCACAGATGGCCTTCAGGGTCTCGTGGGGCAGAACATCCACATCGGTCTTGGTGTGGGTGGCAAAGGCCGCGCCCACGCCAAGGCAGTCTGCGCCGTGCTTGACGGCTTCCCGTGCTTCCTCCACACTGTGGACGGAAACGCCGATCATCATTCCCTCGCCCACACGGGCGCGCACCTGCGCTGCGGCCATATCCTCCTGCCCCACATGCACACCCTCGGCGTGGCAGCGGATGGCAATGTCCACATTGTCGTTCACAAAGAACGGCACGCCGTAGCGCTGGCACAGAGCATGGATCTCCACAGCCTCTTTCAGAAAGGCTTCGTCGTCCAGCTCTTTTTCACGCAGCTGCACACAGGTGACACCGCCCTTCAGGGCGCTCTCCACCTGTTCATAGAGGGTCTGTTTGCCCACCCATGCGCGGTCGGTGACGGCATACAGAAGCATGTTCTGCTTATCGCACTTCATAGTTTGCTCCTTCTTCCAGCTGATCCGGGGTCATATTGTAAATGGCATCGATGATATAATTGCGGTAGGTGGAGTTGCCGTCCAGCGGGGTCAGGCGTTTGTGGGCGGTCTCGCCCGCAAGGCCCATGGCGCACACTGCGGCTGCAGCGGCTTCCAGCGGATGGCCGGGGTTGGCGGTAACGAACGCCGCCGTCAGGGCCGAAAGCTGGCAGCCCGTACCGGTGATGCTGCTCATCATAGCATTGCCGTTGCGGATGCAGTAGGCGGTGTGGGCATCCGCCACAATGTCGATGGCACCGGTGATGGCAACAACAGCGCCCGTCTGGGCTGCAAAAGCCTTGGCAAAGGCCACGGCAGAATCCAGATTTTCCTCAGTAACTTTATCGGCCACATCGGCATCCACGCCCTTGGTGGTTCCCGCGCCGGAGGCCAGCGTTTTGATCTCCGAGATGTTGCCGCGGATCACGGTGAACTTTACGTCCCTGAGCAGGCGGAAAGCCGTGTCGGTGCGCAGGCGGGATGCACCCGCACCCACCGGGTCCAGCACCACCGGGTGGCCCAGCTGGTTTGCCTTTTTGCCCGCCAGCAGCATGCTGGTGATGGTGCGGCTGTTCAGGGTGCCGATGTTGATGTTCAGACCGCCGCAGATGGTGGTGATGTCCTCCACCTCGGCGGCATCGTCGGCCATGATGGGCGAAGCACCGCAGGCCAGCACCATGTTGGCGCAGTCGTTCACGGTGACGTAGTTGGTAATGTTATGGATGAGCGGGCAGGTGCGGCGGACATTTTCAAACTCTGTTTTAAACATTTGCACGCACCACCGTCAGGAAAGGCTGTTCTGCATGGAGCGCAGAGCGCCGGAGCGCTGCAGGCTGTACACCAGCACGCCCGCAATGATGGAGCCCACTGCAGTGGAGATGAGGAACGGCACGATGTAGGCATAGAACGCGATGTCGCCGGCGCTCTTGCCCATCAGGAAGATGGCCACCGGGTAAGCGCACAGGCCGCCCAGAATGCTGGTGCCGAACACCTCGCCCACCATGGTGGCAAGGATGTTTTTGGTCTTATGGTACACAAGGCCGCACAGCAGTGCGCCGAACATGCTGCCGGGGAAGGCCATCAGACTGCCCAGACCCAGCAGATTGCGCAGCAGCGAAGCCACAAAGGCCACGCCCACGCCCCACCACGGGCCAAGCAGCACCGCGCAGGTCACATTGACCATGTGCTGGATGGGTGCACATTTGCTGCCGAACATGGGGAAGCTGAATACGCTGCCCACCACGCACAGAGCGCACAGCATGCCGGCCAGCGCCAGCTTTTTCACAGAGAGTTTTTTCATAAGGTAAGGCTCCTTTCCAAACCTGCGGAAGCAGCAAAAACCATACAGCGCCTCCGCAAACAGCCCGCACCCGGTGCCAGACCCGGCGCAGGAACTATAAGAAGCGGTCGAGACTTGCTGGTCTCCTCTCACGCCGGAACACGGCTTCCCATCGCTGACGGTCACAAAGCTCAGGGCGCTCCCCCTCAGCCCGCTGCGGCACTTCCGCAGAAAAGTACAAGGCATCCTCCTTAATGGTAATAGGTACACAACAAAAAACAGGAGACACCTTCCGCGGTGCCTCCTGCAAAAAATCATCCATTCTGACTTCCTACGGCGGCATTATCCGCATCAGGTAAAAGGGTCGAAGTTTGGATACTTCCTCTCAGCCTGCTTCACAAGCTCCCCTGTATTTGATTGTGACTGTATTCTACACCCTTTGCGCACAAATTGCAAGAGGGGGCAAAGCGGTGCAAAACGGTTTTCACGCAGTTTTTGGGGCGTTTCACGCAGGTTTTATTGAAAAAGAAGGTGAAATATGGTATTTTTAAGGTGGACGCATACCCCATCCCCGTAAGTAAAAAGAGCTCCGGGTTTTTGATGTTATGCTGTTTCCGCCTTATCCGTTCCACCCTCTGGCAGAGGGGTCCAGCATTTCGGTGGCAGAGTAAATGAGGGCGTTGCAGATGGCTGCAGCCACATTGCTGCCGCCCTTGCGGCCCATGGCGGCTATGGCCGGAACGTCCGCCGCCCTGCACGCGGCGAAGATGCGCTCCTTGCTCTCCAGCGCAGGCCGCAGACCGGCTTCCATTTCCTCCGCAATGGTCAAAAGGGCCGTGGGCGCATTGCCAATGGCCAGAATGGCCCCCGGGTGCTCCCGGGCAGCGCGGTGCATGGCGGCAACGGCACGGGTGGTGCCCGCCTGCTTTGCGGCTTCGGCCACAGCGGGGTCTGCCATGTAGCAGATGGCTTCACCGTTCAGTTTTTTCAGGCCCGGCTTTGTGATGCCCGCCAGCGCCATATTGGTGTCGGTAACGATGAAAGCACCCGCGTGCAGGGCCTTGACTGCGGCTTCCACCGCGCCGGGTGTAAAGCGCAGATTTTTGGCATAGTCGAAATCCGCGGTGGTGTGGATGACCCGCTTGACCACCGCAGCCGTCTCCGGCGGCGGGGTCAGGCCCAGCTCGTCCAGTTCCCTTGTGATAATGGAGATGCTCGTCCGTTCAATGTCGGCGGGCAGATGATGCTGCGGTGTCATGTGTTGTCTCCTTTTTGCATTCCCATGGCGGCATAGATGGCGGGCATATCCAGTGCCGCACGCACACCATCGGCAAGCAGATCAAACTGCTGCTGACGGTACTGCTCCATGGGGATGAGCTGTGCACCGGCGGGGTCCAGCCCCTTCCGTTTGCACAAAAATTCGGTCAGTTTTTCGGTCAGTTCGCCGGTGTCGAACAGGCCGTGCAGGTAGGTACCGAATACACCGTCCTGCACACAGCCCTCCGGCGTGCCGTCTGCAAGGATGCAGAACGCACTGCCCCGCACCTCGGTGCGGCCTGCGTGGATCTCGTAGCCCGTCAGCTTTGCGCCTGCAAAGGGTTCTGTGGTCACACAGGCTGCGGTCTGGGTCAGGTGCTTTTCGGTGCCGAACACCGTCGTGGTGGGCAGCAGGCCAAGGCCCCGCAGGGTGCAGGGGGTGCCGCTCTCCTCCCCTGCCGGGTCGCAGAGCTGTTCGCCCAGCATCTGATAGCCGCCGCACACGCCCAGCACCGGCGTACCGGCTGCCGAAAGCCTGAGCACCGCCGCTTCCAGTCCGCTTTCCCTCAGCCAGCGCAGGTCGTCCATGGTGTTCTTGGTTCCGGGCAGGATGACGAGATCCGGTGCACCCAGCTGGCGGGTGCGCTGCACATACCGCACGCCCAGCAGCGGGTGCTGTTCCAGCGGGATAAAGTCGGTGAAGTTGGACACATGCGGCAGGCGCAGGATGGCGATATCCAGCGGCTTGACGGCGCTTTTTGCTTCCAGACGATCCGAGAGAGAATCCTCGTCCTCGATCTCCACCCGCAGGTACGGCACTACGCCCAGCACGGGCAGCTGCGTTTTTTCTTCCAGCATGGCAAGGCCGGGCCGCAGGATCTCCACATCGCCCCGGAACTTGTTGATGATGAGCCCCCTGATGCGGGCACGCTCGTCGGCTTCCAGCAGCTCCACAGTGCCGTACAGCTGGGCGAATACGCCGCCCCGGTCGATATCGCCCGCCAGAAGCACCGGCGCATCCACCAGCTTTGCAAGGCCCATATTCACGATATCGTCGGCTTTCAGGTTGATCTCCGCCGGGCTGCCCGCGCCTTCGATCACGATAATGTCGTTCTCAGCGGCAAGGCTGTTGTAGGCTTCCAGAATGTCCGGGATCAGGCTGCGCTTCATTTTAAAGTAGGCGGCGGCAGGCATCTGGCCCCGGGCCTTGCCGTTCACGATCACCTGACTGCCCACATCGCTGCTGGGCTTGAGCAGGATGGGGTTCATGCGCACATCCGGCTCCACGCCTGCAGCCTGTGCCTGCACCACCTGAGCACGGCCCATCTCTGCACTGTTGCGGGTGACGAAGCTGTTCAGGGCCATGTTCTGGCTTTTGAAAGGGGCCACGCGGTAGCCATCCTGCGCAAAGATGCGGCACAGCGCCGCGCACAGCAGGCTTTTGCCCGCACCGCTCATGGTGCCCTGCACCATAATGCATTTTGCTTTGCTCATTGCGCCACCTCCGGCAGGGTTTCGGCCAGCAGTGCAAGCAGCTGCCGGTTCTCGTTTTCTGTGCGCACGGCGGTGCGGTACCAGCTGGCATCAAGGCCCGGATAATTGCCGCAGCTGCGCAGTACCGCACCCTTGCGGCGCAGCGCTTCGCCCAGCGCTTCCGGCGCGCAGAACAGCAGATAGTTAGCCCGGCCCTCGATCACCCGCAGGCCCAGCGCCCGCAGGCCGTCTGCCAGCACAGGCCGCTGTGCTTCGATCAATGCACGCACCTTCGCCACATATTCCGTCTCATCCAGCGCAGCAATGCCCGCCGCCTGTGCCAGACTGGAAACCGCCCACGGCTGGCCCGCTGCCCGCATCCGGGCAAGCAGCTCTGTATCAGAGCACAGGCAATAGCCCAGACGC